>Ga0075464_10001391_pt1 | contig 10904 bp, 10 predicted proteins | sample DEB19_08_DNA_5_FD_75068 | JGI IMG/M metagenome (GOLD analysis project Ga0075464, IMG submission 75068) | Aqueous microbial communities from the Delaware River and Bay under freshwater to marine salinity gradient to study organic matter... | ecosystem: Environmental > Aquatic > Marine > Coastal ...
TAAACAAGTTGATAAGAATAAGAAATTAAGATCAACTAATAAGAAACTAAGAGAATCAAATATTAGATTATGAAACGAATTTAAAATAATTAATAATTTATATTCTTGATTAGAAGAAGAATACACTAAAGAATTATCTAGCAATGATATACTTACAAATAGAAATAGAGACTTATCTGAAACTAATACTAAATTAGAAGAAGATAATAATCAACTAACTAATATATTAAAGAGTAGGAATAATTCTATATCTATATTAGAAAAAGATATACAAGATCTTAAGATACAAAATAAAAAATCAGAGGATCAAAAGAAAGAAGCTAAGATTACATTACAACAAGTAATATGAATCTTATCTATAACATTCTTTATAGTTATATGAATGTTAGTTATAAACGAATACTTTATTAAATAGTCTACAAGCTATTAATAAAAAAGATAAAAATAATATAATAAAAAAAGAGACCGAACAAGGTTTCTTTTTTTTCATATAGTTAGAACAAGAGACATTCACTAAACGGTTACCATAAATTACTTTATTGAATAATATTAATTATTCATTTTATATTTATAATTTTTCGCATTATGAAAAATACAAATCCATTAAATACATTAGAAGTTAAATTTATAAATAAATTCAACTTAACAAAAGATGATATCTATGCTGATGATATTAAAAGATTAGAAGCATCTGAAAGAGATTGAGTTCAATATGATGCAACTACATATATTAATATCAAATGATATATTGACAAGAAAACATTATCAGCTAAACTGTATCCAACTAGAACTACAGGTAATGTATGATTCTATGTTAATGAAAAAGATACAAACTGAGAATGGATACAAACTCAAGTATCAGGTAAAGAGTTCTCTGAACTATTATCTCAAAGAACATTCTCAATGAACGAAGACTTATAGTCTTTCGTTCTTTTTTTTTAATTTAATAATAATTAATAATATTATAAAATATAATAATGTATCAACACAACCAATTAATTTATATATATTTGATAAGAACAATAATCAATTATCAGATAAAAGAAAACTAGCTTTAATTAAAAAGATAGAAAAGAATTTATTAGATGATATTATATTTAATCTAAATAAAAACTGAGAATGATTATATTCATTAGAAGAGATATGTAATAATATTAAATGATATTATTAAATCTAAGGTCACCATAAATTACTTTTATGAATATTAATTATTCATATTATATTAGTAATCATAAACAATTATGAAAACAAAAAGACATTCTAGAACATCTAGAGCATTTGATGGTATGCTATTCGTACCTGTAATGAATAAAGCTAAAATAGCTAAGGCACTTAAATACAATCAAGGAGTTATAGAGTAATCTATAGCTTCTTTTTTTTTATTGTTCTCGCTACGCACGAACTAACAACTAAGGTATTAACAAGTTTATGTAATAAAATCTATGATAATAGGAAGTAATCTAAAGATTACAATTCCCCAGAGCCAACCCAAGCCTAGTGTATGAGTTTCACTCAAAATCAACAGAAACACTAAAAATATCGTTTTAGAGACACTTTAAACATAAAACCTATACAAACTACCAACCAACATTTAATACGAGCAGTAATCTGATTAAAACACCTAATTGAAAATATAAACTAAAAGAGACAGTTGAACGAGGAAGAATACAGTTAAATTATCTTAGAGCTACAGCTACTATAAAGAAGCCACATGACATACTACTACGACAATTAATATACAACTAAAAAATAAAAGAGAACGAAGTCGGAAAACAAAACAATAATAATAAAACAAAAACAAATAAACTAAAACAAAAATAAACAAACAAAAACATAAAAAAAGATTTGCAAAAATCTTACCTTTGTATATAATACATAGGTACAAAACAAACAAAAAACAAATATAACAAAACATAAAACAAACAGCATAAATAAATAGGATTAGTTAGAAGAATCAAATGTAAATAGACACGATCTATCATACAATAAGATTATTCCAAACTAATCCATTTTTTTGCCCCTCACTACCTGTTAAGGTTATATTACTAATATATATTAGTAAATATACAATATATCTATTATAACTAATATAGAATATCTATATAATAGATAATAACAAAACAATAAAACAAAAAACAATAAAAAACATAAAAAAACAAAAAAACATCCAAAATACCATATAAAAAAAACAAACAAAAACAAAAATACTACCCTAAAAACAAAAAAACAAACAACAAAAAAATAACAAACAAACAAAAACAATAACAAAACAAAACAAAAAAACAAATAAAAACAAACAAAATAAACAACAAAAAAACAAATAACTAAAAACAAACAATCCCTAAACAATCAAACAAACTAAACAAACAAACATAACTATAACACAAAACAAACAATACACAAACAGATACAAATCTCCTAGGCAATCATCTCAAAACAAACAAACACAAAAACAAAAAACACAACAACAAACAAAAAAACAAATAAAAATAAACAAAGAATACAAAATCCCACAGCCAACCCAAAGCCTAAGTAGGTGATGCTGAAGCCGAAGACGGGGTATAGATGACCCAGTAGTAGTATAGTAGAGGGGTACCCTCTCTTCAATTTGTCCACTTTCTAAAAGTGTTTAATAAAGAATAAACTATAAATATAATTAATATTAAGAATCTTTATAAAATGATTTGACTTTAAATAAAATATAAATATCTTTTATATTAATATATTTAATATATATTTTTATATATCAATATATTTAATATTTATTTTATTAACATAATAGATTATGTTTGAAGAATTGTTTCCTATTATTAATGTTTGTGAAGATTGATTTTATATTAGGTTATGAGAATTTACTTATGACTTAGAAATGAATAAATGAAAGTATAGTATAATATCAAATGATTTAGATCATATACCAGTTCAATTATATTGAATAGAATTTGGTACATGAATTAACTTTTATGATATAAGAATTAAGAGTTTATATTCTATGAATAAATTAAATTGGAATGCTACTCTTTGAAAGATATCAGATTTAATATATGAGTATGAAAATTACGAAGAAGAAGTTGAAGAAAATAATAAAGTAGTTGAAGTACAAGAAGAAGTATCTGATGTAGTTTTAACTAAAGAAAATTATATTTCATGAATAAGATATTATTCATCTACAGAGTTAACTAGATTATGAGTTAATTATAATACATTACAATGAGATAAATATGTTAAAGTATTTGGTAATAAATATATTGTAGTTAAGGATATAGTTGATAAATTTTTATTTGATAATTGAATAGAGAATGGCAACAAAGAAAAAGAATAGTCCTGCTATGGATAAGAATTTATCTATATTAGAAAAGATTAAATCAATGAAGAATGATAAATTATATATTGGTGGAAGTATCCCTGATGTTAATTATATTAGTTCATGATTAGTATCATTGGATACTCTTACAGGATGATGAATACCTAGAGGTAGAGTGGTGGAGATATTCTGACCTAGTTGATCTTGAAAGACAAGTTTAGCTATGAAGATAGCAGAACAATATGTAAAAGCTTGAGAGAGGGTTTTATTTATGGATACTGAGTGAACATATCCTAAACATCTTGAGAAGATATATGGGATAGCAGAATGAATAGATGTATATGCACCTAGTGCAGGAGAGGAAGCTATAGACTTCATGGTTGATGCTGTAGGTATGTGATACTGATTAATTATATTAGATAGTGTTGAGACAACTGTTCCTATGGCTATACATAATTCGGAAGTTGAGGCAAGTAATCTTGGTAATATGTGAAAGCTTATGACAAAGTTTATGAGATTGATTGTTGATAAATTGAGAGATACTTGATGTACATTGATATGTATTAATCATGAAAAGGCAGCTATATGATCATATACTTGAGAAATGTATAGACCTTGATGAAATGCGATACCATATGCAAGTAGTTTAAGTATTAGGATCAGAAAGGATTGAAGTGCTGTTACGGCAACAAAGGATGATAAGATTGCGTATCAACATACTATTGTAAAGATAGTTAAAACTAAATTAAAGAAGTTGCATGAGAATGAGATTAGATTATATTTAGATGTTAAGCAAAGATTTGATTGAGAAATAGATATGGCATTATGGGCTGTTAAGTATGGTATCATACATCAATGATGAGCAGGATGGTATAAGTATTGAGAAGCTTCTTTAGGGCAAGGATTACTTACTATAGTAAAATATTTTAGAGAACATCCAGAGACAGAGAAAGCTATTAGAGAAGAGTTAGAATATAAGATTAAGATTATAGATAAGCAAGATGATTTAATATTTGAGGATGATATTAAATGATATAATGAAATGGTTAAAGAATACAATAAGAAGTTTGGAAAAGAATTTCCTTTATATGATAAAGAATAGTATATGAATAATGAATTATCAAGAAAAGAAATGTTACGTAATTTATATATGATAGAAAATTTAGTACGCAGATGTAATACAGAAGAGGTATTTATTGATAAAGCAAAAGATTTTTTTATATGTATGAATCAATTTGAGTCTTCTAATTTATATTTGTACACAAAGATATTATGGTGTGAGTGAGTAAATTTATATCAAAAATATTATAATTATCTTTCAAAAAGAACTCAAGAAATTTATGATAAGAATAGATGAAACTATACAGAAGAATTTAATGAGATAGATAGATTATATAATAATTGAAATAATGAAAAGGAAGCATTAGATTATATTAAATATATATCTAAAGATATAGAAGATTTAGAAAACAATATTAAAATATTTAATGAAATTAAATTATTACAAAAATTAGAAAATGAAAAATCTTACATTCATAAAAAGTATTCATATACTTTTGAATATGAAAAATATTCACCAACATCAAAAAATATAGTATGCTCAAATAGTGCAATGAAAAAAATAAATTTATTTCTTAATAAAGAATAATATATGAGTATAGATAATAAAAATGTAGCATGAAAATATTTAATAAATAAAGTTTATGCTGAGAAAGAATTAAAGATTAAGAAAACTGAACCTGATTGACAAATATTACTTTCTAGATTCTGAGATGAATTAGTAATATCTGACAAGCCAGAGTTTCAATATATATTTAAAAATATATTTATATAAAATGAATAACAAAAAAGAACTAAATTAATTAGTTCTTTTTATTTTTATTAGTTCTGTTTATTTTCTCTATTGTTCTAATTTCATTATGTATCATTTGAGATAATTCTACTTTTAATACTTTCCTTTTAGGTACAGGTATGAATATTTTATATTTGGTATTATAAATTTTTCTAGCTACGGAATCTTTGAAGTATAGTTTCATGAATCATTTTATTTTTATATCTGTAAAATTAAATAGATTAAATTTTATTTCATTTATCAGATTATTAAATATTAGAGAAACTGTATCTTCTGATACTCCAGATAGATCTGCAACATTTTTAAAAAGAGATTTTATATCTATGATATTTTTTTTCATATTAGAAATTAATTAATTTTACTTTTCAATCTTGAAGATGGAATAAATTTAATTTTATTAAGAGCAGGAATAATAATTTTTTCTTTTGTTCTAGGGTTAACTCAATTTCTTGAAGCAACAGATCTTTTTTCAAAAGAACCAAAACCGAAGATAGTAACTTTATTTCAAGCGATAACTTCTGATTCAATGTATTCAACTAATGTATCTAGAATTACTCTAGTTCTTGTTTCTGTTTCCTTTAGATTAGAAGCCAAAGCTTCTATTAATTTTTTCTTAGTCATAGTATTAGACTTATGTAAATAAAATAAGTGTATTAGAAAGCGATGTTCATTTTATAAGTTTAATCTAATAAATCAAATTAATTTGCAAAAGTTATATTTTTTTATATATTTGTGGATGATATTATATCATAACAAAACATAACATGTTATATAAAGATTTAGCTAAGATAGTGACATCTGTAGAGAACTTCAGATGATTACCTAGTATATATGAGGTTAGAGAAATGCCTTATTCTACACATAATGAAAAGATGTCATTAGTAATAAGATTAATTAGATTAATTAATTGAATGTCGTATCAATGATCTATTTGAAGAATAGATATACAAAGAGCATTTAATAAACAAACATATAGACAAGCTATTGCGAATGCTTCTACTTATTGGAATAAGTCAGATATAGTAGTAGGTAAATTAGTAGATGCTTTATGAGAATTAGTATCTGATTTAAATATCTGAATACCTGCAAAACCTAATTTAGTTTTATTAGCTGAATTAGTTAATAAAGAAATAGAAACAAATGAGATGCAAGATTATACTGATTTCTTTGCTAATAGTTTAACTGATGAGCAAAAAGAATTAATAGAACAAAGAAAAAGATCTTGATGATTAACAGGGCAAGATAATAATGATTGGCAAGTAATGTCGTTTATATTAAAAGACGGAGAGAATGAATTAGTTATATCAGATAGATTATGATTCATGAAACTAACTAATGTAATTATAATACAAAACATAGAAGAATTATTAAAACAAGATCATTGTCCTGTGGTAGAGTTTATATTTAATAATATAGATAAAGTAGCAGGTACATCTAGAAAACCTACTTATGCATTATTATTACAAGCATTATTATTCAGACAAACATTTGATAAATATCCATGATTAATAAAAGCTAATGAAACAATTAAATTATTAATTAACAATTAAGAATATATGAAAGTATTGATAGAGACTATGGCATTACTAGATAACAGTATCAAATTAAGTAATGATAATATAAACATCTACAGAGTCAATACTGATAATATATTTGATGAAGACACTATAGTATTGAACAAGTACTCAATAATAATACAACAAATGTATTATAAGGATTGAGTATTTATCAATACTATTTTTTCGTTTTTATTAAAGTTGAAAAAAGGTGGTCAGACCATATACTATAAAAAGCTTCATACTAAAATATTAGAATGATTTAAAGAGTTCTTAAAACATAATAAATATATTATATATGTATACGAGGCTAATCAAGAGATAGTAGATTATTTAGAAGAATACTGTTTTGAATATACACATATAAATTCATCTAAAGAATTGATATCAAAGATTAATAATATTTTTTAACTACAAATATATGTCAATAGAAGACAATATACAAGAGCCTGCTGCGAATGTAGCATCAAATAAAACTAATAGTTTCTTTACTAAATTAAAGAGTTGATATAACTCATTTACTGATACTATATGAAATCAATTAAATATAGCTACTAAACCATTGCAATCAATAGTTAAGGTTGTTGATTTTGGTATAGACATGATTAAATGATGACAAGATAGAGAACAAGCATTAGATAAAGTTGATAATTTTATTTGATGATATGGTAGTCAGATAAAAAGAATATTTGATAAAGATACTAAATTAGATTTAGATGAAAAAGAATTTAAGAACTTAGAAGAGATTAAATGATTTCAAAATAGATTAACTAAGAATCCATTTGAAACATTATGAGTAATTGATTTTTTATGAATGAAATCAAGCATTCAAACATTAGATGTTGATTCTCAAAAAGAATTAAATAGTAAATTAGAATCTTTAAATATAGAGTTACCTGATGATCTTAAAAAAGAACAAACAGATTTATATAATAGATTTAATAAAACTCTAAAAGCTAAAGTAGAAAAAGTTGTTAGAGAAGAAATACAAAACAATATTATTACTAATAATGTTGATGTTGTTGCCAAGAGAATGGAAGAACTTTGAAAACAATATTCTTTTGAAGTAGAGAAAGACTTTCAAGCTGAGCTTGAAGCTTTAAATAATAAGATTAAACCTTATTTTGATACTTCAGAAGAAACAGTATATTCACAATACATTACACCTGTAGATTGAAAGACTGCAAAAGAAACATACTTAGAATGAATATCTAGTAACTCTGCTATAAGAACTAGACAATATATAGAAAAAGAAGTAGTACAACCTATATTAGATGCTACATTTCCTAAGGAATACTTAGAATTATATACTGCACAATGAACTCAGGATACAACAATAGATAATATGATGACTCAATTTAAGGAAAAGCTTATGAGAGATTACACATATAAGTATGAATTATTAGCAAATGAAGAAGATCCTAAAGAGATAGCTAAATTAAATGCTATGATTACTCCACAAATTGAAGCAAGAAAGAAATTCTTTACTGAGATAATTAATAATTATACAACATCAGTAAATAAGTACGAATGAAAAGCTGACGATTTAAATAATAAGAACTTGATATTTAAAGATGATAAAGATGAATTAATAGATAATGCATATAGAAATGCATTTGAATCATTATCAGAAGAAGATAAGAAAGCTTTACTTGTTAGAGATTGAACTGATACTATAGTTGATATATATACTAATGCTAAATCTGCTTGAAAGATATTTGAGAAGATGAATCAAAAAGATTTTAAATGAACTATGTTATCTGCATGGGATGCAGCTGAAACTGTATTCTGAGTAGTATGATGAATAGCATGAGCATGAGTTAGTGCTGCTGCAAGTTCATCATTTAAATATGATGACTTTAAAAAAGTATACTTTGATGAATATGAATTAGCTACTGCTAATGATAACTTTCCTCAAAAGATGATGAAACATATATTCTATAATGTAGATGATATATGAGAATTAATGATACCTGTAGCTGTATGAAATAAGATAGATAAAGGTTCTAAGGTTATTGATAAATGAATTAGATCTTTAAGAGCGTGGTCAGAAGCTGCATCTAAATGATGAGAGTTATGATTACAATCTAAGAAACTACAATATGTAAAAGAATGATGAGCATTTGCTTTGAAACTACCATTATATTGAGCTAGATGAGTTACTAGTTGAGTAGTTGCTAACCAAGTAGCTGATAGAATGATGAGACAAGCTGAGACAGAAGCAAACACTTATGTAACACTTGTATCGGATATATTCATGGAACCTATAATGAGAGCTTGATGAAAAGCATTTTGATCTAAATGATGATATGAAGAATGAATATATAAGAATCCTATAGCACAAAACATACAATCATTCATGATGTGAGAAAAATCATTAACTCCTGCAGCTAAAGATTTGATGAAAGAATTTAACGCTACATTAAAAGAATGAGAAACTGCATTAGATTTACCTACTGCTATGGATACTATTAGACAATGAAGAGATTTATACTACTGAGTAGAGAATAAAACAGTTGATGATGTATTTAATAAACAAGATCTAAATGTATTTTATAATACAATAAAAGAAAATATAGATAGATTACAAAAGAATAATACAGAAGCTTGAGCAAATAAGATGTTTACTACTTCTGGATGAATACTTAAGATAGAAGATTTAGTTACAAAGAAGAATGAATCAAGTAATAGAATAGTTGATGTATTTGAAATGGCTGCTAAATGAAATAATGTTGAGAAACTTATTTGAAATATGGCTACTGAAAAATTATATAATGATGTAGAGAAAGTAATTACTTGAAAATTAGAATTTGATTGAGCGCATTTAAATATACCTAAAGAAAAGATTGATTGAATATTAAATACATTTAATACTAAGATAGAAAGTATTAAGAAAACTGAAGATATAGAAGTTAGAAAACAAGCAATGGTACAAATGTATTCTAAATTATATGATTTAAGGAATCAATATGTATCTGACTTCAACAAGATAACACCTATGATATCACTACATTCTCCATTATTAGGACAATCTATTAAGATTAAACTAGATGATGTAGAAAGTTCACTATGAATGACTTATGATCAGTTATTATCTACTAAGACAATTACTATAGATGATGCATTATCAACAAAGAGTTGATTAAAAGCATGACAATATCGTTTTTGAAAATGAGATAAAACAATACTTAATAAAATTAAAGGCGATAAAAAGATATTTAATGAACTTGAAAAATTATTAACTTCATGAAAAGATAGAATATGATATACTATTCAATTAAATAAAGAACAATTAGATTTATTTAAGGAAGAAATTAAAAGAGTATTCTGAGATAGCTTATTAATATTAGATCAATTAAAATGAATTACTAAATGAAGAGATCAAATATCAGAAATAATGATGAATACTGATTCTAATTTAGTATTAAGTTATTGAACACTACCTAAAAAAGAAGATGTATTTCAAGTATACTTATGATTATGAAGTAAATTAATTAAAAAATGATTTAAGATTCATGATGTTACATCATATCATCAAAAATCTGCTGAGATAATTCTTGATATATTATCTGCTGAGAATATAGAAAAATGAATTGAATTTGCTAGACCTATTAATAATATAGAATCTGAAGTACAATTTACACAAGCATACAAACAAAAATTCATTTGAGACTTATTAGTAGAAAAATGATATGCTACTGTATCTGAAACATGAAAATATATTAGAAGTGATAAATGAACTGAGATAGCTGAATTTTTATCAGCTACATTTAAGTGAGATGAGAACGATGATCAAATATCTAGATATATATTTGAAGTAGTATCTACTAGAATAGTTAATAACTATGATATACTATCTAATATATTAAAAGATATAAATGAATTTAATGCTAGGATAAAAGCTTGAGAAGAACCACTAAATATTATTTGATGAGTATTAAAAACTAAACAAGACTTAGAAGCTTTAATGTGAGCATTTAGTTGAGATAAAACTATTTCAAGATTAATGGATAAAACTTTTGATTCATTTGAACATAAAGAGTTTAGAAAGATTTGAAGTAGAAAATATAAAGCATTATCAGATAAACAAAAAATACAAATAAATAATCTTAAAGCTCAGAAAGAAGAGTATCTTGGGAAACTATCATTATGAAGTCAAACTAAAATGATAGAAGCTCAAATCAAATTTATA
>Ga0075464_10001392_pt1 | contig 10900 bp, 17 predicted proteins | sample DEB19_08_DNA_5_FD_75068 | JGI IMG/M metagenome (GOLD analysis project Ga0075464, IMG submission 75068) | Aqueous microbial communities from the Delaware River and Bay under freshwater to marine salinity gradient to study organic matter... | ecosystem: Environmental > Aquatic > Marine > Coastal ...
GGTGGCGCCGGCGGTCTTGACGTGCAGCTTGAGCCAGTCGAGGTGCCACCCCTTGGTCGTCGAGGTGGAGATGTTGCGGAAGAAGATCGCTGCCTTGACGAGCGTCGCGTCCACGTCGGCGAGCACCGGCGCGGCGTGGCCGGCCTCGGTGGTCGCCACGTCGAGCGTGGCGTTGAAGAACGAGTAGTACGAGCCCTCGCGGGCGAGGGCGTGGCGAACCGGGATGCTCGGCGCGAGGGCGCCGTAGCGGTCGGTGCGCAGCTGCATCAGCCCGCCATCGGCGGCCGGGGTCGGGAGGGTGTCGGTGGCCGCGACCCCGTAGGGACGGACGCTCTCGTAGTTGATCGGCATGGTCTTGGTCCTTGGTCCTGTGCGGGGTTGGTCAGATGGCGATGACGGAGAAGTTGCCGGGGCGGCGCTGGATGTAGTTCCACCACCCGCGGATGCGGATCTCGATGCCGTCGTCGGCGATCTGGCGCATCGACGGCTTCCCGTCGTCGCGGACCACATGGGGGAACTCGCCCATGTGCCAGATGTAGTGCTCCTTCATGAGCATCCCGTAGCCCCGGTTCGTGGGGCAGTCGGCGTCGCTCACGAGCTTCAGCATCCCGGCCGCGGTCGGGATCTGGATCGACTGGACGCCGGCGGTGATGTCGCCGCCGCCGTCGTACTCGATCTTCGCGTTCTGCCGCTGCTGGATCGCGAAGAAGTTGATCGGGTTCAGGTAGAACTCGTCCTGCGCCCGCCCGATCTGCTTGGCCGCGACCGCGGCGCGGCCGATGTTGTACTCGATGGTGTTGCCGGTGTCGTTGATGCGGACGCCGGCGAGGCGCCGCACGTTCCTCGAGCGGTCGATGCCGCGGAACGAGTCGCCGGCGGTCGGCGCGGTCAGCGGCGTGCAGAGCGCGATGCCCTCGACGCACGCGCCGCCGTCGCCGTTGCGGAACAGGTAGTCGTTGGCGATGATGTTCGCCGCCGCGACGCCGCCCGCCTCGAGCGTGATGGTGCCCGAGTCCTCGTCGATGCTGTCGACCGACGCCGAGCCGGGGTTCGGCGACGCGCCGGACGAGTTGTTGTCGCCGACGATGGTCATGCCCTCCTTGAAGTTGCGGACGTCGTCCGCGTTCGTCAGGGTGAGCACCTGGCCGTTGATCGACGACACGCGCCCGCGGGCGCCGGTGCCGTCGCGGTAGAGGTCGAAGGCGCACGAGTCGCCGTACTCCTCGATGATGCCGTCGGTCTCGCCGGTCACGAGGTCGTAGAAGGCGCCGTCGCCCTCGCACGCCATCATGGCCTCGGCGCTCAGCGTGATGACGCCGAACTTGACGGTGCGGACGGCCTTGGGCTGCTTGCCCGCGCTGCCCGAGACGGACGCCTGCGCCGCGGCGAGCGTCGAACTGACGCCCTGCGGGTTACCCGTCTTGATCAGGTACGCCTTGCCGCCGCTGTCGCCGGTGAAGCCGCCGATCTTGCGGATGCGCTGGTACAGGGGATGCTCGCGCATCACCTGATCGCCGATCTCGTCGTCGGAGTACTTGCGCTTGTAGATCTGCGCGACGCTGGTCTGGTTCGACCCAGAAGACATGTTCGCCTCGAGTGCGGCGCCGGTCGGCGCGCGCGTAGGTGGGTTGATGCCGTTGCCGGCTTCAGCCCCCTACGTGGTTCTCGGGCGGGGACGAATCGATGTCTTCGCTACTGGTGTCGAACGTACACGAACAGCGCGTGAATGCAAACGCAAAGTGACGCGATCGATCACTCGTCGTCGAACTTGCCGCTCGCGCGCTGCCGGATGAAGTCGGCGCGGATCTCCTCCTCGGTCAGCTTCTTCTTGGTCGGCGCAGGGGCGGCGCCAGCACGCTCGAGCGTCCTGCCCGGAGGCGGTGGGGTCGGCTTCTTCGCCGGCGCGGGCGCCGCCTCGGTGAACAGCTTGGCCGGGTCGAGGCCGCGCTTCTTGAGCGCGATCCGCTCGCGGCGCTCGACCTCGGCGAGCACTTCGGCGGGCGTCGGCATCGGCTCGCGCTCGCGCTGCGCCTTGCCGGCCAGCTCGTCGGCGACCGCCATCACCTGCGCCCGAGCCGCGGCCTTGTCGGACTTCATCCACCGCTTGAAGATCGGCGCCTCGACGGTGGCGGCGACGATCTCGTTGCCCTCGTCGTCGATCTCGGTGACCTTGCCGGTCGCGGCGACCTCCATCGCGGCGTCGAGGTAGCCGTTGACCGCGCGCTCGGTCGCGGCGTGTTTGTCGCGGGACTCGAGCGACGCCTTGAGGTCGGCGATCTCCTTGCGCATCTCGGCGAGGCCGCCGCCGACCTCGCGCTCGCGGGCGAGCTTCGCGGCCGTCTCCTTGTGCCGCGGGTCCTCGCGACCCTTCGGCGTCTCGGCCCACGCGGCGTGGGACACGGCGACGAACGCGTTGTCGTCGTAGCCGAGCGACCGCAACAGCTCGATCGCGGCGAGCGGGTCCGATGCCGCCTTGGCCTTCAGCGCCTCGAACTCCTTGGCGGCCTTGGCGGTAGCCGCGACGGATCCGCGCTGCTCCTCGATCTTGGCCAGCTCGGCGGCGTGCTCGGCCCGGAGGGCTTCGCGCTCGGCCTTGAGCGCGTCCTTGCGCCGGCGCTCCTCGCGCTGCGCGGCCTCGATCCGCTTCGCCTGCGCGGGGTCGAGGGCTTCCTCCTTGGCCGGGGCCGGCGCGTCCTTGGCCGCGGCGAGCACGGCCGCGGCGGTGGCCTCGGCGTCGTCCGCCTCGGGGTCGCCACCGTCCGCGAGCGCGAGCGGATCGACCGGGACGTCGTCCTCGCTCGGGGCGGGCTCCTTGGCGGCGGGCTTGGCCTCGGCGGGGGCGCGCATGGCGGCCATGTCGGCGACGAACAGGTCGCGCGGGGACGGGGCCTTGGCGGGTGGCGCGGCGGCGGGGGCGTTCTGCGAGGTCTGCATGGGCATCCTTCAGGCCGCGGCGGGGCCGGCGGCGATCATGGTGGGCGGCCCCGCGGACGGGACCTGTTGGGGATCGGTCATGGGCGGGCCGGGGATGGGCTCGCCGGTGGGCATCGCGAGGTCGACGGGCGGCAGCGGCGTAGCGCCGGCGGTCATCGGGGCGGGGGCGGGGACCTGCGCGCGGGTCAGGAAGTCGGCGGCCTGCACGTAGTAGGTGCGCAACGCCTCGAGCACGTCCTCGGGGGCGCCGAGCTCGCGGTCGACGAGCATCCGGCTCTGCGCCAGGGCCTGTGCCATGTCGAGGTTCAGCGCCGGATCGGGGATGACCTGGTAGCCCTCCTCGATCGCCTCCAGATCATGCTCGATGGCCTCGATCGAGGCCGTGTACATGCTGATCGTCTGCTCGAGGTCGGGGTGGCCATAGAGGCGGCGCGTCTCCTCCAGGTTGATCGCGCCGGCCTGCGCCATCTCGAGCACGGTTTGCTTGCGGCCCGCCGGCGTCCGGTTGAGCGTGGCGGCGGCGGCGATCTGGACGCGGACGTCGCTGATCTCGATGTCGCCCCACGGCACCAACGTCGGGCCGAACCGCGTCTGCCGGCTCAGCTCGGGCGCGTCGGCGCCGAGATCCTTGCAGACCTCCATCTCCAGCATGACCACGTCGAGCCACAACTGCTCGAACGCCTTCTCGGGCATCGCGAACCGCTGCCCGCCCTGATCGCGGAACTCGCGGAGCGACGCGCCCGACTCGAGCCCGGCCGGCTTCGTGCCGCGGGTCGCCATGTCGGAGAGGCCGACCTCGGCGATGGCGCCGGCCCGCGCGTCGTTGATCTGGTTCATGATCTCGGGGCCGATGACCTGCGGCACGACGGCCGTCGGCTTGTCCCCCTTGATCGCGACGATGTTCCCGGCCTGCGTCGTCTGGATCCGCACGTTCGCGTCGACCCACGACACGAACCACGTCGGCACGGCGTAGTCGAGCTGGCGGTCCTGCTGCGACCGGCGCCGGTCGAGGACGCGCTGGTAGCCGATCACGCGCTCGACGAGGCCGCCGCCGTACCAGCTCCCCTCGCGCTCGAAGTAGCGGACGATGGCCATGCCGAAGTGGGGCTTGTGCCACTCCTCGTCGAACAGGTCGGCGCCCTCGCAGGTGATGACGTGTCGGCCGGGGACGTAGCGCGGCGTGCCGAACACGCCCATCGGCAGGCGCCACGACTCGACCACGAGCACGTCGTTCCGCGTGTCGCCGTAGCCGGCCCGGGCGCGCCGCCACCCGTTCGACGTGGCCCCGCGGGCGCGCATGATCTCGCGCTTCTTGTCGGGGAACTGCTGGCACAGCGCGTCGCAGTCGAAGTCGGCTTGGCGGTAGTGAAGCTGGCGCGGCGGCGACCCATTCGAGCACTCGCGGTCATCGACGATGATGTTGTCGACCATCACCGGCTCGACCCGGAGCTGCTTGTCCTGGTCGGCGTAGACCCGGACGAGGCCGGTGCCCTTCTTCGTGCAGGCGAAGAACGCGGCCCGCACCGCCTCGCCGGTCTTGGTCAGCTTGCCTTGCTGCTCGGCGTACTTCTCCATCAGCTTCGCGCGGCGCTGCGCCGACCAGTCGCCGCCGTCGGTCATGAACTGCGCCTGCACGTCGGTCGCGGCGATCTGCGCGCGCACGGTGTCGACGCAGATCGCGATGACGTTCTCCTTGATGCCGCGGAGCCGCTTCAGGTACGTCTCGCTGCTCCACTCGGCCGCCGGCCCGTTCGGGTCGTAGTGGGCCTCGTACATCAGGAAGCGGTCGAAGTAGTCCGACTGCCGCCGCTCGACGGTGCGAACGTACGGCAGCACGACCTCGTGAACCTTGCCGGCCTCGGCGTTCCACCACAGGCCGCTCGGGCGATCGGGATCGTCGTTCACGACGCACCTCCGAACTGCGGCCCGTGCTCGTGAGCGATCCACGAACGCAGGCGAAGGTGGACCTCGCCGTCGACGTTGGTTCCGTAGACCGTGTTCGGGGTGTCGCCGTCGGCGATGATGTGGACGGCTTCCAACAGGCACCACACGCGGCCCGGGCCGTGATCGCGGACGCAAGCCTCGATGATCTTCGTGGCGGCGCCCATCACCTCGCTCGGCTTGGCCAGCGCGTAGCGCGTCACGCGCAGCAACTTGCGTCGCGTGCGATCGGGCATCTCGATCTCGATGAACTGGCCAGACGCCGTCTCCGGCTGGAAGATCAGGCCGAGCGCCGCGCCAACGGTCTTGGCGTGGACGTCGATCGCCGATCGGCTGAGGTCGACCGGCCGACGCTCTACCGTGTAGGGCACCGGCAAGATGCCGAGGTCGGCGTAGTCACGGGTGGGGCCGATCACGACGCATCCTCCCGGCCGTGGCGCGCGTGCTCGCCGATGAAGTCACGGACGTCGCCGATGTCGGCGTCGGTCCGAACGACCTTGTCCTCGCGCGGGACGGCCGGCGCGAGCGTGAACGGGACCTCGCCGCCGACGGACGTGACGCCGGCGGCGCGCAGCCCCGGGGCCTTGTCGATGATGGCCTGTAGGATGTCGGCGAGGGATGCGGGCTGCGTCACCATGAGTCCTCCTGATCGGGCGGGTCCGCGAGCGCGGCCATCCACTCGGGTTGCGCGGCGGCCGGGGGCGGGCCGGCGTCGGGGCGTGCGGCGCCGCGGGTGGCCGGCGTCGACGTGGGCGGGGGCTTCGCACCGACCGCGCCCGACTCGAACAGGTGGGCGATGAGCTTCCGCCCGTAGCAGGCCGTGTCCGCCGAGTGGTCGGGCTTGCCCTTCGGCTCGCGCAACTGGCCGAACTCGTCGGTCAACCACTGGAGCGACAGCATCTGCGCCTCGAGCGGCGAGTCCTTCATCGCCTTGAAGCGGCCGTCGACGAGGTCACCGTTCAGCAGTTCGATCGCGCCGTGCTTCTCCTCGCGTTGCCGCTTGGCTTGCACGCACCGGATCCCGTAGACCTTCTGCAGCTCGTCGATCAGCGTCATGTCCGAGTCGCACACGCCGCCGATCGGCCACCCGAGCAGGCCGTAGGGGCTCAGCGCCTCGGGCGTGTTCGGGTCGCAGGGTTCGGGCGCCGAGGCGTCGTCGTTGGCGGCGATGACGCGGTCCGGGCTAGCCTTCTCGCGCGTCCCCAAGAGCAGGCACGCGACCTGCCGCGCGTACAGCCGCTTCCGCTCGTAGCAGAGGACGTGGAAGATCCGCTTGAGCGGGTCGGTCGGCGAGAACGCGAACCCGTTGATCGCGAACTCGTCGGCGTGGCCGCGGTCGAGCGAGATGACCCACAGCCAGTCCGCTCGATCGGCCGGCAGCTTCGCGACCTGGAGCGGGCCGACGCGCGGCGGGTCCCAACGGTTCCAGTCGGCGCCGTCCTTGACCTTCGCCGTGACCGCGTCCTCGCCCGTGAGGGTGGCGCGGTACTTGTACATGTTGTTCGTGTCGTCCTTGGCCCACTCGCCGAGGTACTCCCGCCGCCACTTCGGGTTGTCGTCGCCCCACTGGTTCGCGGCCTTCTTCCGCTGCGCCTCGGCCCACGCACCGGTCAACTCACTGTCGGCGAGGCGCGGCCCCTGTGCCTGCGCCCACGCCGACGCCTCCTTGAGCGTCCAGGCGTGCGAGCTCCAACCGCTCCAGTCCGCGTACTCGGGCGCATCGCGGTCGGCGTACGGGCGATGGAGCGGCCCGCCCGGCACGGTCACGTCGTAGAACAGCCCGGACGGGTCGCGGCCCGGCGATCCGATCAGGAACACCCACCCGCGGAGGCGCGGGCCGACCGCCTCGTCGATGATGTACGCGAGCCGCTTGGCCGAGTGATAGGCCGCCTCGTCGATGCCGAGGCCGTCGATCCGGAAGCCGCGGAGCTTGTCGACCTCGGCGTCGTCGTCGGCGCCGGCGAGCTTCAGGATCGCCCCGTTCTTCGTGAGGACGATCATCTTGTCGACCTCGTACGGGCGGTACTCGATCTGGACCGCCTCCATCGCCCGCTTCACCTTCCGCCACAGGATGTTGGTGGCGTGGCCCTTGGTCGTCGCGATGTACGGGACGTACGCCTCGGGCCGCGACGTCAGCGTGTCGATCGCGCGCACCATGAACGTCGTCGTCTTGCCGCCGCCACGGGGGATGCAGGCCGACACGAGCGCCGACGGGTCGGTGGCCGCGTCGCGCTGCTTGGGGTGGCAGTCCGCGATGAGCCGGCGCACGGCGTCATCGCCCCACGCCCCGTCACGCGTGTAGACGCGGCGGCCCGCCTTCTCGGCGGACCACGGGGCTTGCGGGTTGGGTAGGGCTCGGGTCACGTAGGGTCGCAGCCGTTGCCGGCTTCGGGCCCCTACGTGATTCGCGAGCGGGGCGGCGTTAGTGCGTGGTCTACACGATGCGCGGAAGTCGCGCCGGGTTCAAGTGCCTAGTCGATGTCGGGCCACGCCTCGATGAACTTGATCCCGGGGCGGTTGTGGCGGACGCCGCGGTAGTCACAGCCGGCCGCGCTGCACCGGCTCGCGACGGCAAGGCCGGTCATGTGGTCGTTCTCGCAGTAGTAGGCGCGCATCGCGGCGTTCGGGTCGTGGTCGTGGCCCGGCGGCGAGTAGCTACCGAGGCACGTCGAGATCGTCTCGTCGTGGCGCACGAACGGCATCCCGCACGTCGGACAGTGCGTGCCGGCGTCGATCTCGCCGCCGCTCACGGGTGCCCCGCGTTCACCGCGCCCATTCGCAGGATGTTCGCGCGCAGGTCGAATGCCTCGGGCGACTCGACGTCCGGGATCGGGTCGCGCGCCCACGCGAGCACCGCGTCGATCGTGGCGATGTCGCGGCGCCGCTCGTCCATCTGGCGCGAGGCGACGAACGCGAAGAACGCGGCCCGGTCGGCGGGGTCGGTCATGGCGCCTCGGGGTGCTCGGTCAGCGAGATCCGCCAGGCCGCGCCGGTCTGGACCTCGACGAGATCGCCGATGCGGTGGCGGGTCTGCTCGTTGGTCGCGACGATCAGGCTGCTCGGCGGCTTCGGCGCGACGACGACGTGCGCCCACAGCCGGCCGGGGTTCACGTCCAGGATCTCGACCGTCATCAGGAAGGTCTCGTCCTTGCCGCGGCGCTCGTAGATGGACGCGCGGACGCCGACGAGCGGGTTCTTGCCGGCGCCGCTCACAGCGCGCGCTCCGAGATGCAGATCGCGGCCGGGAACTCCTTGACCACCGTCGGCGCGCGGCTCAGGTCGGGTCCCGCGGCGAAGCTCATCACGACGAACCGCTGCGCGCGGGCATCGAAGAAGATGCGCCGGAACGCCGCCTTGCTCGGCTCCTGCGAGGACGCCGCGTTCGTGTGGGTGAGCCCCGGCCCGACGTCGAAGTTGAGCCCGGGGAGGAACTGGATCGACTTGTACAGGACGAGGTTCGTCGCCTTGGGGTCAGGCGGTGCGGTCGGGGCGGGGCTGGCCATGGGGGGTCCTTTCGTGGGCGGGGCGACCGAGGTCCGGGCGCCACTTGGCGTGCGGCAGCTTGCCGGCGTCGCGGAGGCGCCGGGCGTGGCCGGTGAGGCAGACGTAGGCGAATGCCGCGCGCGGGTCGATGCGGGCGCGCTCGAACAGCCGCCGGGCGATGCCGGGGCCGGTGCGGGTGTGCGGGTCGAAGCGGTAGGCGGACTTCACGTAGCAGAACAGGACGGCCGGGGCGGTACCGGGGCGTTCGCTCCAGGCCAGCCAGCCGAAGAGGTCGGCCACATGGTCGGCGGCGTCGCCGTCGGCCGCGACGAGCACGCGGACGTCCGGGCGCGCGACGATCGCCGGCACCGACGCCCACACGGCGGCGCGCCACGCGACGGTCGTCACGAGCGACGCCTCGGGCGGCTGATGCCACGCGCCCGACCACGACGCGGCGACGAACGCGAGGTCACACGGCGCGGGCGGATCGGCCGGGGTCGCGGCGTGCGCGCAGCCGGGGCCGCACGGGGCAAGGGGGCGGATGGCGAGCTTCACGGGTTCACCTCGCCCTCGCCGAACTCGCGCTGAAGATCCAGCCACAGGCGGTGGCGGCGCAGCAGGTTGTCGCGCTTGACCCGCTCGTCGAAGATGGCCTCCGCGCTCGGGTTCTGCCCGTCATCGTCGTTGACCGTGATCCAGGCATCAGCGTTGATGGCCTCGATCTCGTCGCTGATCGCGATATCCAGACACCGGCGGGCGTGGCCGATCTTGGCGGAGTTGTCGCGGTCGCCGTGCGCGGGCATGACGCACTCCAAGAGCAGGTCGATCGCCTTCTGCCTCGCGCTGCGGCCGTCGTTGCCGGGGTCGTTGCTCACGCGGGCCCCTTCAGCGCGGCGAGGCGCGCGGTGTACTCGGCGGCGAGCCGTTCGGCCTCGGCGAGCGCGGTGGCTAGGCACGCGGCGCACTCGACCTCGCCGATGTTCGTGGTCAACGCGCCGCCCTCGCCGGCGCACGTCCGCTCGTCGTCGGCGAACCCCATCGCGAGATGGACGGGACCCGACGGTCGCGGCGGGGCGCCGGGGATCGGGCGCAGGCGGACCGTCCCGACGTTCGGGTCGCGGCCGACGACCTTCATCGCCACGCCGTCGTGCGTGTGCTGCGCGCCGATCGGGAAGGCGGCGAGGTCGCGCAGCTCGCGGATCGTCGCGACGATCATGCCGGGGTAGCGCGGATCGTTGTCGGGGACGACCGAGGCGAAGCGGGAGTCCATTAGTCGTACTCCCCGGCGGCGATGGCCGGCTCGTCCCGGAGCGCGCCGTTCAGCGCAGCAGCGGCGAGGTTGCAGGTGTAGCAGCAGTCGTGGCCGGCGAGGTCGACGCGACACCCGAGTCCGGTGTGGTCGTCATGGCCGGCGATGACCGCAGTCAGCGCGTCGCGAACGCGCTCGATGAGCCGGAGCCCTTCCGCGGTCGGTTGTCCGCGGTCGAGCATCTTGCGCAGGTCGTCAGCAGGCCGGACGCTCATCAGACGGTCACCTTGGTCGGGATCAAGCCCTTGTCCTTGGCCCGCTTGTAGTCGAAGTCACGCCACTTCTTGCGACGCATCGCCCGGTACTCCTTCATCGGCATCCCCTCGGCAAGCAGCTCGGTCTGCGGCGCCATCGGGTGGTCGGGCTTCTCGGACTTGCCGCGGATCCACGACAGCGGGTCGACGCGGGCGACGATGTTCGCCTCGAGCGTGCGGTCCGACGCGGCGCCGCACACGGGGCAGGGTCGCGGGTCGCGCGAGGTCGCGAGGTCGACGACGAGCTCGAACGGGCCGTGCTCGGGGCAGGCGTACTCACGCGCCGCCCGCGGGTCGCCTCGGAGGGTCAGCTTGTAGCCGCTCACGACAGCACGTTCCGTTCGCCGGCCGACGACCCGAGTCGGTCCAGCAGCGTCGCGCGCTCGTCGGGGGCGAGGTCGGCGACGAACTTCTCGATCATCGGCAGGGTCGGCTTGCGGCGGGTCGCCGCGTCGCGGGCCCGGTTGACGCGGCCCAGGATCTCGCTCGACTTCTCGGCCAAGTCGACGATCTTGGCCAGGTTCTCGGGGTCGACCGCAGCCATCGCGGTCAGCTCGTCCATGCCGCCCTCGATCGCGGTGACGGCGTTGGCGATGACGGCCTCGAGCCGCGACGGGACGGCCAGGATCTCGGCCTCGGTCGGGGGCTCGGCGCGACCTCGGCGGCGGCGCGGGGCGGTGTGGTCGGCGTTCATGGGTTGCCCATCCTCGCGTCCTCGATGCCCTGCCGGATGAGCGCCGCGACTTCGCCCGGTGCGTCCTGGGGCCAGAAGTAGTCGATCGGGCAGTCGGGGTCGGGGACGATGATCCACGAATCGGCCCTGCCGCCCTTGAACTTGATGCTCTTGAGCGTGTCCATGTCGACGCCGACGAGCGGACGACGAGCGATGATGGCGCGGATCACGACCGGGCTGGCGAGCACGGTGCGAGGCGCCATCTCGCGGAAGGCAAACGGGACCGTCATTGACGCCTCCATCGGA
>Ga0075464_10001397_pt1 | contig 10870 bp, 13 predicted proteins | sample DEB19_08_DNA_5_FD_75068 | JGI IMG/M metagenome (GOLD analysis project Ga0075464, IMG submission 75068) | Aqueous microbial communities from the Delaware River and Bay under freshwater to marine salinity gradient to study organic matter... | ecosystem: Environmental > Aquatic > Marine > Coastal ...
GCTCACAACTTTAAAGGTCTCTCCGTTTTTCATGCTCAACTCCTTGCCACAAGGGCACAAAATTCACTCCATAAAGGCGCTATTCGACCCAGATGCCGAATCCTCCGGCACCGACATTGCTAAAACTATTTAGATAGTATTAAGAGGCTCGTTTTTCCGAGGTCTTGATGATCGGGGGATATAGGGTATCCCGCGTAACACCAAGCAGTTCGGCAAGAGCCACTTGCTCCATCGGAGTCGGCAGACTTGGATAGCGGCAACTAGCCAATTTTTCTGCCTTAGACTCCGAACACTGGAGCTTGTTTTTTATGCGCTCAGTGGCTGTTTTCACGCCGCCCGCTGACTGCACGTATTCTTCCATAATTCGTTTGTTTAGTTGTCTCTTCATCTACGCACAGTATGCGACATAACGCGCACCTTTGTCCAGCACAAAATGCGCTTTATACGCAACTTTATTGTGCAAACTATGCGGGTATAATGGCAACTATAGGAACCAACACGTGAATTTTAAGAAATACGTGGGCGAAAAAATGAGACGGCGCCGAGAGGAAATGGGCTATTCCTCCCAGTCCGCCTTTGCAAAGGTTATCCACGTCGATAAATCTCGCGTTAACCGTTGGGAAACCGGCACTAACCTGCCGGACCCGGATTTCCGCGCTAAAATTATAGATAAATTAAAGCTGCCAGACGATTTTTTTGAAGTCACGGCCCCCCTGCCGGAGCCCCCTATTCCCGCCTTTGACGACGCGGCAACCTTCCTCGCCAAGTTTTCAAATCTATCACCGCCCCGGCGCGCTCTTGTGCTGGCGATAGTGAACGATGACGCGCACCACGTTGATCCTGATTCGCCCCTTCTTCCAATTCTCGAAGAACTTTTAAAATCTCAACCGTAAGACGGTAAAGCTTTCGGTGCGGCATTTCGAGGCGCCCCCAATTCGTGTCACATTTTCCCGCCTTAATATTTCGGTGTCTTAATATATAACTAAAGGTGTTTGCCCCAGTATACGCGAGCAGGCGATTGTTAAGACAAATAAATATACGTTCTTTTGTTTATGTAGACCTAGGCCCAGCCGATAAGTAGATATGCGTATAGTGCTGGCGTTGTTTATATTCACTCTAATAGGATGCGCCAAAGATAAGTCAGCGCCCGAGGTCTCTTGTGCAGAGGACACCCAGCCGCATGAAGTGAGATACCCCGATAACGTGACCCGTAAATCCAAGGTCACGTTTTGCTCTGACGATTGTTATAAAGTCGAATCAGTTGAGGATGACGACGAGGCGTTTAGCTATTGTGACTAGCGGGTAGAGCCGCCAACGCCCTTGCTTCCGACCTTTAACATCGGGTATGCTCTAAGCGCCTCAGCCATTGAAACCAAGCGGCCATTAACCCATTTATCTGGCCAACGCGGACCCGCAACCAACATATCACCACGGCCAGATAGGTCTGTTTGGAATACGCCGTAAGTGTTCGAGCGGTTGCCGTCCAGAGTCGCTGCGATTTTCTTTTTCTCATCAATCCAGTAGAGAAATTTACAGCAATGCCGCCCGCCGCCCTTGTGCTTAATGTCGAGTAAAGCGCCAAACCAGAACGGCGACTTAACGCCCCACTTTGACCAAGACGAGGCGGCGGCTGAATTTGTGCCCTTAACGCCAGCTTTGCGAAGGTCCGCGTTGCAGACAACCGAGCACCATGCGTGACGATTGCCGACTAGAGTTTTGTATCCGGGCAATCCCTCGAGCTTCCACTCGGGCACAAATCGCGCCTCAAGCTTAGGGTCACCCTCTTTGCGCCCCAGCATGTCCAAATTGGCAAATACCCACGGCGCATTAAATTGATCTTTTGATTCAGCCATTATTTACCTCTCATCTGTAGTGCGCGGTCAATCGACAGAAACAGCCCATCGGCGGCACCAGTTATTTGTTTGCAGGATGCGAACTGACAATTTGATTGCACGTCGCCGCGCAAAAGCTTCCATGACTCAGACGACAAGAAAACCGCCCGCTCCATTTTCTTTTTGCACTCGTCCGGCGGATAGCGCTTTTCCTTGCCAGACATTACGAACAGTTCGGCGCAGTCTTTACTCGCCGGAAGCTGCACGAATATTGAGAAATCAGACGCTCGATACGTAGCGCAACTAGCGCTTAGTATTGATGCGACCAAAAGCCCTAAAGGCCTTAAGCACTTCATCGTCTATCGCTTTCTTCTGAGCTTCGCTGAGCCCCGGCGCTTTTGCTTTTTCAAGGGCAATTTCCATCGCCGCGTCGAATCTCTTTTGATCTAACTCACCGTTTACGTAAATTGCGCCGACGTTAATAATTAAAAGCCCACGATTCGTAAGCCATTCGATTGCCCACTCGGCAAATAGATCAAAGGCTTTCGAAAACGGACTCTTTACAACCCAAGCGCCGAACGAAGTTGTAGCCAAGACGGCCTTTAAAGCGACCGCCCCAGCCTTGCGAATGCCAGGAAAATCATATTTCCCTGTGCCGCTCACTTAAGCGCCGACTGCCAACTTGATTGCGGCAACAGCGGCTTTTTGATCGCCAGGAATCAGCTCTTCGATTTTGTCCAAGACATAACCGAGCGGAACCGAAACAACGGCTTGAATTTTCTCGGGCTGGCCAACGGATACTTTGAATTTGCCGTCAGCAATAGCGATGTCCAAATCACCTTTTTCGTAGAGATCGACTGCCATGGGATGTCCTAGCTATCGGACTTAGTTTGGCGGGGAGTAACTAGCAATTGTAACACAACTAGTTGTTATCTAAAAATGCCTCTCTTGCCTTATCCTCGTCAACTGGTTGTTGGCCTGGGCCTGCGACTTTGGACATTTCGCCGCCGCCTAATTTATTCGAGAAATTCGCAACCAGCGCCGTGAATGCCTTTGGATTCTTTGCGGCAAGCTCTGCGAACTTCGGGCTTTTTAATAGCATTTTGGACACTTTGTCCGCGCCAACCGCAAGCGAAGAGGTAATTCGCGGGGCAACAACCCGTCTAGCAATTGGGGCCGCCACCGCTCCGGGCGCTCCACCCGTGGCGAGTCCTGCCGCAGCGGTTGTCATGTCTAAAAAGCCTCCGGCTGGAGATTGACCAGTTGTTGAGGCCCTGCGCTCTGCCGCCTCCTTGATTGGAGCTAAAAGACCGTATGATTTTTTGCCTTCTTCAAAAAGTGCTGCGGTTGCCGGGTCGGCGGCTTGCGCCGCGTCCTCAACAGCACCCCGATAAGTCTGATACATTTCTTTTCCGGCCATACCCTTTTCCGGGTCGGCCCAATTTCCAGCTTTTCTATTGAATCCGCGTTTAATTTGTTCGGCTTGAGAAATGCCAACGTCCGTCCCGCCAACCTCAGCCGCGTTTATCACATTATCCAGTTCGTTCTCTAAAAGCTTTGCAATGTCGGCCTGCGACTCATCGCCCTTGAGTTGATTTATTTTTTCTCGAACTTGGCTGTAGATTTTGTTGCGATCAACCTTAACGCCCTTGGCCTCGAGAGCCCCTAGCGCGTCGTCGATTTGCTTATTGGCTTGATTGACGGCCTCTCCGGCCCGCTCCGCAATCTTTTCTTGCGAATCACCAAATCGAACAATTTTTCTGTCTAGCAGTTGGCGACCGGCATCGTCGGCAAACTCAGAGGCTTGTTTTCCGGTTGCGCCGGTTGCGTTTTCTGCGAATTGCTCGGCCTTCTTTTTTAAATAAAGACCGGCCTTTCTGGCGTTGTCTGAAACAAAGGGCGCTGCTTTCCCAATAACCTCTGCGCCGCCTTGAACGCCCAGGCCAATAGCTCCGCCTTTAATGCCATTGATTGCACGCTCTTTTAGCTGCACGGGTGAAAGCTCGCCCTCGGTATCTCCCGGATTTGCCGCAATACCAATAGCCGCGCCAGTCTTTGCAGCGTTTATCAATCGCCCGCCAGCCGTTGCGGCTTGTCCACCCATTAGCGGTGACGATGCAATGCCAGACGAAATGCCTCCGGCCAATTCACTTAAACCGGCGGTCCAGGGGTTTTTCTCTTTTTGCCCGGCAAGTCTTTTCAAATGAGCGTCTCGCGCCGAGAGATAGGTTTCATCGGGAAGCTTAAAACCCTCTTTGCGAAGTTGATGCTCAATGCTCGCCAATTTTTCGAGACCGACGATGTCTAAAATTTTATCTTTAGCGTCGCCCAGTTTATTGACCGCAGTTTCTGCGCCCGCCTGCAATTGCGGTAAGTATCCCAAAGAGGCGCCTTTGCCAAAATGCTCAAGAGCCGTTTGCGCTCCAGATTGACCGGCAATTTTTGGGGGATCTTCTTTTGCTTGAATTAAATCCGAATGGTCCACGACCTCCCAGTCGTCCTCATTATTCGCAAGCGGCACTTCCTCCCAGTCACTCATTATCGCCCCGCAGTTCTAGGAATGATTTCAGTTGAACCGTCGCTGTAAGTAATTCTCATTTCGCCAGTTTTTTTGTTTCTCTCTTGTCGAACCGGCGAAGGCTTTGCGATCCGATCTCCGGGGCCATGTCCAGTTTCAATGCCCGCCGCAACCCTAGCATTGTCCATTTTTTGTTGGCGAAGTGCGGCTTTGTTTGCGACTACGTCCGGCGTGTCGCCGGGCTGAGGGAAGAAATCTTTTGCATACGATAGCCGCTCGCTTGGGGGGATGGCCGCGCCGGATGCGTCCCGCAAAAACCCTTCGACCCATGCACTTTGAGCCGCCTGCGATTCAATGGCCTTGTCGTTTTTCATCCAATTCGGCGCCCACTCCGAGTTATCAATTATTTGACCGACCGCCGTGGGGTCATAGTCATTTTTATCCGACACAGCTTTATTGAATTGAGACTCTGCTTTTTTGCCGACCTCGTAGAGTCCGCGCTGCTTCGCTTGCGTCGCACTCAATTCTTTTTGCTTGTCGGCCCGAGCATCCAAGCGGTCTTGACGATTAATGCCAGCAAGGTATCTGCGCTCTTCGCGCGACTCTTGGCGGTCCAGGGCTTTTTGGTCCATTTCATATTTTTCTTTGACGGTCGGCAGAATCTTATCGATTTGCGAGCCGGACATTTGGTCATAGTTCCCCGTCGGGTCCATTTTCTTGGCCAAGTATCTTTTGCTTTTCGTAGACACCGATTCCATCGAATCGTTGTCAGCATCCAGCGCATTTTCCCTTTTCGCCTTCATGTAAGCCATCGCCTTGGCTTTTTGGTCCATCGGGTTTTCAATGTTTTCAGCGGCAGCGCGAAACGAATCACCAAAGCGGTTTTGAGGACGGCTTTGTCCTAGAGCGATTTCGGCGGCTGATCGAACGTTTGTTAGCGCGTCAGTTACTCCACCGGCAGCGTTGAGCATTAGCTTTTTATTGTATGCATCGCGAGATGCGTTTTCTAGTTCGTCATCCTCAACTTGGAATGCCATTTACTTTTTCCTCCCGAGGTATGCGCCAGCTACAGAGGCTCCAGCGCCAAGCAAGGCCCGCCCGCCCTCCGCGTCCGCCGCGCTGTCTGCCAGCATATATTGACCCTGCTGATTGTTGATCCCAGCTTGCGAGTCGGCTTTACGCATTTGGTTGTTAAAGTTCTTATCCTTCGTACCTTGGTTGTATTGAAAGGCTTGGTTTCTAGCGTCAACGTTCGCAGCATTGGTTGCGTTTCGCTGCTGAGTGTTGGCTTGATTAAATTGGTTAATCGTATTGTTGTTCGCCATCCCAACGCGTGCGTCTTGATCCCTCGTTTGACCAAGCTGGGAGGCCATGGCTTGCAGATACTGCCCGCGCTGATTAGCTCTTGCCGTGGCTTGCTGACCCGCCCCCGCAGCGGCACGCTGAGCGCCCGCCTGGTTGCCAGCTTCGCGAAGGGCAAACTCTAAGCCCGACCCGCCAACGCCCCTGACTTGAGCGTCGTTTAGTGCAGCATCAGTTCTGGCCTTTGCCATCTGATCGCCCTCGCTCCTTGCGGCGGCAAATGCGGCCTCGTCGGCATCGCTTAGGCCCTCGTTTGCTAAATCGCCAAACTGAGCCGCTGCCTCCAGCTGCTTAGACTTTAAAACAGGATCTTCGCTTAAAAGCTGATAATTTGCCGACTCGTTATCATAAAGCTCCGGCGAGTATTCGTCGTATTCAGGCAAGGCAATATCGCCGTAAAGCTGGCGATTGCGCTCGAGCAACGCCTGTGCGTCTGACGTGTCATTGTCTCCGAAAAGTGTACTTGCGACCCCGCCGAGTAATCCGCCCATGTTAACCCCTTACCTTAAAGCCTTGTTCTTTTTTGGCTTTGCCTGAATTTAAAAAGTCTTGAATCGCGTTATATGACCGCTCTTCGTTGTCTGCGGTGTTCGCGTATTTGTTATCAGACGCAAAATAAAAATCATTAAGGGCGTCAATATTGCCCTTCCATTTGTCTTTTTGATCTCTGACGGCGGCATACGAAGAATCGCCGCGCCGAATATCATTGTAGTAAGCGCTGCCCCTTGGATCAGTTACTTGGTTCTGCTCATTTTGTAGCTGTTCCCAGGTAATGTTCTTGCCGTCATTGCCCCAAACACCAAGGTCTCTAAGCTGCGGCGAGTTGTCCGGAACGTAACCGCTTAGAGCGTTGTTTCTAGCGCTCTTTTCAGTTTTGAATTGGTTATTGTACTGCGCCCTCGCGTCGGATTCGGCTTGCGAGATTTGTTGGTCGTAGTCATTGGTCCTGTTATTCAAAAAATCATTCAGCTTCGTTTGATTTTCTCTATAGCTCTGTTCGGTCGCGCCAAGGCCCGCCGTGGTATCGGCGACGGTTTTGTCGCGGTCTTTGGTTAGCTGGTCAAAAGAACCTGAGAGATTTTGCCGCGCATTCGCCAGCGATTCATTGTTCACGTCGAATTGCTTTTGAAGCTGGTATTGACCAGACGTCAGCGGAGTTTTCGCTGCATTCGAGTAAACGTCGGTCATTAAGTTGTCAAAGCTCGCATTGTCTTTAAGTGCCGAGCCGTAGTTTTGAGTTTTCGTGTCAAAGCCGTAGTTGTATTCTTTGGGGCCTGAATATTGCGCCGTTAAAGCGTTTTGAAATTTCTTAGTAATGTCGTCATAGGAATAGTTGTTTCCATAGTCGACGGGCGTTTGCTCTTGACCAGGGGTGACTTTTTCTTGCGAGCCTTCGCCAGGCCCAAAGGTAGTTTTCCCGCCAGTCGTGCCCTTGTTGTCGTATCTGTAGAGACCGGCAGCTTGATCGATTAGCTTCTGAGCGTCAGGTTCGGCGATGTAGTTTTGCTTGGCCTGATTTTGAGCGTCCGTTAAAAACTTAGACGAATCGGCCGCGAATTTGTCCCGCTCTTGGTTGAATTGCGAGTTAACCGTATTGGAGAGCGCTTGACCCGAGCCAGTGTCGCCCTTGTTGGCGTTAAGATAAGCCTGAATGTTAGTAAACCCGCCGCCAGCGCCCGCACCCTGTCCAGCCGATGATCCGCCAGTGCCGCCAACAATAGAAGACGAGCCGCCGACCTGTGGCTGCCCGCCCTGCCCTTGGTTTAACTCATCGTCTTCTAGGTCTTGGTCAATAAACGCCATTCACATCACCTCAGTAAAAGTAAAACTGTGCATTTTTTTGTGGCCGCCGCCGTAAAGGTCAAAGTCACTGATACGTTGCCGTCCGCCAATTTTTCCCACTTGTGTTTGTCTAACTCAGCACCGTTGCAGTCGAGCGGCAAAACGCCGTAAACGCGAAGCTTGTTTCGCCCATCAATGCTCGGATTGATTGTGTAGGCTGTGCCGCTTGCGAAATCTTGAACGTGTTCTTTACACAAGAAATTGTCCGCAAAATTTAAATTGCCGTTTAAGGCCTTAGTGACCTTTTCAATGAAGTCGTTAAGCACGTCTAAAAACGTGTCAATCCAGCCAGGCAATTCACCTTTAGCCGCTAAGTCCTCTTTAGAAACGCGCTTGATTAGGCCTAGTTTCATCGGCCAATCCTGTCGCCAGAGACTTCAAAGGAATACGCAATGCCAGTGATCACCATGCGCTCGCGGGCGAATTTATGCTTAATGCCCACGTTCATGCGCGTGCAGTACTGCTTGTTTCTCGGCACATAGGTTGGGTAACCGCTTGAATCACCAGAGCCGCCCCAAGGACTAGAGCCCCATGCGCCGCCCCAGCCTTGGCCAGGTTGCTCAATCGTGATTTCCTCTGACTCCGGGTCAAAGTTAGTTCTAAAAGTGCCGACCAATTGCGAAACCGTGTTGTTGCCAGGAATATCGTCGGTTAAAAACCCAACGGCTCTGACTTGTTTTAAAAGGTCCGCGTTTTGTTGCCCGGTCCAGGCGTGAAATTCAATGTCCATGCCGACGCCCGGATAAATCGTTGCGGCACCTGCGGCCCACGACGAAGGGGCGTCTTGTACGAGCGTTGCGCTGTAAACGCCAGCCGTTAGGGTGATTGATTCAATGCCAATTTCGGTGTCACCTTGAGCAATTACCCATCCGACGTCAGGGCTTGCGCCGCTTATTGTGAACGTGACCACAGCGCCCGAAACCGAAGTGATTGTGATCGCAGTCTCAGGATCGGCAAAGTCGGTGTTCGCAAAGTCTTTGCGTTCAACGTAAATATTCGTGTCCGAGCGTTTGGCGAAGTAAATTTTGTCAGCGCTCGGCTCAACGATTGCCGTCGTGAATGCATAAGTATGCTTCACCCAGGTTTTTGTAAAAATATTGTAGACAAGGGTTTGGGTAGCGTACGTGTCTGAGCCAAGCGTCAGTGTCGACAAATAGTAACTGCGCTCTGATTCATAGGCCGCGCCAAACGACGACGTGGACAGACTAGAGCTTGGCAAAATCGGCAAAATCGTCGGCTCAATGTCCCTCGAGATAACTTGAGCGCCCGATTCAGAAATCAAAACCACGCCCTGATTTGAAAGCATAAAAACCTGGTTTGCCAAAACCGCAACACTGTCTGCAGCTTTACAGAAAACCGTTAGATCAATCGGTGTGACCGTCATGCTTGAAAACGTCTCACCAGTTATCCGGTAGGCGCCCTCTTCCTTGATGACGATTGCCGAATCTCTAAGGGCCACAATTCTTAAAATTGCCTTATTAGAAGGCCCCACAAGCAAATAATTGAGTGCCGGGACATGCTCCGGCTGCTGCGACTTTGAAACGTAGACCGCGTTAGTCCTTGCGTCTTTACTCGACGTGCATTGTGTGGATGTCGCAGGGCTCACGGGAGGATAAGGGAAAAACATTGCCTGAGAGGTCGTGTCTGTGGCCTGCATCGTGAATGCGGCGGCACCCAGGCCACGCTCTTCAAAGAGAAGTTTCCCCGGTAAATCACCCGCCCCCGACGTGTAGTATGCATAAATTGACGTGTTTGTCGTAAAGCGGTTAACGACGTACTCGAGAGATCTTGCCGTCATGTCGATATCGACCGCAGCGACTCCAGTCGTTGAAACCTTAATTTGCGGCGCGCCTGCACCACTTGTAATTTCGGTAGATCCAAAATTATAGGTCGAGCCAGCTAAAATGATTTTTTGATTCGTGTAAAACGTAATCGCCGAGGCCGTGGTGTTGGTCGTTGCAACCGCAGAAATCGTGGCTGACGTTGTTGTAATGCCAATTACTGAGGCGTTTGCAGCGATACCAGTGCCTTCAACCTTCCAGCCCACCGCCAGGTTTGAAACACTCGCAAGGTTAGTGATTACGGCATTGCCCGAGGCCAGGTTTGCGGTCGACGCGTAACCAAGCGCTACCGCTCCAACTAGCGTCATGTTTAGCCGCATCTTGGTCTCAGTGTTTGCGTACATCATGAACGTTTTGTAAAGACACAAGTCCTTTGCAACCGGGGGCCGGTCATTCGCCTGTAAAATACCTTCTTCCGAAGGGTTGGTGTAAAGCGAAGCGCCGCGAAGCGAGTCGGTCACCGAATCGGTAAACGTAACCGAGCCCGTTACAATATCCGCAGAGGCCAATTCATATTGATAAACGAGACCCATTTCATCGCCAGACGTGTCGTCAGTAACCCCAGACGTCGTATCCGTTCGATAAACTTGAATGACGTCGGCTGCGGCGGCTTCACTTGGCAAATAAACCGTAAGCGTTACGTTTCTAGCGCCCCCGGCAGAGTTCGCAACCCATAGGCGCTGACTCGGGTAACCTCTGACTACGTTTAAATTTGCGTCGGTCCTCTGAATTAGCGTCCGATAGGCGCACTGAGAAGTGTTAGCTAAAAATCCAGTTGAGCCCGCAAGCGTATATGTCGAGTTAAGGGCCCGAGGCGCCCCGACAAGCCTGCCAACGGTGCCGCTTACGTTTGAGAAAACCTTAACCCCTGCGGAAGTTGTCGCCATGAGATTGGACGACACCTCAGAAAAGCGCATTTTGCGGCCAGAGGGTGCTTCGTAATTTCCTGAGTAATTTGCGTAAGTGCCCGATCCGTTGTCGTAAGACAAAACCGATCCGTTGTGAGCAATTACGCGGTTTGAATAGGTCAAAAATTGTGCTGGCGCTGACGCAACGGTGCCGTAAACCTTGTAGCCTCTGCGATCTTCGATTACGTTTTCACGGCGGATAGAACAATCGTTTGCGCGAAGCAAAGCGCCAGGACTCAAATTTAATGAGTTGTACTGTGATTGAAGGCCAGGAAATTTTGTGACCTTTTCTTGCGCCATCAATAAGCCCTAAAATTACGAATTAACCCGCGCTTCCTCGACGGCCTCTCGGGACTTGATTCTGCGCGGTTTTGAATTAGGTCTAACGCCTCGTCCATTATTTCTTTTAAGACTGCGCTAGACGCTTGCCACTTGTTCAAATCACCCATTGACCGGAGCATTCGATTAGCACCCATTTCAGCAAGCACTGGGTGAAACTCTTCGGGCAGCATCGGGATATTCGAATAGCCGGTTGGGCAAATGTAGTCGTTAGCCTCGGGCTCAACC
>Ga0075464_10001398_pt1 | contig 10867 bp, 9 predicted proteins | sample DEB19_08_DNA_5_FD_75068 | JGI IMG/M metagenome (GOLD analysis project Ga0075464, IMG submission 75068) | Aqueous microbial communities from the Delaware River and Bay under freshwater to marine salinity gradient to study organic matter... | ecosystem: Environmental > Aquatic > Marine > Coastal ...
TAACTACTATATGTAAGATCCGTCATGAAACTATAATAAAATCAACCATTTAAAATGTTAAAATCGAAAATATGAATTTAGAAAAGTGGATAAATAGATACAAGACAGACTGCGCCACATGGTTGAAGCCGGGACCGATATAAACCTTATTCAAAAACTATTGGGCCACAATAATGTTAAAACAACCAATATTTATTTGCACATTTCACACAATCATATCAGCAAAATTCAATCACCAATTAACGCAATTAAATTATGATTGGTTTAATTCTAACATAGAGTATTGACCCACTCCTTAAACTCCTCTAAAGAATAGATCAATTTATAGGTGGTACCCAAGGCCTCAACCCGACCTTGGAACTTTTTCTGATCGGGCGACTGAACACCGCCCGGTTTTTTTATTTCCACACAATACCATTTACCACGGTGATTTAGCATTAAATCGGAAGCACCAGCCATAAGGCCGGTTGCTTTCAATTTCTGCGCTTCAGCTATATTTCTGGTCCCTCCGTTCGGAATGCTGAAGCAAATCGATCTAGGAGAATGGGTGCTTAAACAGTAATTGTTATTGAACCAAAGCACAATTTGTGCTTGGATATGATCTTCACTCATGGCTTAAAAAGGTAATGGTTCGTCCTCTCCGAAAGCGTGGTATCTTATCGTAACACCAAGCTCCTTTTTCACAACTCCAGGAGTAAATTCCAAGCCCTTGTGTTCAAAAAATGCAGCGATTGCCTTGTTCATCCGGATTGTGCTGATCGGGTATTTGACAGAGTTTTCTTTATTGTAAGAATCCTTCTGTATATTAAAGTCCGAAACCTTGATCTCCTTTGCCTCAATCCATGACTCGTAATTGGTCCGTATAAAATCGATTGCATTTACGCCATACGTTTGCTCCAGCTGCTTTTCGATGCCTCCTTCGGATAAACCCTGCGGCTTCATCTTTTTATCGCTCCCAAGCCACGTTTTTACGCATTCCATTACAAAGCTATCATACCCATGCCAATCCTCCATTGTCCATCCCTTCGGAAAGTGGCATCCGAAATGAACATCCACTCCGCCGCACTTGGTGAAAAAATCGCTAAACTCGATCGGTATTATCCGGCGCTTCAATCCGCCGTCAGTAACATCGTAACTAAAGTTAGTTTGTATTATAAACTTTGGCCCATCTTCAACCGGGATTTCAACCTCATCCTTGTATAACTTTTTCAATATAAACGACCCTGTAGAAGGCTCCTTTAGGAAGGAGAAATCAAACTCCTTTCTTACGTCGTTGATCGCCATAATACGTTGGTAATTCCAAGACTGGAAGAACTTCTCGTCAAAATTTAACTGGCTGCCGTTTTTAGAAGTAAAGGACGTGGTGTGGCTTAATAGGTTGCAAAATATGTTCTTGCCCGATCCGCCTCCGTCCATTGGGTCCGGACACTTCTCTGTAAGCACTATTATGTATCCCATCGTTTCGTCCTTAAACTCGTGGGCCAGATATCCGATTATTTTTTTAATGTACTCTTCCTTTGTAGACAGGCCAATGCTCAGATTTAAAAACTCTAAGTATCGTCCGCCTTCAAAGAAGTTATATTCCCTCTGCTGGATTCTGTTCTCGAAAACATACATGCCGTCGATGTCCTCCTCGTAATAAAGATATTCAACTCCGGCACCGGTGATCTTCACAAAGCCGTTTAAAAAGAACTTGTAACACACCTCCCTGGTGTCCTTCAGGATCAAGTCCTCGTTTATGTTGTGAAGTCGGGTGATGCTAAACTTCCCGTTCTTCTGCAGGAATGCTTCGTAAGCGTTGCATATCTTCTCGTTTTCGTCCGCATCCTCCTCCTTGATATATTCCTTTATTTTGTCTTGAAACAAACGCTCGTCGGCCATCCTTAGCCTATATTCATCAACCAGAACCAGCTCCTTACGATATAGGCAAAATCCCATCCCGGTTGCAACCCGGTACACACCCTCCCTGCTTATTTTAATGCCGTCCTCATCCTCGGACCAGAACACACCAAAGGGATACGTTTCGTTTAATTGGCTGATAGTCGCCTGATGCATCTCCTTGGCCTCGTCACTAAAATTGGCAGGAAGCTCCACTCCTTTTTTGGCTAAGGATACTGCAGCTTTTATCTCCTTGCTTCTATTTATACGGCCATATCCTTTGCCAACCAAGTATGCAAATGTTTGTTTCCGATCATTGGCAAACTTCAAAACCGCCAGCGCAGAGGCTGGCTTATATCCACGGCTCGGCTCAAAGGAAGAGGAAGAAGTAAAGATGTAATAAATCCGTTTGTGCTTATTGAATGAAGCCGAAATACCAACAGGTTTGTCCGGGCGAGTGAACCATATAAAATTGGCGTTCTCCTTCATCCGCTTCCAACCATGATCATCCAGCACCGTTTCTGCTTCGCTGGATCCGTTGAAGTGTTCAAATGGATTCTCGTCGTAATAATCGTTAACCTTTTTGTTGGTTTCCTTATATTCAACAACCTTGATCTTCTCGTTATATCCCTCGCATATTTCAATTATGCTGCAGCGCTCGGCCCAAGTTATTGATGGGATTTTGTTCTCCTTAAATACTGTGTAATTAACCGATGGCGGCGCAGCAATATACCCACCCTCGCCTCTGGTCTCCAATGCCGCTTCCTTTTGCCCTTCCTTATAAGCCAACTTCAAATTACCTGCAGGCGCATGATCACTTATCCGATAAAGAATATGGTAACCGCCAGACGGTGTTTTGTGGATCCGGAGGCGATCAAACAATTTAGGGTAAAAGGTCTGAATATCTATAAAAAGTCGTGCATCGATTCCGATCCAGTTCTTTACGTCGATATCTATTACTTCCAAGTTACCACTCACCGCACCGCAAATAATACCAACCGCTGAGGTGTCGTATTTCTCCATGCTGCTAAACAATTCCCCTTTCGACATCGCTGTCTTGGTTAAAAATCCCCATTTCATGCAGGGTTGTTTCGGGTATTTTTCAACACCGTTCACCTCTCGCTTGCTGTCGTAAATCGGCATGAGGCTCAATCCCTCCGCATGCAGTTTCTCAATTAAAGGCCATTCTTTTGTCATAATATAGTTATGTTGTTAAATTCAATTGTTGAGTCTGGTTGATTGTGGTAAATAAAGCCTGCCTTATATCCCATCGTCTTCGTATATTCCCCTAAAAAAGCGCCTCCCTTACTTCGTGCAATCCTGATCGCAAAGTGCTTTTTACCGGTGAACTTAGCGTAGCAAGATAACTCTTTTGGTGTCAAATCACTAATTTTTTTGCCTCTCAATAAATTATATCCTGCAGTTAATTCAACGAGCTCAGTTTCCTTTTTCGGCTTAATCGATACTACCTTTATAAACTCGTGGTTACAGTTCGGACAATGCGTTGCACTCGTTCGGCAAAGGAAGTCACATTTCGGGCAGCTTTTTACCGGTGCCACGCCCTTCTCTTTTAACCGCTTGCTCCACATTTCATCCCACTCTCGGTCCACGTTCCACAACCCAAGTCGCTGCCCGTTTCCTCCCATATCTATCACCGTAAAGCGATCCTTGCCCTCCGCCTTTCGGCTTCCTCTTCCGCACATCTGCAAATAAAGCGGCAGAGAAATAGTCGCCCGGTTAAGCACGATCAGATCAATCTCCGGGTAATCAAATCCTTTTGTCAAGGCTCCAACCGATACGCATATTTTATTAGGGCCGGAAGTGAACTGGAACAACTCGTAATCCGACCGATCGTTTTTACTATGCACCTCGCTTACCCCGTATCCGAACCTCCTCAGTTCCTCCGTTACAAAATGCGCATGCTTTATAGAGGCGCAGAATATCATGCACTTCTTAAAAGTGAACTTCAATAAATCGTCCAGCAGTCCCTCAAAAACCTCCTTCTTCTCAAAAGCCATCTCCTGGCTCTTTTCCGTAAAATCTCCTCCATGCCCCTTTTTTAATCCGGTCAAGTTAACCACCTTTCTCGCATAATGGTAGTAAGGAGAAAGATATCCTGCCTCCACCAATTCCTGCGGCTGCGGTCCAATAACAATTCCGTTATAAAGCTCCGGCAGGTGTTTTGCAAATCGAAAGTCCGGCGTTGCCGTAAATCCTATGTGATAAGCGTCCGGGATTTGCTTCAATAATTTTGCCGGTGTACCCACATGACTTTCGTCAGTTATAACTAACAACTCCTGCCCAAGTGATGCAAACCAACGCACCAACAATTCCCTCTTTGCAAGCGTCTGCGCCATGGCAACAAATATCCTTGCATCCATGTTAATGCGCTCCTCCTTGATCCCGTTCCCAATATTCTGGCAACCGCCAATCTCCTCACTAATTTGCTTGTATATTTTTATCGATTCAGATATGATCAACACCCTCCGCCCTTTAGCAACCGCATCTCTTGTAATCGAAATGAACACCTTGCTCTTTCCCGAGCCAGTCGCTGCGCATGCTATTATCCGCTTCTTTGCACCTAATTCCTGCCGGATGTTTGAAATAAATAACTCCTGATACGGTCGTAATTTCATCGAGCAAGAATTGGATAACCACCTTTATTTCTATCAAACGCCATATACCTTGTCGATACTCTGTTTCTCGTTTGCATATACTTTTTATTAAAATAAATCTGATGCTCTTGGCAGTAAAAATCAAGCGCTCGGTTTATAATTGTTGCCGAAGGTATAAGATCCGCATCCGAACCTTTAAAATATTTAGCTTTAAGTTTTGCGAAATCAGATATGGTTAACATTCCATAATCGTCACAAAACTTATCAATATTGTCGAAAACAAAATCGGTGGCATTTGTCCCGAATTTTAAATTCATATATTTTCTTAAATCTTCCATTTTTTTTAAAGCAAAATTAGTAATTATTTTGTAATTAAAAAAAATTATCTTGTAATTTTTATGTTTTTATTTTTTAACATTCGACTAAACTCGATTTTTATCGACTAAAATAAGTGTTAAAAAAAGCCATTTTTTACCTATTCAACCCATTTTTAACGGTTTTCGACCCTCCGAGATGTAACCATGTAACAGGTGCGTAACTTGTAACTATTTGAAAACCAAACATTTATAAAGGCGGTTACTTGGTTTCTTATCTACTTTTCCTTTGTTTATTTAAAAAGAAAAAAAAAGAAGAATAAATATAATAGTAGAGGGTAAAAAAAATAAATTAAAAAAAAAGGTAATAGAAAAAAGGTTTTCCCATACTCGTAACCTGTAACCATACACCCCACTCTCTCCGAAACCCACAACCATCTAACAACACAGCCGTTACAAACTCCATTTTTGAGAAATTTGAGGCCTGTAACCCTGTAATTTGTTAAAATTAACCGATCTGTTAAAAAAACACTTATATTTGTGCATCTCGATATCATTAACTTTGTAATTATGGCTAAGAAACCAAAATCTAAAAAGAGGGAAACTAAAACTACTCCCGAAAAGAATAAGTTCACGCAAAAACTTTTCGAATCGATATGTAATGAGATAGCTACTTCCTCAAAAGGATTATCGTCTATTTGTTTAAAACACAATATATCGACAATCTCTTTTTACGAATGGTTAAAAAATTCAGACGAGCTGGCTAACATATACGCGCGCGCGCGTGAAGATCAGGCGGATTTTTTGGCTGATGAAATGCTTGAAATTGCAGGTAACGAACTAAAAACAGAGATTGAATTTATAGGTGATCAAGGTTCATCAACAACAATACAAGACAATGTTCAAAGGTCTAGGTTAATGATAGAAAGCAGGAAGTGGCTTGCAATGAAATTAAAACCTAAAAAATACGGAGACAAGCTTGACATTGAAATGCAAAATAAAATTATAACCGTTGAGATTAAAGATGAGTAATATCTGCGGCATTTACAAAATAACATCTCCTTCTGGAAGGGTTTATGTTGGTCAGAGTGTAAATATTAAAAAACGTTTTAATAGCTACAAAAGATCAAGTGCAAAATACCACCCTAAGTTGTCATATTCATTTCAAAAATACGGAATAGAAAACCACGTTTTTGAAATTATAATTGAATGTGATAAGCCAAAACTGGATGAGTTGGAAATTTATTATATTGATAAGTGGAATACCGTTAAAAAAGGGTTGAATTGTAAAGGTGGAGGACACAGAGCGACACTATCTGAGTTCAGTCTTAAAAAACTATCTGAAAGCTTAAAAATAACAAATAAGAGGCCAGAAGTAAAAGAAAGAAGATCATCATGGCAAATAGGCAGAAAAATGAGTGCAGAGGCTATTTTAAAGATGTCTAACCATAGGATTGGTAAAAAGGGACACCCGAACCAAATAAAAGCCGCAACGGGCAATAATAACGCTCAGAAAGAACCAATCGCTATTTCCAAAAATGGATTGATTGTTTCGGTTGAAGAGAATTTATACAAAGCCGCTGAGTTTGTGGGCGGAGATTTTAGAAATGTTCACGCTTGCCTAAAAGGCACTAGGAATTACCATAAAGGATACTCATTTAAAAGAATTTATGAAAGTAGTTCTCCCGCCATGGGATAAAACGATAAACAAATCATTCATTCCTTTAGTAGAAAATACTGATAGGTATTTGATTTGTTGGGGTGGTAGAGGTAGTTCAAAATCTATCTTTGCAGCCAAGAAATTAATATACAGATGTTTGTCTGAGCCTTATTTTAGGTATATCCTATACAGGAAAACATACAATACCATTAAAGACAGTCAGTTTCAGACAATCAAAGACATTGTTTATGACTGGGGTTTGCAAGATTTGTTTACATTCAATGTTTCGCCACTTGAGATAAGATGCGTTAACGGAAATAAGTTTATTTGTAGGGGTGGAGATGAACCAAAAAAATTAAAATCAATAAAAGACCCAACAGGTGTTTGGTATGAGGAAGAGATACCACCTGATGGCGACTTTATAACAATAACAACATCAATAAGAACCAAAAAAGCTAAATATCTTCAAGAGATTTTCTCAATAAATCCAGAGGTTGAGGGTGATTTTCAAGACCATTGGTTTTGGAAGCATTTTTTTAAAGATAAACCAGATGGGTCGTTTTCAGATAAAACGGTTATAGATATAGGGGAAGGGAAGACGCATGAAATGACTTACACAAGCCACCACAGCACGTACTTAGACAATAAATGGATACCAGATAGCTTTATAGCGCAATTATTGCAATTAAAGAAAGAAAACCCATATTATTACACAATTTACGCACTTGGTAAATGGGGAAATAAAACAAGCGGTGGTAATTTCTGGAAGTTCTTTGATAGAGCCATTCACACAGGTCAGGCGAAATATGATAGCACACGGTCATTACACCTATCGTTTGACTTCAATGTTAACCCATACATGACTCTTACTGTTTATCAGATAGTAAACAAACAAATACAGCTAATTGACGAAATTTGCTTGTCTTCGCCCAGGAATACAACAGAGGAAACCTGTAAGGAGTTTATAAATAGATATTTTAATCATCAATCGGGAGTGTTTATTTATGGCGATCCATCAGGAAAAAGAGAAGACACGAGGAGTGAAAAAGGACATAATGATTTTAGAATAATTCAAAACTGTCTTGTAAAATACAAGCCAACATTAAGAACATTAAGAGTTGCGCCATCAATTGAAATGAGCGCAAAATGGATAAACTCTATATTTTTAAGAAACGAAGGTGGGATCGAGATAATAATATCCGACAAATGCAGTAAATCTGTAGACGATTTTATTTATGTGAAAGAAGCTTCTGATGGAACAATGGCAAAACCTAAGACAAAGGATCCAGAAACAGGTGTGTCTTACGAGAAGTATGGCCATATTTCGGATAGTTTTAGGTACATAATGGTTTCTGCATTCGCCAACGAATATGAGCAGTATCAAAAAGGAGGGGCAAACTTTAGCATAAAACAAGGACGTTCATTGCAGAGTAAAAACTCGTATTAAAGAAGATCGGCCGCAAGTAAGCATTCTTATTAAAAAAAGTTGTATATTTGACTTATGGACAGAAAAGATATATTGATCATTATTGCCTTTATAATCGGATTCCTATTTTGTAATTTTCTTGCCGATGATCGTTCTAAAGAAATTGAACGACTAAAAAGTGAGAACAAAAGACTAAAGGAATATCGATGGGCATTCATTACTCTTGCCGATAAATGTGATACAATTCACGATGGTTGTTTAAGTGAAAAATAATTACTACATTTGCCACGGAGTTTGTTTTACTTTAAGATTTATTGTTATTAATTCCCCTTTCCATTAAAAGCCCGTCGATTAATTTCCGGGCTTTTTTATTTAACTATATTAGTAATTTACATCATTGGTTTTAAATGGCTAATTTTGTTTAATGCCTTACCTCCGTTATAAAGACTATGCAAAGACGATTCAGGACGCAAACATGCTCCAGATCATTGCAAGCGACGACACTATTCGCTTAGAGGCGGAAGTCGCAGCAGAAGCCGAAGTTAAAGGCTATTTATCCCAAAAATACGACGTTGTTAAGGAGTTTACCGATACAACTTTGTGGGATATTGACACTGTTTACAAGGGAAACAACCTCGTGTGGCTTGATGCTACAGCTTACAACGCAGCGACAGTTTACAACCCTGACGACTTAATGGCGTTCACTGACGGCAAAGTGTGGGCCTGTGTTACGCTTACAACAGCAGGTCAAACGCCAGTTACTCATCCAGCTAAATGGGCTGAGGTTGGCACAAGATACAAGCTGTATTATGTCACGCTTCCTGCAGAGGAATTCAATTACAAAAAATATTACACAAAGGACGACGAGGTTTTCTACAAAGACAAAGTTTACACAGCCTTGATCGATACACCAGCAATGGATCACCAAACTGCCCTGCAATACGGCAGAATAGCAAGTATCCCGGCTCCTAATGTATTTCCCGACGATCCAATCGACGGAGCTAAATATTGGGGCGCAGGCGTTGCTTATTCGGTTGCTGCAGGAACACTAACAAGCGATGCAACTAAATGGACCGCAGGCGATAACCGATCGGCGATGATTGTTCAAAAGACAATGGACGTTTGCCTTTATCACTTACACAGCCGAATTGCACCGAGAAACATCCCTCAATTAAGAATGGATCGATACGCTGCAGCAACGGCTTATTTACAAGCAATCGCTGAGGGTGTTGTCACTGCTGATATCCCTCTTTTACAACCAAAAACCAACGGAATGATTCGCTTCGGGTCGGATGTTCGCCGTATAAACGATTTTTAGAAGATGGCATTTAAAGACGATATAAAAAGAGTAACTGGTTACTTCTTCCCATCTTCGTTAAAGAACCAACCGGCTCAGGCTAGGGAGGAGACAACAAAGAGCGCAGGGAATTACATCTCCAAAGTTCAGTTTGACCGTATTAAGGTCGACATACTTATTTGGAGAGATGCCATAAAAGAGGCAGAGCTCGCATGGTATCCGCACCGGGTTAAAATGCAGCGTGTTTTCATTGACACTGTTTTGAACGGCCACGTTTCGGCTTGTATGTCGAAGCGAAAAGACTTAACCCTTTTAAAGGGCTTCTGCATTAAGGACTCAGCAGGAAACGTAAACGAAAAGGCCACCGCATTGCTTCAAAAACAATGGTTTGGTAACTTGCTCAGTTACGTGTTCGACGCTCAGTATTATGGCTATTCGCTGATCGCATTAAACGACCTGATCAATGATCAGTTCCCTGATTTAGAAATATTAAAACGTTGGAACGTTTCCCCGGATCGTCACCAATTGGTGCCTTTGGTTTATAGCCTTTCAGGCATTAACTTTTTGGACCCGGCTGCCAAGGATAAAGATGGCAATTCATGGATGGAGTCAACCATTTGGATTGATACTCCTTCAGATATCGGCGCTTCTAAGTGCGGATATGGACTGCTTTACAAAGCCGCCTATTACGAGATATTGATCCGTAATAATATGGGTTACAACGCCACCGCATTGGAGCTTTATGGCCAGCCGACACGTGTTGGTAAAACCACAAAAACGGATCCTTATGAGCGTGATGTTTTCTTTAACTCTTTATTGGAGATGGGAAGCAACGCCGCCATTCTTATGGACACAACGGATGAGATCGAACTTCAGTTCGCTCCAACCGGATCCGGTAAGAACCAAGGTTATGCCAATTTTGAAGAGCGCTGCGAGCAAAAAATATCCAAGCTGTTCTTTGGCCATGCTTCGGCTCTTGATGCCATCGCTGGTAAATTAGGATCGGAAGAGTCAGCCATGGAAGCAATCGAAGCAACAGAGAAAAAGGACACGAGCTGGATGGAGGAAGTGGTTAACACGCACGTTATTCCGAAGCTTCAAGGTTATGGATTAGACATCCCGGTTGGGTGTGTGTTCGCATTCATGAACGACAAAGAAGTTCTTGAAGCTCAAAGCAAAAAAGATGATCAGGTTCTAAAAATAGCTGATATCTGCTACAAAATGAGCCAAGCTGGCATCGAGGTTGACTTAGCATGGGTTGAGGAGCGCACAGGAATGAAGGTTACAAAAAAAGAAGTTGAACAGGCTCTCCCAGGACTCAGTCCAGAGAAAGCAGCTGCGATAAAAAATTTATATAAATAACGATGGAAAAATACAATTATAACGATCAATCATGCGATATTGTTTTAACTCCTGAAGATGTTGAAAGCGCAGTAAGACAGTTTATCTGCAATTGCCATCCCGAGTTCGAAAAAGAGTGGATAATAAATGCAAAGTATAATACTGGCTCGGTTGTTATGGCCTTAACGAAAAAGTAATGTTAAGTGAAAAGGAAAAGAAATCTATCATTCGTAAAATATTTGAGGGAAGCATTACTCTTCACAATCTTCCAAAGAACCTTTACGAAGCCACGGTTTCTAAGTTATTAGAAGCGCTTGATGAGGGATTTGGAAAGTA
>Ga0075464_10001400_pt1 | contig 10860 bp, 12 predicted proteins | sample DEB19_08_DNA_5_FD_75068 | JGI IMG/M metagenome (GOLD analysis project Ga0075464, IMG submission 75068) | Aqueous microbial communities from the Delaware River and Bay under freshwater to marine salinity gradient to study organic matter... | ecosystem: Environmental > Aquatic > Marine > Coastal ...
ATTCCACGTGAGCGCATTCAGCGCCGCGATATGGCCGATAACTTCTGGTCGATGGGCGTCCCTGGCCCATGTGGTCCTTGTTCAGAGATTTACTTCGATCGCGGTCCTGCATATGGTCAAGATGGTGGACCAATCGCCGATGAGAACCGTTACCTCGAAATTTGGAACCTCGTCTTCATGCAGAACGAGCGCGGTGCAGGCGGCGGTAAAGATGGCTATCCCATTCTTGGTGAACTTCCAGCGAAGAGCATCGATACCGGTCTCGGCTTAGAACGCGCAGCAGCGCTTCTGCAGGGCGTTGAAAATATCTATGAGATTGATACGACAATGCAGATTCTCTCCAAGGCGATGGATCTTTCGGGCGTTAAGTATGGTTCTTCAGAGAAGACGGATGTCTCCCTTCGCGTTATTGCTGACCATGCACGCACCGCTGCGATGCTGATTGGCGATGGCGTTACTCCTGGCAATGAAGGACGTGGATACGTGCTTCGCCGAATGATGCGTCGCACGATTAGAAATATGCGTCTTCTTGGAACCAATGATGCAATCATGTCTGAACTTACTCAGGCTGCAATTGGTGCGATGGGGCCTCAATATCCAGAGCTTGTCACCGATACAAAGCGCATTCTCGCCGTTGCATCTGCTGAGGAAGAGTCATTCCTGCAAACGCTCAAGAGCGGAACTCAGATCTTTGATCTTGCCACAACGACGTTGAAGGCAGAGAAGAAGAGCATGCTGCCTGGTGATGAAGTCTTTAAACTTCATGACACCTATGGCTTCCCATTCGATCTCACACTTGAGATGGCGCGTGAAGAAGGTCTTGAAGTCGATGAAGATGGTTTCCGTCGACTGATGAAGGAGCAGCGCGATCGCGCAAAGGCTGATGCTAAGGCGAAGAAGAGCGGCCACACAGACCTGACTGAATATCGCAAGATTGCAGACGAAAAGGGTGTGACTAACTTTATTGGTTACTCACATACTGAGGCAGAGGCGACAGTCAACGGAATTCTTGTTGATGGCGTCAGCGTTTCCAGCGCTTCTGAAGGCGATGACGTTGAAGTTATTCTCAATGCAACGCCGTTCTATGCAGAAGGTGGCGGGCAGCTCGCAGATGGTGGTCGTATTACTTTGGCCAATGGAGCAATCATCGATATCTCTGATGTTCAATCTCCTGTAAAGGGCCTCTCCGTTCACCGTGGTCGCGTGATGAGCGGTGAGATCTCTATCGGCTCAGCAGGCCATGCCGTTATCGATGTCGAACGACGTAATGCAATCTCTCGTGCACATACTGCAACCCACATGGTTCATAAGGCTTTTCGTGAAATCCTCGGCGAGACGGCAACGCAGGCGGGATCAGAGAACTCTCCTGGACGCTTCCGTTTCGATTTCCCTTCGACGGGGGCGGTCTCTGCCGGCATTCTTAATGATGTCGAAGGTCGTGTTAATGCACTTCTTCTCGATAACTTAGCTGTTACCGCTGAGGTCATGACGCAGGCAGAGGCGAAGCAGATTGGCGCTATGGCTCTCTTCGGTGAGAAGTATGGCGATCAAGTTCGTGTTGTCAGCGTCGGTGATTGGGCTCGTGAGCTCTGCGGTGGAACACACGTCAGCAGCTCAGGTCAACTAGGTGTTGTGAAGCTACTCGGTGAATCATCCATTGGAGCTGGTGTGCGTCGCGTTGAGGCGCTCGTTGGAGCAGATGCGTACAACTTCCTTGCTCGCGAACATATCTTGCTCAACTCACTCACCGAATTGATTAAGGGTTCACGTGTTGAAGAGCTTCCAGAGCGCATTCAAGGTCTGCTCGATAAGATCAAAGAAGTAGAGAAGGAACTTGCATCCCTACGGTCAGCGCAGGCACTTGCCGGAGTTGATCAACTCGCTTCAACAGCAACCCTCATCGGTGAGACTAGTTATATCGGCGGCATTCTTCCCGATGGCGTTTCAGGGGATGATCTTCGAAAGATTGCACTAGAGCTTCGTAACCGCGCAGCAAATTCTGTCGTGGCACTCATTAGCGTCAGCGCTGGTCGACCAGTACTTGTTGCCGCCGCATCTGATGGAGCACGTGTTTCTGGCATCAAGGCGGGTGAGCTCGTCAAGATTGGTTCAACGATTCTTGGCGGTGGCGGTGGCGGTAAGGATGATTTCGCTCAAGGTGGCGGAACAGATTCTTCTAAGTCCCTTGTAGCACTGGAAGCAATCGCTTCACATCTCTCTGGCAAATAATATGGAGCGAGGTCGCAGAATCGCCTTCGATTACGGTGATGCGCGAATTGGCGTAGCAATCTGTGATCCAGATGGGATTCTTGCCACCCCTCTACCTTTTCTCGATGCAAGACATCCGAAACTGCTCAAGCAGATCGAGGCTCTCTTTGCAGAGTATGAACCGATTGCTATCTTCCTCGGTGAGCCTAAGCATCTATCAGGTAACGAAGGCACTGCCGTCTCAAAGGTTCGAGAGTTTGCTGCATCTTTGAGCGCTCAAGTCACGGTTCCCATCATTTTTGTCGATGAACGGTTGAGCACGGTCGATGCGCAGCGACGACTTCGAGAAGCAGGCAAGAACAGCAAAGAGTCGAAGGTTCTCATTGATTCAATGGCAGCAGTTGCCATTCTCGAAAGCGGTCTTGCTCGTGAACATTGATAGGAAGAAAGCGCTCCCACTCGTCGGTGCAGTTGCGCTTACCTTGCTGGGTCTCTCTCTCCTTATTACTCAACGCGGAGGAAGTTCAGCACCTGATTTTCCTTGTGCGAAAGTTTCCAGTGGTGCAACTGCATCTAATCAGGTAACAATTGACGTATCAGCGGGGGAGACTGGTTCAGAGATTGCGCAAGAACTCTTCGACAAAGGAGTCACAGCATCCTTCCAATCATTCTTCGGAGTAGCAGTCTCTGATAAACGATCAGGATCTATTGCCCCTGGCATTCATCGGATTGATAAGAAGATATGTGCGAAAGAGGCACTTGAACAGCTCTTAGATGCAAAGCGAATTACCAACCTCCTCTCCGTTATCGAGGGAGCATGGAATTCAGAGATAAAGAAGTCACTCGTCTCCATTGGTTACTCGCAATCTGAAGTCTCTAAGGCCTTCACCTCATATGCAATCCCACAAGGATTCTCAACTCTGGAGGGTCTTCTCTTTCCAGCACAGTACAGCTTTGATACATCAACGGCTGTCTCTACAATCATTGAAGAGATGGTTCTTCGGAGCCAGCGAGAGATGAAATCAGCCGGAATCTTTACGTCGCAGGAGAGGTACACACCGGCCCAACTTCTCACCATTGCCTCTCTAGTTCAGGCAGAGGGCGATCAGCAGGACTTTGCGAAGATTTCTCAGGTGGTAAGGAATCGCCTGGTGAAAGGTATGCCTCTTCAATTTGATTCAACCGTTCACTACGTTAAAGAGAGCCGTGGTTCTGTCTTTCTGAGTACTCAATCGACTCTACTGAACTCTCCCTACAACACCTATCGCCGTTATGGTCTGCCACCAGGTCCTATCAACAATCCAGGGAGCAAGGCGATGTATGCGGCAACTCACCCGGAAAAGGGTGCGTGGCTCTTCTTTATTACTGTAGCTCCGGGGGATACTCGCTTTACGGAATCGATTGAAGAGTTCAACGGCTGGAAGGTTCTCTATAAGAAGAATCTTCGTGCAGGTAAGTTTGGGAGCAAGTAATGTCTAATATTGTGCGGGGAGCCGTTATCGGCTCGCCAGTAGAGCATTCACTCTCCCCATTACTCCATCGGGAGGCCTTTGCTTTCCTTGGTATTGAAGGTCAATATGATCGGAGAGAGATTCACCTTGAATCACTGAATGATTTCTTTCACACGAGCAACCAGAATTTCGATTATCTCTCTATAACAATGCCGCTGAAGGAAGAGGCCCTCACTCTTCCGGTCATTGTCGATCCGATTGCAACTCATGTTCAATCAGCGAACACGCTCTATCGTCGTGGTGAAGAGTGGCACCTTACAAGTACTGATGGCTCGGGTTTCATCTCTGCGCTGCGCCATGAAGGATTCACTGAATTCAGTAGAGTTCTCGTTCTTGGAGCTGGTGGCACTGCACGTGCTGTGGTGGGAGCCCTTGACGGAGTAGCACAGGAGATTGTTGTTCTTGGCCGCACAAGTACAAGACGCGAAGTTCTGGAATCATCCGTTGAAAGGTCATCATTTGAATACCAGAGATGGAGCGATTCACCAGCCTTCTCTCAGTATGACCTCGTTGTGAATACAACTCCGGCGGGTGCTGCAGATCTATTGGCCGATTCATTGCAGTCTGGGGATTGCAAACTCTTCTTTGACGTTATCTATAAGCCTTGGCCAACAGTACTCGGTGCGCGTTGGGATGATTCTGGCGGGAAGGTCATCAATGGAATTGAGCTCCTTCTCTATCAGGGTATTCAACAACTAGGTCTCGCACTCAATCGCCCACTCAATGAGGCTGAATTAGCATCACATCTTCGTCCGATTCTCAAGAAGGCAATCCGTTAATCCACAGTTGAGTTAACGGCACTCGGTGGAGTCTCTACTATCTCTACGTGGTTCAATATCTAGTTCTTGCTATTTGCTTATGCATATGTGTAGTCGATATTAGAAGTCATCGAATACCTAATGCGTTATCACTCTGGCTAGCAGTTGCACTTCTCTTTGACTCTGTCACCGTTCAGCTTGTCGATCTTCTCATAGCTGCGATTATCTGCATGGTTATCGCATATTTAGGAAAGATAGGGGCAGGTGATGTGAAGCTCTTCCTAGCTTTGGTCGCTACATCTGGTTCCCTCATATTGACCCTGGATTACTTCCTCGGCATGGCTCTCATCTCTCTATGCGTTCTCGTCGCTACGTTCTTGAGCACCCGCTTCAAGGGCCACGACAATCCGCGATCTATCGCCTTCGCTCCATCCATTCTCATCCCATTTCTTGCTCTCTATCTCGCTATCTGAATAGTGTCGCCTTTTAAGGCGCGCCAATCAGCCTCTATCTGAGACAATTTACCCATGCGTTGGATAACAGCCGGTGAATCTCATGGCCCTGCACTCTCAGCAATCATTGAGGGGATGCCTGCCCATATTCAGATTACGACGAGCGATATTGATCGTCACTTAGCTCGTCGCCGACTAGGAACAGGTCGCGGAGCACGTCAAAACTTTGAGGCAGATAAGGTTTCAATCCTTGGAGGTGTTCGTCTTGGTGAGAGCCAAGGTGGACCTATCTCGATTCAGGTGGGAAATAGTGAATGGCCAAAGTGGGAGAAGGTCATGTCGTCCGATCCACTTCCGATCGAGGAGATAAAAGATTTAGCACGTAACGCACCGCTTTCTCGTCCTCGTCCAGGTCATGCTGATTTAGTAGGAATGCAGAAATATGATTTTGATGATGCACGCCCAATTTTGGAGCGCGCTAGTGCTCGTGAAACGGCGGCGCGTGTTGCACTGGGTGCAATTGCACGAGCATTCATTGAGCAGAGCGTTGGAATTAAGATCTTTAGCCATGTGACTTCAATCGGTGGCGTCAGCGTTGCAGAGGGATTAGAGCTTCCACATCCAGATCAGATGGAGCGCATTGATGCAGATCCTGTTCGATGTGCATATCCAGAATTTTCCACAGCGATGGTCTCTGAGATTGAAGCTGCACATAAAGATGGAGATACCTTAGGTGGCGTCTGTGAGATTCTCGCCTACAACCTTCCACCGGGTCTTGGTTCACATGTTCATTGGGATCGACGTCTCGATGCCCGATTAGCCGCGGCAATGATGGGTATTCAAGCCATTAAGGGTGTTGCCATTGGTGATGGTTTCACCTCGGCAACGCGTCGTGGATCTGTTGCGCACGATGAAATTGAACGTAACGAATCTGGAAAGATTGTCCGACGCACAGATCGTGCAGGAGGAACCGAAGGCGGAATGTCTAACGGTGAAGTCCTACGCGTCTCGATTGCGATGAAACCGATTTCGACTGTTCCTAAAGCGCTAGATACGATTGATGTTGTCTCAGGTGAGGCAGCGAAAGCGATCAACCAGCGCTCTGATGTCTGTGCCGTTCCTGCTGCCGGTGTTGTTGGAGAAGCAATGGCTGCACTAGTTCTTGCGGAGGCAGTACTTGAGAAGTTTGGCGGTGATTCAGTAGCTGAGACTCGTCGCAATTACCTTTCATATATGGAAAATCTCCGCTTCAAATAAGATGGCGCCACGTATTGTTTTAATTGGTCCAATGGGCTCAGGTAAGAGCACCGTAGGTATGGCTCTGGCAGAGAAGTTCTCCTCGCCATTTCGCGACACAGATCAGATGATTGTCGAGCAGACAGGTCGTGAGATCTCGGATATTTTCATTGAATCAGGCGAAGATGAATTTCGAGCGCTAGAGAAGATAATTCTCCGCACTGCGTTATTGGAGGATGAGACCTTACTCAGCCTTGGCGGAGGCGCATGCCTTTCGTTTGACGCTCAATCAGCGCTACGAGCAAGTGGCGCATTCATCGTCTATCTCAAGATTTCACTCTCACAAGTTTCTTCACGCGTGGGTTTCAATCAAGGGCGACCATTGTTGATGGGGAATCCTCGTGCGCAGTGGCAGAACCTCATGAATGAGCGTGCTCCAATTTATGAAGGATTAGCCCGTTACATTTGTGAAGTTGATAATAAATCTGTGGAAGAGATCTCAACTGAAATTGAAATTGCATATGAATTACGGAGCAAGGGAGAGATGCGTGGCTGAGATTCAAGTCATTGCCGAACGTCAATACACGGTTCGAATCACGGGGGACTGGCGTGGTGATCTATCACCGCTTGCTTCTAAGAGAGATCGTGTAGCAGTTATCTCTTCCGCTGCCATGTCTTCTGCGATGCCCACCTTCAATTTCTCAGGAGTAGAAGTAACGCAGATTGAGATTCCTGATGGTGAGGCGGGTAAGAGCTCAGCCTCACTCAACTTCATCTGGGGCAAATTAGCTGAAGCCGGTTTCACGCGTAGTGATTTGATCGTTGCAATTGGTGGTGGGACCGTTACTGATGTTGCTGGATATGCAGCAGCCTCGTGGTTACGAGGTATCGATTGGGTTGCGATTCCAACAACTCTTGCTGGCATGGTCGATGCTTCAGTCGGTGGAAAGACCGGAATCAATTCGCCTTACGGGAAGAATCTCATCGGAGCCTTCCATTCACCGATATCAGTCATTATTGATCCCTCATGGCTTCGCACTTTAAGTGATCGTGACTTTGCTGCTGGTATGGCTGAAGTTGTGAAATGCGGATTTATTGATGATGAGGAGATTCTTAAGTTAGTTAAAGATAAGTCTCTTTCAAGTATTCGAAGTAACGCGCAATTGGTGAATAACTTCATTGAGCGCTCCGTTACAACTAAGGCAAAGGTTGTCAGTGAAGATTTTAAGGAGTCTGAGCTCCGTGAGATTCTTAATTATGGCCACACCTTCGGTCACGCCATAGAGCGGGTCTCGGACTATTCCATTCGCCATGGTGAGGCGGTCTCGATTGGAATGGTATTCGTAGCTGAGTTGGCTTTAGAAGCAGGACTTATTGATTCCGAACTCCTTCAACTTCACCGCGAGACGCTGAAGGCTCTTGGGCTTCCAATCTCGCTTAACAACATCGCAGGTGGTGGCAATTGGTCAGCCCTCTATGCGGCGATGTCACTCGATAAGAAGGCTCGAGGTTCGGCTATCCGCTTCGTTGTTCTCAACGCTGTGGGAAATTGTGATCGCCTCGAGGGTGTCACAGAAGAGCAATTGAAATCGGCATATGAGAGGGTTCTCGCATGAAAGTATTAGTTATCAACGGCCCGAACCTCTCTCGCTTAGATATTCGAGATTCAGCAATTTATGGAGATCTCTCTTATCCGCAACTTGTTGCACTCATTACTGCAGGTGCTACGGAGCTAGGTTTTGAGGCTGATATTCGTCAGAGTGATCAGGAGTCAGAGATCATCGGTTGGCTGCATTCTGCGGCCGATGCAAATACTCCAGTGATTATCAATCCTGCCGCCTTCACGCATTACTCATATGCGATTCGAGATGCTGCAGAGCTAGTCAAGGCTCCTCTCATCGAGGTTCATCTCTCTAACCCGTTAGCTCGCGAAGAGTTCCGCCACACCTCGGTGATCTCAGGCGTTGCCAATGGAACTATCGGGGGATTTGGTCCAGATTCATACCTACTCGCACTTCGCGCGCTCTCGGGGATTCTCAGGAAAGCGCAAGAAGTAGGGTAAACTCGCGCCTTGTGCTTCGAAAGACGGAGCTGGTGAACTGGAGTTTGAGCAATGGCAACAACAAACGATCTTAAAAACGGCATGGTCCTTGATATCGAAGGTCAGCTCTGGACAGTTGTTGAGTTCCAGCATGTGAAGCCAGGTAAGGGTCCAGCATTCGTTCGCACCAAGCTCAAGCAGGTTCTGAGCGGCAAGGTAATTGACCGCACATTTAACGCAGGCGTTAAGGTTGAAACTGCAGTTGTTGAAAAGCGCGAAATGACATTCCTCTATAAGGAGGGTGATGATTTCGTATTTATGGATGATGTGAACTTTGATCAGATGACAATCTCTGAGGCAACTGTCTCTGATGCTGCTAATTACATGCTTGAGAACACTGGTGCGATTGTTGCGATCCATGAAGGCAACCCACTCTTTATCGAGCTTCCAGCATCTGTCGCTCTTAAGATCACTTACACCGAGCCAGGTCTCCAGGGAGATCGCTCATCTGGTGGCACTAAGCCTGCAACAGTTGAGACTGGTATCCAGATCCAGGTTCCACTCTTCATTAAGCAGGATGAAGTTGTCATGGTTGATACACGTGATGGTTCATATCAAGGCCGCGCTAATTAATTCAATGGCTATCCATATGAATTTGAGTATCTAGTGTCAGCTCGCAGTAAGGCACGCAAGCAAGCTCTCGATATTCTCTACGAATCAGATATTCGCAGCAGTGATGCGATGGCGATATTGGAGTCTCGGGATGTCGCAGAAGAAGGTCCTGATGCTCGTCCAATCCGTGAATTCACCCGTGATTTGATTTCTGGCGTGACAGCAAATAAGCGAAAGATTGACGAACTCATTGCAACATATGCACAAGGTTGGGATATGGATCGACTGGCAGCAGTTGATCGCAATATCCTCCGCCTCGGCATTTATGAGATTGTCTGGAGCGATGAGTTGGCTGACGGAATCGCTATCGATGAAGCTTTGACTCTTGCCAAAGATCTTTCAACCGATGATTCAGCAACATTCATTCATGGTCTTCTTGGAAAGATTTCATCGATTAAAGAGAGTGTTGCCCGCTAACTTCACTGGCAAAGAGGAATCCATTTCCACGAAGTTGAGTTGTCAACTCTCCAATCCCCATCTCACATATGAGGGCTAGGCAATCACTATCAGCACGACGAAGTGAGATCACTTCACCATTCCAATCTGAGCGCTGACTGGCAATCTGTGCCAAATAACGCTTAACGGATGTAAGTTGCGGTGAGAGCTCACTCCTTTTAGAGATGCGGCGCAAGTCAAAAATGAAGCTCTTATCGCTCTCACTCTTTCCTTCATTGCTTATTCCAAAGAAATACTGAATCGGAACTTCATATATTGCGGCGATGTGTTCGAGTCGTTCAAGTGAGACTGCACGAGTGCCTCTCTCGTAAGAGCCCAGGACGACTGCTTTCACGCTCCCGTTGCTCAGGGATTCAAATCCGTGGAGGGTGAGCCCTCTCTTCCGTCTGATCTCTCGAAGCTTTCCCGCACAAATCTCCTCAATCTCCTTTGCCATCGCTTTCTCCTTCGTACATAACCATTTCGCCCTCACCTTGAGGCAAGGTTGAGGGTATGAGGCGCGCGATGAGGTCATGAGCGGCTATCCACAGATCGAGTGATATCCTTGCGGGAACATTCCTTTAACGACCTGTCCAGAGAGGCAGGAAAGGAGATTTACATGAGCCTTGCCCTGAACGAAAGCGATATCACCCGCGCTTTGACTCGGATCTCACATGAGATTCTTGAGCGAAATTCTGGATCTACAGAGATTACAATCCTAGGTATTCCCACTCGAGGCGCCCATCTGGCACATCGCCTCGCATCAATTATTGAAGGTATCGAGGGAGTTCCTGTTCAAGCAGGAACTCTCGATATCACCTTGCACCGCGATGATTTACGGTTACGCGCCCCACGTCCACTTATGGAGACATCTATCCCATCGCTAGGGGTTGAAGGACGGACTGTCGTGCTTGTCGATGATGTCCTCTTCTCTGGTCGCACCGTTCGCTCGGCCCTTGATGCTCTCGGCGAGGTCGGTCGTCCGATGCGTGTGCAGCTGGCAGTTCTCATCGACCGCGGCCATCGCGAACTTCCAATCAAGGCAGATTTCGTGGGGAAGAATCTTCCAACGTCGAAGAGTCAGAGCGTGAAGGTCTCATTGCGCGAGCATGATGGCGTTGATGAAGTCCGAATAGATGGCGAGGCATCTACACATGCGGGGGAGAAGGCATGAAGCACTTACTCTCCATCAACGATATCGATAAAGATTTCGCTCTCACAATTCTTGATACCGCAGCTGAGATGGCCAAGGTGAGTGAAGGTCCCGTCAAGAAGCTTCCAACCTTGCGCGGTAAAACTGTTGTTAATCTCTTCGCTGAAGATTCAACTCGCACTCGTATTTCATTCGAAGCAGCCGCAAAGCGATTATCGGCCGACGTCATCAATTTCACCGCAAAAGGCTCAAGTATTAGCAAAGGCGAATCACTTAAAGATACTGCCCAGACTCTTCAAGCACTTGGCGCTGATGCAGTTGTGATTCGACATCCCGCATCTGGAGCGGCTCATCGACTTGCACAAGGTAAATGGATCAACGGAACTGTCATTAA
>Ga0075464_10001401_pt1 | contig 10855 bp, 9 predicted proteins | sample DEB19_08_DNA_5_FD_75068 | JGI IMG/M metagenome (GOLD analysis project Ga0075464, IMG submission 75068) | Aqueous microbial communities from the Delaware River and Bay under freshwater to marine salinity gradient to study organic matter... | ecosystem: Environmental > Aquatic > Marine > Coastal ...
AGGTTTATTCCAGCCGCTGCCAGGCCTGGGATTCAGACGCAGCACCAGTGCGTGCGCCCGGCGCAACACCTCGGCCTCGCACTGCAACGCTTCGCGCAAACGCGTCATATTGCCCGTCGCCAGCAACGCCAGATGATGCTGGCAAAGCTTGCGCGCCGTATTCAGAACCGAATCATCACTGATCTCAGGAAATCTTTCGACATCCGCAAACTGCAGCTGCAAGTCCAGGCATTCGCCGAGGTCTCGTGCGCCTACACCGGCCGGGTCGAACGATTGCAGCATCTTGAGCGCTGCGCGGAAATCATCGACCTCCAGATCAAGTGCAGGATCCATCCAGCCAACGATCTCTTCGAGAGGCGAGGCAAGAAACCCATCATCGTTGAGCTCCTCGATCAACAATTCAACAAGTGCCGCATCACGCCGGCTCAATCTGGTTGTACCCAGCTGCTCCAGCAAATACTCACGCAAATTACTGACCCGCGCCGACTCCGGGCGCTCACTGTGTTCATCATCACGCGAACTTCGGGAGTCAGAGGAAAAATCCATCCGCTCACGTTCTGCCTGAAAGGTATCATCTGTCCCAGGCGATGCTGACTCCTGAGCGCTGTCCTGACTGCTGTCTGAGCCTGTTTCCTGAACACCTTCGCCAGCAACATCACCAGGCCGCGTGAGTTGAACGGGTGCACCGGAATCCTGAAGTCCGTCCCCTTCTTGTTCAAGCAGCGGGTTTTCAGCCAGGGCACTGGCGACTTCAGCTTCCAGATCCAGCGTTGAAAGCTGCAATAATCTGATCGATTGTTGCAGCGCAGGGGTCAGCGCAAGGTGCTGTCCGTGACGAAGTTCGAGAAAATTACGACTCATAGGTACAATATTTTGCATGATGAATAAAAACAGCACTGCAAATCTCCGAAAAGACTCCAGATTGCTTGGCACTACGCTGCTCAAGCTTGCTCTTCCACGCATCGTGCTGCGGCTCGCCGTTGTGGCGGCAGTCTTACTCTCCTGGTACTGGTTGTGCAGTTTTACACTTAAAAAAGGCGCTGAGGTCAAATACAGTGGTTTTGAAGCCTTTGGCCCTCAAGTCGTTGATTTCCTCACACGCATTAATCCTTACATCTGGTGGGTCGTCGTCCTGATTATCTCCCTTTGTGTCATTGCCGCCGTTCGCGGCTGGATGCATCAAAGTCTCGCTCGCGGCCGGGCCTCACTAATCCCCCTGGGAGTATTCAGAAACTTATGCACCCAACTCAGCCCGGAAACCCTTGACGTGCTGCGCTGGGTCTGGAAAGATCCCTCACAACCCGTCAAGATAGGAAACCTGCAGGCGACTCTTAAACAGATACGCAGTGGCAGAGTTAGGAAAATGGCACTTGCCCGTGCCCAGCAAGCTGAGCTTGAACTCGCCCTCAGCGCAGAGTCTGACACACAATCAGCCCCAGCGAACTCTTCTGGCTATCGCGAACCCACTATGATGGCTTAATTATTACTTGCGTTCAGCGCAAAAATATGTTTGACTAGAACCTATGAAAAGCATCGCTGCAGCATTTGTCTGCACCTCTCTCAGCAACGCCACCGTCTCAGGTTGCGATCTGGCTGCGCGCGGCGACCGTTTTTCTATTGATTTTGCCCCTGCTTCTGCTGCACGCCTGAGCCTGCTATCGCTACTACTAGCGATCGGTTGCCGGGCCTAGTGCCCGTGGCTGTCCGGCAACCATTCGCCACTCGGTTTATCCCCCCTCCTGATTATCTGTCCTGACACCTGTCAGACGTTGGCCAAAACCAACCGGGGATCACCATGATTCAACCTATTTGCGATGCCAAGAACTAGATCCGAGATAAATGATGCTTAAAAATCCTGCTACTAAATACATTCCCTTCAAGCCTTTCGAGCGCGACTTTGCCGAGCGAACCTGGCCAAGCAAACGCATCACCCATCCCCCAATCTGGATGAGTACCGATTTGCGTGATGGCAATCAATCCCTGATCGAACCTATGAGCGTTGAGCGCAAGCTGCGTTTCTTTGACATGCTGATCAAGATCGGTTTCAAGGAAATCGAGGTGGGCTTTCCCTCTGCGTCGCAAACCGACTTTGATTTCGTGCGGGCACTTGTCGATGAAAATCGCATTCCTGACGACGTCACCATCATCGCCCTCACCCAGGCCAGGCCCGAACTGATTGAACGCACCGTAGAGGCCGCAGCAGGCGCCAAACAGGCAATGATTCACCTCTACAACGCTTGCGCACCTGGATTTCGACGCATTGTATTCAACATGAACCGCGCCGAAGTCAAACAAGTCGCAATCGAAGGCACCCAGTGCGTGATGGCGTGCATGGCTAAACACCCTGAAACCAACTGGTTTTACGAGTATTCACCAGAGGTCTTCAGCACCACCGAGCCAGATTTTGCGCTTGAGGTCTGCAATGCAGTAACCGAGGTCTGGAAACCAACGCCCCAGAAAAAGATTATTTACAACTTGCCAGCCACGATCGAGGCGACAACTCCAAACATGTATGCCGACCAGATCGAGTACATGCACAATAACCTCAACAAACGCGACAGCATCATCATCAGCCTGCATCCGCACAATGATCGCGGCACGGCTGTTGCAGCCGCCGAACTTGGGGTGATGGCTGGTGGCGACCGCGTCGAAGGCTGCCTCTTTGGCAACGGTGAGCGCACAGGCAACGTTGATCTCGTTACCCTCGCACTGAACCTCTACACACAGGGTATACACCCCGGCCTGGACTTCTCCGATATCGATGAAGTCCGCCGCTGTGTTGAGGACTGCAATCAGTTGCCTGTCCACCCGCGACACCCGTATGCAGGAGACTTGGTCTTTACCGCCTTTTCCGGCTCACATCAGGATGCGATTAAAAAGGGCTTTGCTGTTCAACAGCCCGATGCGATCTGGGAAGTTCCGTACTTGCCAATCGATCCTGCCGACCTGGGCCGCAGCTACGATGCCGTCATTCGCGTCAATAGCCAGTCTGGCAAAGGTGGCGTTTCTTATCTGCTCGAACAGGAGCACGGACTCGCCCTGCCACGTCGCCTCCAAATCGAATTCAGTCGCGCCATCCAGCGCGTAACTGACGAGACAGGAAGCGAAGTCACAGCCAGTGCTGTGTTCGAGATTTTCAGCAAGGAATATCTCGAACAAAACTCTCCCTGGACATTGATCAAGCATCGCATCACAGGTGATCCGAGTGCAGCGGAAGGTAAACACTTCACGATTGAAGCCGAGTTTGATGTAGGCGGAGAACGCCGTACTCTGACGGGCTCGGGCGACGGCGCTATTTCTGCGTTTGTTGATTGCCTGGGCATCCCCGTGCGCGTGATGGACTATCACGAGCATGCGATTGGCACAGGTACCGGCACACGCGCAGCCTGCTATGTCGAGGCACGCATCGCAGATGCGCCAACTGGCTTTGGCGTCGGGATTGACAAAGACATTGTTACCGCCTCATTCAAGGCCGTGCTCAGTGCGCTCAACCGGCACTTGCAAGAAGCCATTTAACCCGGACACTCCCATGCCAAACAAAACACAAAAAGTTAAGATCAGCGACTACCTGATAGAAAAAATTCAGGCAGCGTCTGCCGATCATGTGTTTGGCGTGCCGGGCGATTTTATTATTTCCTGGATGTCACAGGTCGAGAAAAGCAGTCTTCGACTGATCACTACATCCGATGAGCAAGGCGCGGGCTTCGCAGCAGACAGCTATGCGCGGTTACGCGGTTTTGGCGTGGTTGCTGTGACCTATGGTGTAGGCGGACTAAAGCTCGCTAACTCTACCGCTCAGGCCTATGCAGAAGAGTCACCCGTTCTGGTGATCAGTGGCGCTCCCGGTGTGAGGGAGCGTCATTTACATCCCATGCTGCATCACAAGGTCAAAGCTTATGACTCACAGCTGCGGGTATTCCAAGAGCTCACCTGCGCGCAAGCCACACTGACGGATCCAAACACTGCGTGCAGTGAAATAGACCGTGTCATTAATGCGATCATCAAAACAAATCGTCCTGGATACATTGAGTTACCACGGGATATCGAGGGCCTCGAGGTTGACCGACCCGCCCCCGTGAAGCACACACAGAACATCGGTGAGACGCATACTGACGAGGCTGCACTGGAAGAACTGTTGTCGGACACAACAAAACTACTTCAGAGAGCAAAAAAACCCATCATCGTCTTAGGTATACAACTTGTACGTTTCGGACTGGTCGAACCGATCATCAGGATGGCTGAGAGTCTGAACATCCCGATGGCTACCACCACGCTTTCAAAATCAGCCATCAGTGAAATGCATCCGAATTTTATTGGCGTGTATGCCGGACGCATGAGCAATCAATTAGTGTCGGATACGGTCGAAAACAGCGACTGCGTCATGATGCTGGGTGTTTTGATGTCGGACATGGATATGGGCATCTATACCGCGCATATTGATCCGAAAAAGATCTTGCATGTGACACGCGAGCGCCTGGCAATTGGCAGGCATCTTTTCGAACACATCCAGACACACGACTTCATCGATCAGCTGACCAAGATTGAGCTTTCTCCTAAAGAAGCAGGGGCATTCATACCTTTTTCTGCAATGAAAAAACCCTTTGTCGGCAAGGATGCTGACAAAATCACCAATGCCACCTTGTTTGCACGGCTCGGAGAGTGTCTGGATGAATCGTGCGCTGTCATTGCCGATCCGGGCGATGCGCTGTTTGGTGGTATTGACCTGCCGATCAAAAGCAGCATCAATTTTATTTCCAGCGCTTTTTACGCCTCGCTTGGATTTGCCGTTCCGGCAGCGATCGGAGCAAGCTTCGCCGACCCGTCCCTGAGGCCCATCGTGCTGGTTGGAGATGGTGCTTTTCAGATGACCGGCATGGAGATCTCTGTTGCTGTCCGGTATGGTTTGAATCCAATCATCATCGTGCTGAACAATGACGGGTATCTGACTGAGCGACTGATTCTCGAAGGTCAATACAATGACATCACGCCATGGAACTACGCGGGCATCACGACCATGCTCAATGCAGGCTACTCAGCAAAAATCACGACCAACAAGCAGTTCACTGAGGAGCTCCTGGCAGCAAAAAACCGGACTGAATGCTTTACCTTGCTGGAAGTTATTCTGGATCGGCTAGATTGCTCGGACGCACTCAAACGACTAGGCGAACAGTTAAACAAGATCGTTACTAACTAACACGCCTGTCACTGGGTTGGCTCAATAGGGCAAACCCAGTCCGGCCAGTTCATCTTCTTCAAACCCCGCGGCCCTGCGGGCATCCAGATTGAATGGCCCTTTCAGAACAGGCGCCTGATAACGTTTAGCCAGCTCGGTAAAAGTTTTAACAGGATCGGCACCACGCTGCGTGCACAGCCAGCGATACCAGTAATTTCCAATCGCAACATGACCGATTTCATCGCGCAAAATGATGTCGATGATCGCGGCACCCTGTGGGTCGCCACCACTTGCAAGCTTGTGGCGCACTTGCGGAGAAGCGTCCAGGCCGCGGGCTTCAAGCGTGCGGGGGACTAGCGCCATCCGTGCAAGAACATCTGCCTGCGTGCGCTCGGCCATCTCCCACAGACCATCGTGCGCTGGAAAATCTCCGTAATGAAAGCCCAGAGACTGCAAATGTTTATTCAGTAAATCAAAATGTAAAGACTCTTCGCGGGCAACGCCTACCCACTCACGATAAAAAGCCTCAGGCATATTTGAAAAACGCCAGACAACGTCCAGTGCCAGATTAATCGCATTAAATTCAATATGCGCCAGCGCATGAATGAGTGCCGCACGGCCTTCGAGCGTATGCACGCTGCGGGTGCGCAACCCTGCCGGACCGACCCACTGCAGTAGAGGCCTGCCGGGAATTCCTTGACGGGGCGGGATGATTTTTTGTGTATCGAGCATCAGATCGTCCGTCATCTGCATCAACAAATCAGCTTTTCCCTGCCAATCGTTCAGGGTTAAGGCGGCGAGGGCGGCTTGTCTGAGTTCCATACCGATATCTTAAGGGATAGTTGTCTTTTACTTGTCGCGCGGTCTTGGTATGATCTTTCACATGTCTGATCTACTGAATGCCGCAAAAGACCCGAACACCCGTATCGGGCAATTACCCTCACGGATTCCGCTGAGCGCACTCATCCCCGGCCTGCTGGGTTTACTGCCCTTTTGGGGCCTTGCGCTTGCGACCGTCATCGATACCGGCTTTGAGCCCGTCATGGCCATCGTTGCACTCATTATGTATGGCGCGTTAATTCTGAGCTTTGTAGGTGCGTTGTGGTGGGGGATGGCTGTTCACGCCGCGCCAGGTTCGCAGCGCAACACCATGTTTATCTGGAGCGTCATTCCTGCATTGATTGGCTGGTTTGCAACACTGGCAACAACCGATGTAGGTTTGCGTATGCTCATGGCTGGACTGGCGCTGCAGTGGTTGCTTGACAGCATGTTGCAGCGCAAATCCCCCGATCTGATGCCTGCCTGGGTGTTCCGGCTCAGAACCATGCTGACAGGTGGCGCGGTGAGCGCGCTAGGATTTGCGTGGTGGCAACTGACAAGCGGTGCCGCCCCAGCCTAATCCTTGACCGTTACTTTCTTTTTAGCAGACTTTTTCTTGGGCACAGCTAGCATCGTGCCACGACAAGACGGTGCACCACAGCGGCAAAGATATTGCGCTTTAAGTGACTTGGTTAGCTTTTCATCATCGATGACCAGACCATAGTCATAGTTCAGCTCTTCGCCACGCTTGATATCGCGTTTGGCCACGATGTAGACGCGCTTACCGCCCTTGCCTTCAGAACTTTCACAATTTGGTTCGCAGGAATGATTGATCCAGCGCGCATCGTTGCCTTCATCGTTACCATCAATCACTTTGCCTGAGCTGATTGAAAAGAAAAAGGTGTGAAACGGATCATCCGGATTGGTAGGATGTCGACGATCCGCTTCTTTAGCGCTGATCGTTTTGCCACCGTACTCAATGATTTTGGTTCCTGCCGCAATAGCTCTGGCTGCGAATACGCCATTGCCATGCACTGCGGAGTTGCGAACGACGTGCCAGGGCTTTTCAATTGTTGTCATGAATTTGAATCTTTGGATCAGGTGCGTTTCACACCAAAACAATGCTGCGCTTCCGGGAACTTACCAGCACGCACCTCATCAGCGTAGCGCTGTACGGCCTGGCGCATGACGCCCTCCATATCCGCATACCGCTTTACAAATTTGGGTACACGCTCACCACTCAAACCTAGCATGTCTTCCGTGACAAGGATTTGACCATCGCAGGAAACAGAGGCACCAATTCCAATCGTTGGGATCGAAACCTTTCCGGTGATCTCTGCGCCTAATGACTCGGCAACACCTTCCAGGACCACGCCAAAGGCACCGGCCTGCTCCAGAGCCTGAGCATCCGCGAGAATACTGGCCGCTGCCTCAGGGGTGCGGCCTTGCGCGAGATAGCCGCCCATCGTATTGACATACTGCGGCATCAGGCCAACGTGCGCGAGCACGGGAATACCGCGACGCACCAGATACTCCACCGTCTCAGCCATCACTGCACCGCCTTCAAGCTTGACAGCGTCAGCACCCTGACCGACCAGATACGCGGCACTGCGAAACGCCTGGGAAACCGATTCCTGGTAGCTACCAAATGGCATATCAGCCACGACGCAGGCGTGTTGAGTACCGCGCACGACCGCTGCAGTGTGCTGCCCCGTCTGCTCAAGCGTAAATGACAACGTATTAGGCAAGCCATAAGCAACCATTGCCGTTGAATCACCGATCAGTATGAAATCCAGATAGTCATCAATGATGCGTGCGGTCGATACGTTGTGCGCGGTCAGCGCAACGATCTTGCGCTGACCTTTACAAGCACGTAACTGAGGAACCGTAACGCGTTTAATTTCTGCATGCGTGCTCATTTATGCCTCTTTCATTTCAAGTGACATTCACTCTGCATCTACTGCCTTGGCAGCAACTTTTTTGGTTGCTTTTTTAACTGCAGTTTTAGCTGCAGTTTTCGTCACACGCTTAGTCGCAGTTTTCTTTACAGTTTTAGTGGCTGTCTTGGTTGCCGTTTTGGTTGCTGTCTTAGTGGCTGTCTTGGTGGCTTTTTTAGCTGCGGTTTTGGTAGCTGTTTTGGCCGCTGTTTTTACAGCGGTTTTTGCAGCACCACGTGCGCCCGCTTTACCGCCAGCCTTCTCAGGACGAGCTTCGAATTCAAAGCTGACTTTGCCATCCGTACCGCGCGACAAAAAGGCCTTGAATTTACGATTAGTCCGACTGGAAACAAACCCCTCGAGCAAATCAGTTCGGCCAACCGTGAGTAACTTGATCATCTGCTCAGGACTGACCTCTTGCTGCAAAATCACTTTGCCTGAACGGAAATCACAATTGCGATCTGGCCCGACTGATTTTTCGCAAATGTAGCTCATGCCATGCTCGAACACGCGTGCGGCGCACTTCGGGCAGGCACCTAACGGTGTATGTCCTGAAAAATCAACCGGCTCATTCGATTCTTCATCGCGCTGACCAAAATCAAACTCAAGTTTTGATTCGGCATCGAGCTTCAAAATCGCTGCGAACGGGCGCCCCATTTTGCTGATGAAACCTTGCAGCGGACCGATATGTTTATCAATGATCAGCGTCTCGACTTCAGACGGCTCAAAGGTTCTGCCACCAGGATGCTTGCCGATTGAAAAGTCGCATGCCGTGCAGGCATAGCGGCGATAGTTTTCTTTCACAACGCCACCACATTTGGGGCATGCGGCAGCGAGTGTGACATAGTCACCCGGCACGGTATCGCGGTCATATTCTTTGGCGCGCTTGACAATGACTTGCGTCATTTGCGCGATTTCGCGCATGAACGCCTCGCGCTCCAAAGCACCCTGTTCAATCTGCTTGAGTTTGTGTTCCCACTCACCCGTCAGCTCAGGCGAGGTAAGTTCTTTGACGTCCAGGCCATTGAGCAAAGTCATCAACTGACGTGCTTTAGCCGTTGGCACCAGATCACGGCCCTCACGTCGCAGATAACTTTCATTGATCAGGCCTTCTATGATCGATGCCCGCGTCGCAGGTGTGCCAAGTCCATTGGCAGACATCGCTTCGCGCAGCTCTTCGTCATCGACTAACTTACCTGCACCTTCCATCGCCGACAGTAAGGTACCTTCGTTATAGCGAGCAGGTGGACGCGTGGCCAGGCCAACACTTTCGACCTCTTCCGTACGCACAGACTCGTTTTCTGCGACGGCAACCAGCGTTGCGTCTTCGCCCTGTGCTTCACGACCGTAAACCGCCATCCAGCCCGGCGAAACCAGTACCTTTCCTTCCGTCTTGAAATGATGTGACTGCACCTTTGTAATACGGGTCGTCATACGGAATTCGGCGGCAGGGAAAAACACTGCTAAAAAGCGTTTAACAATCAGATCGTAAAGCTTGGCCTCGGCCTCACTTAACTCTTTTGGAATCTGCAATGTCGGAATGATTGCAAAGTGATCAGATACTTTTTTGTTATCAAAAATCCGCTTGCTTGGTTTGACCCAGGCATTTTTGGTAATCGTTGCTGCGTGCGGTGCGAGAGACTTAGCAACGCCCTGACCCTCAGCGATACCTGCAACGGTATCTTTAACGGTGTTGATATAGTCTTCTGGCAGATAGCGCGAATCGGTTCTTGGGTACGTGAGTGCCTTATGACGCTCGTACAAACTTTGCGCCAGCGACAGTGTGGTCTTGGCTGAAAAGCCAAACCTGCCGTTCGCCTCTCGCTGCAGGGATGTCAGATCATAGAGCTGAGGGGAAGTTTCTGTTTTTGGCTTGGCTTCCTCAGTAACAGTACCGGGCTGATCGCGGCAAGCAGCAACAACACTCTTGGCTGCAGCCTCGATCCACAAGCGTGACTCTTTCTGTTCGGGATCAATCGGGTTTTTGCTAAAGGCAGGATCAAACCACCGGCCTTCATAGAGGCCCGCTGCAGCAACAAACGTTGCGCGGACTTCCCAATAGTCGCGAGGCTCAAACTTGCGGATTTTTTCTTCGCGCTCAGCCACAATGGTGAGTGTCGGTGTCTGTACTCGACCAACAGGTGTTTTAAAGAACCCGCCATCCTTGCTATTGAATGCGGTCATGGCGCGTGTGCCATTGATACCGACCAGCCAGTCCGCCTCGGCACGTGAGCGTGCTGCCGCCTCGAGCGGCTTCATCAGCTCGTCTGAGCGCAGGTTTTTAAACGCCTCGCGAATCGCATCCTGCGTCATTGACTGCAGCCACAGCCTCTGCACCGGTTTATTCTGTCCTGCGTACTGCTGAATGTAGCGAAAGATCAGCTCACCCTCTCGGCCCGCGTCACACGCATTTATCAGGGCGCTGACGTCTTTACGCTTAATCAGCTTGACCAGCATTTTCAGGCGCTCACCCGCTTTTTTATCCGAGGGATTAATCTCGAACTGTGGCGGGATCACCGGCAAATGTGCAAAGCTCCACTTACCCTTCACAGGATCGTTGGGAGCAATCAGACTCAACAGGTGGCCAACACTTGAAGACAGCACATAGTGCTCGCTCTCAAAGTAGTCACCCTCGCGCGTAAAACCACCTAGCGCACGCGAAATATCGAGTGCAACAGAAGGTTTCTCAGCAATGATCAAAGTTTTAGTCATTCTTATCCAGAGACGGCTTAATCCGAAATTTGCCAACCAGACGCATATTGTCGGAAGTGCATAGCGCGGATCATAAAAGCACTAATTGATGCCGTGCAAGTTAGCACGACTCAGGCGTTGCACCCAAACGGGGGTCGCCTGAGCCCAAAAATCTTCGATATTTGACACTTTTAGACGTTCAAACCCTAATAATTGCCAGGATCTCTGCAAAACT
>Ga0075464_10001402_pt1 | contig 10851 bp, 11 predicted proteins | sample DEB19_08_DNA_5_FD_75068 | JGI IMG/M metagenome (GOLD analysis project Ga0075464, IMG submission 75068) | Aqueous microbial communities from the Delaware River and Bay under freshwater to marine salinity gradient to study organic matter... | ecosystem: Environmental > Aquatic > Marine > Coastal ...
GTCAATGCGCAGCGTTTATTGGATGCCGTTCAAACCGCACTAGATTCCGATCGTGGCTTACTCACTGCTGATGAGCAATTATTGGTAGATCAAGAGATGGCTGCCTTGCAAGTCATTTTGAAAGAAGAAACCGATAGTGCTTCATTAAGAAAAGCAGTAGATCATGCCGCCAAGGCAACTGATGACTTTGCCCAAATGCGGATGAATGCAAGCATTCAGAAGGCATTGGCTGGCAAGAACGTTGCTGAAATTTAAGAAAAGAAAATTACCAAGATGACCCAGATTGTTGTTTTACCTCATAGCGAATATTGCCCAGAGGGTGCGGTAGTTGAAGTTAGTCCTGGCACCTCGATTTGTGAAGCTTTATTGGAAAACAATATTCCCATTGAGCATGCTTGCGATATGGTCTGCGCATGCACTACCTGTCACGTGATTGTGAAAGAGGGTTATCAGAGCCTCAATGAACCTGATGAGAATGAGGAAGATCTACTAGACCGTGCATGGGGTCTTAATCCGCAGTCCCGCTTGTCTTGTCAAGCTATTGTGGCCCGTGAGAATTTGGTGATTGAGATCCCGAAATACTCTATTAATCACGCCAAAGAAAATCATTAATTTCTAGCTCGGTATTACACTCTAGAAATACAAGAGGATTAATGAGTGTATGAATAATCAACATAAAGCATGGTATTTGATTGGATTTACAGCGCTCTTGAGTGCTTGCTCAAATAATAGCGATCCTTATCAAAATTCCGCCTTCCCCCAGGCCTACACTCAAAGTGGTGGCTATAACAATTCCCCGCAGTTAATTTCATCAGAGCAATTGCAGTCCTTGGTCTCTCCAATTGCCTTGTATCCAGACTCTCTTCTGTCTTTAATGCTATTGGCATCTACTTACCCGCTTGAGGTAGCTGAGGCCTATAACTGGCGTAATAGCAATTCCAGTCTCAATGGTGCCGCATTGCAGGATGCCTTAAAGGCGCAGTCATGGAACGATAGTGTTAAGTCACTCATTGCATTCCCGCAAGCGTTCAATATGATGGGTGGTAAATTGCAGTGGACCCAAAATCTTGGCAATGCTTATAAGCTGCAACCTGCAGATACGATGAAGGCGGTGCAGGTTTTGCGTAAGCGCGCTGTTCAAGCTGGCACCCTTAAGTCAAATCAGCAAATTACTGTCAGCACCGACACCAACTCGAATATATTGATTGGCCCTGCCAATGCTCAAGTGGTCTATGTACCGAGCTATAACCCCACAGTTGTTTATGGAGCATGGCCATATCCCGATTACCCGCCATATCCTGCTTATAACCCTGCCTGGGGGATGATGTCCTTTGGTCTTGGGATGGCAGTAGGCGGCGCATTTTGGGCTACCCCTAGCTGGTCTGATGGCAGCATTAATGTGAACAATATAAATGCGTCTGGTAGATCTACGAGAGGGCTGATTGGTCCGAGCAGCATTCAGAACCAGCAGCGTCTTCTCAATGATTGGAAAAATAATGCGACTCCGCAAGATAAGCAAGCGGCGAAAGCAGCGGGTCAGCGTGCTGATAGCGATTTTCAGAAAGATGCTACACAGCAAGAGCGTGCCCAAGCAGATCGCCTGAATCAAGAGGCTCGCAATAGTTACCAGCAAGATCGCGCTAATCCCAATGCCTATCGTGAAGCTGCCCAAGAAAATGCCATGCGAGACCAGGCACGTTGTGACCGAATGAGTGACGACCGATTCGGTGGGCGCGGCGGTTTTGGTGCTGGTCGTATGGGTGGATTTAGACGCTAATCTATAGAGAAGATCACTATGAAACTATTGCACACAAATCTATTAGCTATCAGCGTAACTTTGCTCTTGCAGGCGAACGCTTTTTCTCAGGTGAACTTACCCAAGAATGATGCATCTACTGCTGCATTGGTTGAGCTATGTAAGAACTTGGATGATGTTGATGGACAGAACTTTTGTTTTGGGTTTGGGGAGGGCGTTTATCAAGCCTATCTTGCCAACCGCAATCCAACACGCAAACCAGGTATTTGCTTTTCAACGGAAACCGGCACAAGAGAGGCCATCCTGAAGGAATTTTTAGTCTGGAACCAAGGCCATCCACAATTTAATCAGGAGCGTGCCGCCAAGACTCTGGTGCGATTCTTTGAGGCAAAGTACCCTTGCAAATAAGCTAATAAGATCGTGGACGATGCACCAATATGAGGCATTTAGCACATTAAGTAGGCAAGAATCCTCGAGGGATGACTTTCAAAGGAATACGATGAACTTGTTGTTCATTCTTTAGTACCTCCATAGTCTTATTTTGAGCCACCCCGCGGGGTGGCTTTTTCTTTTTTAAGAAATAACTAGCATTGGAATTTAGAAACCAAATCTTTTAGTTTTGCAGCAACCCTTGCTAACTCTGCAGATGAATTTTGAATTTCAGAGGATCCGCTAGAGATTCCTCGAGAGGTCAGTGCAACCGCCTCAATCGTTTCAGTGATTTTTGCAGAGCTTCCGGCTGAGGTGGAGATATTGCGTGAAATTTCACTCACGGTAGCTACTTGCTCCTCAACAGCCGTTGCAATGACAATCGAAATCTCGTCAATTTTATTAATAATCTGGGTAATTTCTTGGATGGACTCAATTGCCCCTTTTGCGTCAAGTTGGATGGTGTTAATGGATTGACCGATCTCATTGGTAGCCTTCGCTGTTGAGCGGGCCAATTCTTTAACTTCATTCGCAACTACGGCAAATCCTTTTCCAAGTTCACCCGCACGGGCCGCTTCAATAGTCGCATTGAGGGCCAGGAGGTTAGTTTGCTCTGCAATATCTGCGATGACTGCAACTACTTCACCAATTTGAATGCTGCTATTGCTGAGCTTGGACATCTTTTGGTTGGTGTTATTGGCAATTTCTACTGCGCGATTAGCAACCCGAGAGGCTTCCATGGCATTGATAGATATTTCTCGGATGCTAGTGCTAAATTCTTCAGTTGCTGCGGCCACAGACTGTGTATTTTGACTGACATTATCCGAGGACTGCGCAACATCATTGGCTTGAGCCGATGTTTCTTCTGCGTTGGCATTGAGTTGAGCGCTCACCACAGCAAGCTCTTCTGAAGAGGCGCTGATCATTAAGGCATTACCGCTAATTTCTTGAATGGCGCTACGTAAATTGCTCTGCAAAGTTTGGACTGATTCTGCAATTTGACCTATTACACCAACATAATCAGCACCAGCAATTTTAGTATTTAAGCGTGATTCAGCAAGGGCGTTGAGTGATTCTTTAGTTTGATGTAATGGATTAATAATCGAATGCCTAAAGCGTTTTCCAATCAAAATGCTGAGTAAAAAAGAAATGACTATAGTGACGGCAGTAGACCAAATGGCATTAGTTTTTGCTGCCAAAGCCTCCTCGTAGTAGAGCTTAGCGCTCTCTAATTTCACGTCAATAAAGTCCTGAAGATTTTTAGTGATTCTGGGTTTAAAGCCTTGAAACTTCGGACCAAAGTACATTGCAGTTGCAGCAGATGGCGAACTTTTTTCTATAATGATTACTTGCTCGATGGCAATTAGATAAATATCAAAGTCTTCGACAAGCTCATTGAATTCCAAGCGCACTTTCGGGCGAATAATATTTACATCGACGCGTTTGAGTGTTTCTTGTAAATCATTTCGCAGTTTCTCAATATTAGCTAGCGCCTCTTCGCGAAGAGCTTGCCCTTCAGATTTTGTGGGTGAATTAGCGGCCAGGAGCAGGTGATTTAGTTCAACGTCGAGCGCAACCGCATCAACCTGTAGTTGCTTGGAGTCGCCAATGCCTTGTGCTCCCTGCAGGTATAGCCAGTTAGCACTCTGCCCCATGATGTGGTATCCATAAATCGAAATACCCCCAACGATCAGCGTAAATAGCAGGATTAGTCCAAAGCTCACTTGCAGCTTGGTTTTAACTGTTGATTTTCTTTCGAATTTATCTAGTAGGGCGCGAAACATTCGTGGGGGGCTTCCTATTGAGGGATCTTGGGCAGGTTGAGCTATTAAAGTAGGTTGGCTTGGAGATTATTGCTTAATTTAAGCTAGTATCATATTAGGTCTCATTCTATCCGCCCATCGAAAGAAATGTCTATTAGTATTGGTTTAAATGGAAAATCACGACGATATCCTTGCTGAATTTATCCTGGAAGCTCGGGAAATAATCGATCAACTGGATATCGATTTTGTGCGCTTTGAGGAAAACCCGAATGATCCGTCATTGGTGGGTAATATTTTCCGAGGATTGCATACTCTAAAGGGCAGCAGCGGCTTCTTTTCCCTAAAGCGCTTCGAAACGCTGTCCCATGCAGGCGAGTCCTTGCTGGGAAAAATTCGCTCAGGTCAAATCACCTTAGATTTAGCTAAATCGAGTAACTTATTAAAGATGAATGATGTTCTTCGTCAGATCATTGAGCACGTTGAAAGCCATCATGTTGAACCTGTAGGAGATGACCGGGATTTGATTAATAGCCTGTTAGGTATGGCCAGTGGAAATACTCAAGATTTAAAGTCATCGATTCAAAAGGAAGTTGTTACTGAAGTATTCACGCCCTCCATTGATATGGCAGATCCGCTTGAACATCAAGCCCTTCTTGAGCTTGAGGTGAACAATGCACCTGGACACGGGGTTGTTGTTCCCATAAAAGTGGCCCCAGATATTCTGGATAAATTAATGAATATTGCGAGTGAAATGGTATTGGCGCGTAATCGTCTCTTGCCTTTCTCGCAGCAATCGAGCGACAAGTTATTTACTAGTGCGGTACGCAGTATTGACATGCTGACTTTGGAATTGCAGGAGCGCATGATGAAAATGCGGATGCAGCCAATTTTCCATATTTTGGCAAAATTTCCTCGATTAGTCCGAGATGTCTCTTTAGAGTGCAATAAAAAAGTAAGGTTACTCCAAGAGGGCTCAGAAACTGAGTTGGATCGTATCTTGTTAGATAGTATTCGAGATCCTTTGATTCATTTGATTCGCAATAGTATTGACCATAGCATTGAGTCGCCAGTTATTAGGCTTGAAAAAGGCAAACCAGAAGTCGCAGATTTAATTTTGCGTGCTGCACACCAAAATGGCATGGTGATCATAGAGGTAATTGATGATGGGGCTGGAGTAGACTATGCGCGCGTTCGTCAGCGCGCTATATCGCATGGATTGATTTCCTCAGAAAAGGCGAATGCTCTTAGTGATAAAGAGTTAATTAATTTAATATTTTTACCCGGATTTTCTACTAGAGACCAAGTTACCCACCTCTCTGGAAGAGGGGTTGGTATGGACGTCGTCAAAAATAATATTGAAAATATTGGCGGCAGTATTGAGATTACCAGCACACCCAATCAAGGGACCCATGTTAAGTTAAAGATACCCTTGACGCTGGCTATTTTGCCAACCCTCTTTGTTCAGAGCGGAGAGGAGATTTTCTTGATTCCGCAAAATCGAATTTTAGAGCTAGTTCGATTTGCCCCGAATACGCCTAATAATTTGGTGGAGGATTTTTATGGAACGCCAACATACCGCTTGAGGGATAGGTTAATTCCACTACTCTTTTTGAATGAGCAATTAAATTTACCCCAGCTAACTCCTAGGCCAAAGCAGAAATTATTTATTGTTGTGCTTAACTTCAATGGCACCATTTTTGGATTGGTGGTTGAGGCGGTTCTCAATATTCAAGATGTCGTTATCAAGCCTTTGGGAGAATTATTAAGAGATATGTCTAAGTTTGCGGGTGCAACAATTATGGGTAATGGTGACGTGGCCCTCATTCTGGATATTGATGGGATTGCTCGGCAATCTGGGTTGGTGGAGCGTCTCGATCTCAATCCTATTAGGCAGGATGAAAAATATATACCTCACCATGAAGAAATGATTTCAGTTCTTTTATTTGAGATACCGGGTTTGCGTAAGATTGCTCTCCCTCTAGATATCATCGATCATATTGTTAAATTGGATGCTGCTCAAATTCAACAAAATGGAAACCGTGAAGTTGTTTATTTTAACGATCAGTTAATGAGCTTAGTCCGACTGAATCATTATGTGAGCGGGGGCTCTCAAGGTATTGACCACAGCACATCGCGAGTACCAGTGCTGATTTGTCGTTATCGAGATAGTTTATATGGCCTTGTAGTGAAGCAAGTGACCGATATTATTGAAGTTCCCGCCAAATTGCATGAGTTAGCGACGCCACAAAAAGGTTTGAATGGGTCTATTATTTTCAACGATCAGGTGATTAACGTTTTAGATTTGGAGGAGGTGCTCATTATGCATAACATGCAAGAAGAGTCTGGTGAGTATCCGCAGGTCATAGATGTGTATCTACCCCATTAATGATGGAGCGCTCTTTTCTGACCTTTGGTGTCGGCTCTTATATGCTTGGTGTGCCCGCAGATGAGTTGATTGAAGTTAATCGACACTTAAAGTGCACTAAGGTTCCCGGCAGCCCAAAAATGATCCGCGGTATTTTAAATTTACGCGGTTTGCTCATGCCTGCGATTGATGTAGCTGCCTATTTAGATATTCCGGACGCTAAATCTGAATCATTTTGCATTATCTTGAATGTTCAAGGTAATAATATTGCACTGATGGTCGACTCTATTGGGGATATTAATGCGTTTAATCCTAGTGAGCTGGTGTTGCCACCAAGCCATTTATTGGGTCAGAACCAAGAGGCTGTTCTTGGAGCCTATCGATTATCTGCAGGCCTCTTAATTATTTTGGATACTCCCGCTATTTCTCGTAACGCACAAAGTCATAATGGGACAATACCCATTGAATTGCAGCCTTTACCAGTCTTGAGTTAGGCGATAGCCTCCCGAATCATACCTGCGGCAACCGTGTGATTGGTAGCCTCATCAATTAAGATGAAGGCGCCGGTTTTCTGAGACTGGCTAAATAAATCAGCGGCAATGGGTTTTTGTAGCACAAAATCTACGCGACCAATTTCATTGGTAGTAAGGGGATGTGTCTCAAGAGTATGGGAGAGTGTTTGCACATCTAACACCTGCTGAATCACTTTAACCTTTGCGCCAATAGTATTGGTGGTGTGTCGTAAAGCATATTTCCGACTCAAAGAGAGCGGCTCGCTATCTAACCAGCAAAGATCGGCAGAAATTTGTTTACTCAGTGTTGGTGGCGTAGCGTCCTCGGCACTAATAAACAAGCAACCTCTAGAAACATCGATATCTTCAGCTAAGCTAATCGCTACAGCCTCACCAGTTTGAGCGGACTCCACTTCATTATTGGCATTTGCTTGATCGCGGTTTGAGCGGTTACCTAAATAGATCTTAGAAACAGTTGCCTCTCGATTTTCTGGAAGGACTGTGATTTTTTGACCTACACGAATACTTCCAGATTCGATTTGACCAAGGTAGGCACGCAAGTCGTCGGAAGCGCTACCATCTTGACGGGCCACATACTGCACCGGAAATCGTAAGCCAGTCTTTTCAGACTGAGGGCTGGTATCCAGACCTTCTAACCATTGCAGCAATGTAGGACCCTTGTACCAAGGCGTGTCTTTACTGGCAGTCACCACGTTTGCACCTAAGAGTGCTGACATAGGGATTAAAGTCGGCGTAGGCAGGCCAATTTTTTTTGTTAGATCTTCAATTGCTATTCTGATGGTGTTAAATACTTTTTCATCAAAATTCAATAAGTCCATCTTATTTACGGCAAAGACCACATGGCGCAGGCCGAGCAAATGCACAATGGCAGCATGGCGTTTCGTTTGTGCCAACAAGGTCGCTGGTGTGGTGTTGAGATCAACGCGTGTTGCGTCTACCAAAATTACTGCTACATCCGATTGCGACGCCCCTGTTACCAAGTTGCGTGTGTATTGCTCATGTCCTGGGGCATCGGCCACAATGAACTTACGTTTTGGGGTGGAGAAGTAGCGATAGGCCACATCAATGGTGATGCCTTGCTCGCGCTCAGCCTCCAGACCATCGGTAAGCAGCGCCAAATCAACGCCTGCGTCGGAGGAGGTGACGCGTGCATGCTTGGTTTTTGATAAAGATTCAAGCTGATCCACCAAAATAGACTTGGTGTCATACAGTAAGCGGCCAATGAGAGTGCTCTTGCCGTCATCTACGCTACCAGCAGTGATGAAGCGAACAACGTTTTGCTGCTGAGTTTGATTGCTAGCCATCAGAAGTAACCTTCTTTCTTGCGGCGCTCCATAGAGGCCTCATTGGTTTGATCGTCCATGCGAGTGGCGCCACGTTCTGTGATTTCAGTAATGGCAGTTTCAGCAATGATGTCGATAGGGGTTGCGGCCGTACTGAGTACTGGGCAGGTACAGCTAATATCGCCCACGGTACGAAAACGTACGCTCAATACTTCGCTGATATCACCAGGTGCTTTAGGGGTGATATTAGTAACAGGCACTAAGAGCTTGTTTTTCTTAACCACTTCACGTTGATGAGTGTAGTAAATGCTTGGAAGCTCTAATTTCACGCGAGCGATGTATTGCCAGATATCGAGCTCTGTCCAATTGGAGATTGGGAACACGCGCATATTTTCGCCTTTGGAGATACGCGCGTTATACAAATTCCACAATTCCGGGCGTTGGGCTTTCGGATCCCATTGACCAAATTCATCACGGAAAGAGAAGATACGCTCTTTGGCACGCGCCTTTTCTTCATCACGACGGGCTCCACCCATGAGGGCGTCGAACTCATATTCTGCAATCGCTTCAAGCAAAGTAACGGCTTGGGCGGCATTTCGAGAGTCCGTTTCTTTGCGTAGGCGGACAGTCCCTTTTTTAATGGAGTCTTCAACGTGACCAACAATGAGTTTCACGCCGGTTTTCTCAACCACAGAGTCACGATAAGCAATGACCTCTGTATAGTTATGGCCAGTATCGATATGCAAAATAGGGAAGGGCAGTTTGACTGGGCGATCACCAAATTGAAACGCTTTGCGAGCCAAGTGAAACATCACGATCGAATCTTTTCCGCCCGAGAACAGCATGGCGGGATTCGCGCACTGCGCAACTACTTCTCGAATGATGTAGATAGACTCTGCTTCAAGCCAATCTAAGTGGTCATCTAGTAATTTCTGTTCTTGCATTCTGTGACTCGTTCTTTACTCAGTTTTACTGCTTTAATAATCAAAGTCTTATTTATTAACGTGTAAGCCACATTCTTTGCTGTCGCTCTGCAACCACCACCAGCGTCCTGCGCGTATGTCTTCACCCTGTTTAACTTGGCGTGTGCAAGGCTCGCAGCCAATGCTGGGGTAACCCCTTAAATGCAAGGGGTGGATGGGTACACCCTCTTGTTTGATGTAAGCCCAGACGTCTGCTTCAGTCCAATCAAACAAGGGATTAAATTTAGTAATACCACGTGCGTCATCATGCTCTTCAAAGTTCAGTTCAACTCGGGTAGTGGACTGTTCGCGTCTTTGACCGGTGAGCCAGGCATCAGCTCCAAGCAAGGCGGCATTCAATGGCTTAATCTTGCGAGCACCACAGCAGGCTTTCTTGGCATCTTCGCCGTCGTAAAAACCATTCATGCCATATTGATCAATGAAGGCTTGAATATCTTCTTCTGCTGGATAAGCTTTCGCAATCACTACGCCGTAATGATCTTCAGTAGTCTTGGTCATATCTACAGTTTCTTGATGGAGACGACCAGTCGCCAATGTGAATAGAGCAATGTTTGCTTTGGATTGGGCAAGCGCATCGGTAATCACCATATCTTCAGCGGCTAGGCTGGTTGCAAAGCGCACATCGGAAAAGCGCTCAGTAATATCCAGTAAGCGTTGCTTGAGGGTGGCTGTCTTTTCAGCCAATTCAGAAGTTGATAGATCGCTTTCTGGAATAGCCCAAAATTCTGGCTTAATCATGAAGATACCAGCTTTAATCCGACCAAGAATAAAGTTCCTGCAAGGGTGGTTCTGGTTGCTCGCTCCGATAAGATACTCGATAGTTTTGCGCCTAACCAAATGGCTGGTACCGAACCAATCAGCAATCCAAACAGTAAATCAAAATGCACGTTACCTAGCCACCAATGCCCAAGTCCAGCCAGCGCAGTTAATGGAACTGCATAGGCAATATCAGTACCAGCTACTTCAGATGTCTTTAGGTGTGGGTAGAGAAATAAGATGAGCGTTGCCCCAATTGCTCCGGCGCCAATCGATGAGACTGTAACGAGAACTCCGATGACTGCTCCAACGCTAATGGTTGAGATCTTGAGAGCTTCGCCCGTGGGCAGATAGCGTGGGTTTTCTTGAACCCATTTCAGAATCTTCGCCCTGAAAATAAGGGATGCGGCAGTCAACAAAACAGAAACTCCTATGGAAATACTAATGAGGTGATTCCAGTCTTTAGAAACTGGCCCAATATATTTCAGAGCGAGGATTGAAAGTATCGCGGTACTAATACTGCCGATGCAGAGTAGGCGAACAATATCCCAGCGTACATTTCCATGAAGGCGATGCGCAGCGGTACCAAATCCTTTAGTAATTGCTGCAAATGCAAGGTCAGTCCCCACTGCCGCTGTTGGGGCAACTCCAAAGATGAGTGTTAGCAATGGCGTCATGAGTGATCCGCCGCCCACACCAGTCATGCCAACTAAAAGTCCGACGAGCGCACCAGAGATAATAAAATGAGATGAATCTAGTAAAAAGTGAATCATGTGTACGCCTTCTCGAGTTAAGCGAAATCTTGCTCAAGCTCGTCGAGCTTAATCGCACTCATGAGAAAGAGGATTTGACGTTGGAAACTCTTTCGCTCAGCCACATTCTCATGTGGTAAGCGATCATGTTCACGTAATAGCTTGGTGATGATGGGGTTGTAATGCTCGCGGACGGGGGACATCTGAATTCCTTGGTAAATAGCTCGTTAA
>Ga0075464_10001403_pt1 | contig 10841 bp, 14 predicted proteins | sample DEB19_08_DNA_5_FD_75068 | JGI IMG/M metagenome (GOLD analysis project Ga0075464, IMG submission 75068) | Aqueous microbial communities from the Delaware River and Bay under freshwater to marine salinity gradient to study organic matter... | ecosystem: Environmental > Aquatic > Marine > Coastal ...
CCCTGCGGTGTGGCCGCGAACGTGCTGACCGGGTTGCTGTCACCGTGGTTCTCAGACCATGTGAGGGTTGCGGTAGGCATGATCGTTCTTTCAGATGTAGTTCAGCAGCACACCGCTGTGGTTGCCAGGAACTGCGGACGGGTAGGAGGTGATCAGCGTCTCGATCCACGGCTGCGCTTCGATCGCCAGCATGAAAGACGACGGCGTGACACTGGAGGAAGGGATGGGGTTCATCTCCCACTTCGCCCGCGATGCGCTCCATGTCCACGTCCTGCCAGCCAGCGTGTACGTGTCGCCCTCGGATGGGGATAGCGGCCAGTCAAGCGGCATGTCAGACCACCAGCCAGCGGGTCAGTTCTGCCCGGGTCTGACCTAGCGTGTACACGTAGTTCAGCGAGTTGGCACCCTCGGTGAACGTCGTCATGAACATCTTGTCGCCGGTCACCGCGGCCCCCTGCGGGACCGGGTTCAACACCCAAGGTTCCAGCGTGTTCTTGGCGACGTCGAATCGGTAGATGCGCCCGGTGGCGTCCTTCTGGATGTAGATGTAGCCGTCCAGGTCGACCGAGCAGGAGCCAGCGCCGAAAGCCTCGTTCTGCTGACCGTAGGCGATGCCGCTGATCCAGGTGTTGGCCGCGATGTCGTACAGGTCGAGCACGTTTCCGGCAGCGCCACGGAAACTGTAGATGTACCGCCCGTTCTGGTGCACCACCGTCGTGCTGTAGTGGTTTGAATAGGTTCCATCGGTCCACTCCGTGGCTTTCACGCCATCAATCCAATCAGCAGTCATGCCAGCACCCGGCGCCGCAGCGCGAGCAGCAGTAGGCGCCAGCGTGGTCCAACTGTTTCCGCTGATGCTGTAGCGGTACATTGCTACAGCAGCGTTGCCCAACAGGTAAAGGTAATCGTCGTTGCCTTCAATGCGGTAGACGCTGGTGTTGTCGGGGTTCGTGGTCCAGGCGGCCGACACCGTGAGCACCGGACTCACGCCGGCCGTGTTGCTGGCGATCGTGCGGATCTGGCCAGCGCCGGTGCCGCTGATGATGCGAACCTGGTAGTTCGCCCACTGGTTGAGCAGGAAGGTCTTGTCGGCCTGGGCCGTGAGCGTCGACGCGGCGCCGGACGCCGCCGTCCCGTTGACGAACCCAAGCCAGCCGTTCGACGTGCGGCCCGGGGTGCTGACCAACTGGGCATCCGTGCCCCACGTGGTCGGCAGGCCGGTGACGCTGCGGGCCGTCCAGGCATTGGTCGCGCGGTCGTAGACCGAGAAACCGACGGCGCCAGCCCCAGCATTCATGAACCACAGCGACCCGGCAAAGATCTGGAACTGAGTGGCCGCGGTGAAGGCGACGCCTGATGCAGTATCCACCGTGATGACGGCGTTGGCGCCCAGACCGTTGGTCTTGATGATGCCGCTGTAACCGGCACCGGACCCGGCCACAGCGCGGATCTCGCACCCGGCCAGGTCGCGGGTCAGCGTCAGACCGGTGTTGATCGTCGTGGTGCTGCCGCCGGTTGCGGTCTGCGTGATCGCACCACCAGGGGCAGAGATTGCCCGGAACTCACCGCAGGAACCAGCGCCAAAGGTGCCGCCAGCGGGAGGGCTCGGAAGCTGCATCCAGGCGTCGTTGTCGGCGTTGTAGTTCCACGCTGACGTCAGACTGCCCAGGTAGTAGGCGATGTCATGCTGCGGGATGATGTTCGACTTGTCGGAGACGACGAATGCCCCGGCCGCCGTGTTGCCGGCCGGGTTCGGGGCGCAGTATTCCGCAGACTTGCGGTGCACCATCTTGCGCAGGGTGTTGGCGAGTGACATCGTGGTGCCTCAACTGAATTTCAGGTTGTCGTACAGGTGCATCGCGCCGGCATTCCCCATGTGCATGGGGATGGCATCAGCGGGGCGCGATGCGGCGCCCAGGTTCTGCAGCGTGCCGGCCGTGGTCAGCGTCGTGAGGGTCGCCAGCGTCTGCGCAGCGGCCAGGGCTACCGTCGGGTTGCTTTCGGCGTGCGACACCATCAGGCGATCGTTCACGTCGACGCGGGGCATTTTGTCCAGCATGGCCGCCAGCAGCAGGGTCGCAGCCAACAACAGATCCTGCTGGGTCGACTCCTGGCTGATGCCGGCAAGGATTGATTCTGCTGGCATGGGTCAGCCTTTCAGGATGTCGATGACCTTGCCATCGACGTTGGTCTTGAACCAGATGTACGGACTGGCGGCGAGCGGATCGGTCTGTTGGATGTAGGTGCCCGACGGGCCCTGCGGTCCAGTCAGCGATGCGAGCCAGGCATTGATGTCTCCGACAAACCCCTCGGCCACGGCCAGCTCGTAGGCGGACTTGCCAACTGGCGCGAACTCGCCCCAGGCGCCGTCGACGTAGGTCGCCTGAACCCCGGTCGTGGTGTCCAGCCACTGCATGCCCTCGGCCGGGCTTGCTGGCTCGGTCGGGGAGACGATGACCCCACCACCGGACCCGCTGCCGGCCAGCGTGTCCCCGGCTGGTAGCTCAGTGAGCCGACCATCAATCAGGACAAGGGGGCGGCGAACGGCCATGGTTTAGGCCAGGGTGATCGGTTCTTCGGGCTCGAACGCGATCGACGTAGCGCTCATTGCGTCGCCGATCTTCTGGACCACGTTGCCGGATGCCGAAGGGGCGGTTGCAGTTCGTGCTCCGGCTGTCGTTGCCAGATACTGGCGCGCGCCGGCGGTCAGGCCGGTCAGGCCGGTCATGACGTTGCCCGAGGTGTAGACGGTGGCATTGGCAGCGTTGGCGAAAGCCGCCTTCACGAAACCGTTGCACTCCTTCCCGACCACAGTCGCATCGGCTTTGCGCACAGTGGCGGTGCCGGCGTTGTCGTACACGTTCACCAGGTCGTTCGCCGCAAGCGCCTCGGATGCGACTGCCGCGACTGTGTTCGCGCCGATGCCCGGGGGCATCACCGAGGGGTCGAGCTGGCCAGAGGCGTTCAGCGCCACGAGGGCGCCATCGCTGGCTGCGCCGGCCGAGACGATGGTTGCGATGACTTCCTGGAAGCGGCCCAGGACGAGGGAGAGATACTTCTTTGCGGCCATGGCCTACTCCTTAGAAAACAACAGGCTCGCCAAGCTCAACCCACATTTCTGTCGGGGAAAGCGCGAACCCGAGACGCTGGGCGAAGACAGCGGCCCCGGGGATGGTTTGGGTCGGCAGACCATTCAGGCCCAACCAGATGTCGGCGTTTGGGGACCAAAACCACGATGGCTCTGTGATCTTCCCGGACGCCTGAAACGTGATCGGCGATCCAGCTCCGGCCGCAGCAGTCGTGATGCCAACGACACGCCCGCAGTGCGCCAGGTTGTCGGCGTCGGCGTAGGCGATACCGGATGGCGTGTTGACGACGGCCCGATGGCCGCCGACAGCTTCTGCGGCGGTTGCGGTGTTGGTGATGGAACCACCAGGGCCAGTGGGTCCGGGTGGGCCTTGCACGCCCTCAGACAGAACCTCTTGACTGACAACCTGCTCAGTGACAGATTGACCGCTGGTCTCTTGAACGATCAGTTGCTCTGTTTCGCTGACGACAAGAACCTCTTGCGTCATCGCGTCACCTCTGGAGAGACGGTGACAGACCCAGCCAGAAGGCGACGGACATCGCCACCAGCAAACACAATCTCAAGGTCGTAGACCGCTGATTTCCATGTGAGTGCGGATGTTGCTGTAGCAGACAGGTAGATGGTCACAGTCCCCGAAGTACCACCCAAGGCAATGCCGCCGTTTTCGGTGGTCAGCGTCAGGAGGGTATCGGTGTCCGCGATCTTTGCCCGGACATGCATCCGTGCAGTACATCCTGTCAGATCAACAGCAACAGAAGGCGTCCCCGCACGCCAAGTCGTCACATCACGCAGGGTCGCGCCCTGATAGATTGGGATGTTGTGCTTGAACGGTGCAGACATGCCAAGCAGTGTCTACACCCACCCCTATTGAGTCAAACCCCTACAAGGGTCAACCAACAACCTCTTGGAGCTGGGTCGTGGCATTCAGACCGTTCAATGCGGCGGCGGCTTGCTGGCTCAGTGCCTGTGCAGCGGATACCGCAGCATCAACCCGAAGACCGGTGTACTTCGCATCCGTGTCCTGATTCGAGACAGCCGTCTTGATCTGGGCGTCGGCGTTGTACATGTCTATCTTGGCGGTCAGTTCTGCCGCTTGGGTCCGGGCGTTGTAGTAGCCAGACACAGCAGAAATCAACCGGGCCTGAGCGTCGGCGGATTGGCTCGACATGCGGGAGGCAATGTCCGGTGCAGAAGCGAGGGCCTTGATGTAGTCCCCCGCCGCAGCAATCACGCGGGTGCGGTAGTCAATGGCCTGCTGAATGGCAAACCGGATGTTCTCCACCTCGGTTTCAAACGCCTTGATCGCTGCTTCACGGGAAACAGCAGCCACAGCACCGGCACGGTCCTTGGCAATGGTTAGGAGAGCCGCCTGAGCCGCACCAGGGGGCAGAGGATACCCGCGCCCAGCCCACAGGTTGATTGCCTGCTCCTGAGCACTGAACGACTCTGTATAAACCCGGTCGCGGTCGCGGTCCCAGATTTGCCGCTCTACGTTGGCATTGATACCCGTTCCTCCGTTGATCGCGCTTTGAAGCCACGACTCAACCGCAGGCATGAGAGCGGGGTTGATCGGGAAGAACTCGGTCAGGAACCCACGGAAACGGTCTGCAAGGTCTTCGATGATCTTCCCGTACATCGAATCAAAGACCGTGACATCCACCCCGGAGACTCGGGAGGGAATGGAGACGTATGGCTCATCAACCTCGGTCCTTGCGACGGTTGGTGGTGTGAAGCGGGAATACCCGCCTGCCATCTGGATAGCGGTATTCGTGTTGACGGTCGATGCGGTTGACAGGTTCTGCGCCGTCAGAATCGCGTTGTCGATGATCTGGTTTACAACTGACATCACAGGCTCCGTTTCAGTTCAACAGGGGTGAATTCGATGTTGTGAAGGTCGAAGTCTTTCCCCTCCGCAATCAGCGTCATCCCGTAGTAGTTCGCTCGCAACCCACGGCCAAGTTCAAACCGATGGGTCTTCATCACTTCCGTCGCGTCACGGGCGGTGTAGTAGTAGGTCTGCACCACAGAATCAACTTCTGCTTCAACTTTGAGAACGGTTTTCCCGGAAGAGGACATGCCCACGTAGACATACGGCATGGATTTTCGGTTGTTGTTCCCGAAGCCCATCTTCCCGAAGTCCACAGACGAGGAAATTGCAGTTCCGTTGTCGCTCGACCCTTCAAGTCGGTGAATTCCGGTGTCGTTCGCGCCGTACTGAACCCCATCCACCGTGAAGAATGAGTTGAAGTTGTACCCCTCGTACCGGGTAGACCCTCCAGCGTCCATGTGCAGGGTCCAGACAGACATATCCTGAGCGCTGAAAGAAGCGGTATCCCCAGCACTCATCAGAGACGACAGAAGGGCTTGGATGATTTCCGAGTAGGTCAGCGTGCTTGAGGCATTTGCGTAGCTGGAGAACTCCCCCGTCTCGATGATGTCCGCATCGAACAGCCCAACAACCCCAAGAGACTCACTGAACAGGAGGATGTATTCCGACTGCCCGCCAAACCCATGCCAGCCATATCCGAAGCTGACAAAGGTGGCTTCGTTGATGTCTACCAGTTCAGAGAATCTTGCGCGCGCCGAGACACTTGCTCGAACCCGCCCATAGTTGGCGATGTCGGTCAGAAAAGCCTTGGCTGTCAGGCTTGCATTCAGAGACCCAATGTCAATGTCAGTCCCGGTGAAGTAGGACATTACTGGCCCCACCATCGGGACCAGGGCGCCGAACTCAATCACCGGTTCGTTGTTGTCCGTGGTGGTGGCACGGAACCGAACCGGGCCGACATTCGCACTCAGCCGGCCAACCGACGAATCTCCGAACAGTGCTGCGACAGTGATGTTTGCTTGAAGGCTTCGCTCTTCGTACTCCGTGAATGCGGATTGCAGCGTGATCGCGTTTCGGACATACCCATCGGAGAAACTGTCGTCCTTGAAGTACGCCTTGGCTCCGATCTTTGCAGACAGGTATTCTGGAACCCAATACCGCTCATCGTTGATGACATCCCCGCCCATGTACAGGGCGGCGGTGAAGTAAGCAGTTTGCAGAGTGGTGGAGACGGAGGCGATCAGAGATTCCTCGGAAGCCCCCTGACTAGCCCCGGTGATGTAGAAATCCACCCGCCCGAAGAACTTGCGGATTTCCAGATGGTCGGTTTCCGGGTTGAACTTTCCTGCGTCCACAGGGAGCGATCCAACAGGTATGGCGTAGACCACATCACCCTTGACGAGAATCTTTGCCACTCCCTTGTCAATCAGGTATCCCAGCTCGATATCGTCTACACCAGCGACCACATCAGGGACGCGAGTCATCCCGACAATCGCTCCGATGGTGGACCCTGCCTTGAAGTTGAAAATCCCCGCATTTCCGACAATCTCAGGCAGGTAGGCGCGGGTGTTCCATCCAATGTTCAGGTCAAAGAATTTCCTCAGAACGGGAGTTGGGATGAACTGGTAGATCGGGTATCCGCGAGCGTCGTATCCAACAATGACACGTTGACCGAAGGGGGTTGATGCGGAACCAGATCCGTAACTCACCCCACCAGTCGGAGCCGGGACAGGATCAGGAACCCGAACAGGATTCGACCCGGGATCTTGGAAAAAGAAGATCGTGATCGGCGTATCCGTCCCGGTGAACTCACCGCCTCCCAACTGGCTTGGCGTATAGCCTAGAGTCGCTTCCATCGTTACTCCTGCTTCCAGGTCGTTGCCGTGGCGGTGTAGTACAGGGATCGTTGTGTGTCAGGCGCCAGAGAAGCGCTTGGCGGAAGCTCATATCCGTACCGAAGCACCACGTCTTTCTGCAGGAACGTCTGCACCACCAGATCAGCGGGCACCCAAGGCGGCAAAGGTAGTTCGTGGCTCATGTTCTGTCCTTGTAGCGGTCTGGAATCGTCTTGTCCAAGTCACGGGAGTTCACAGGTCCGGGAATCAGGTTATTGAAGTTCCCCCCACCATCCCCTGCCAACATCGTGTCAATGCGCAGGAATGAGGATGGTTTGTAGACCTTGGATTTTTTGGTCCATGTGGCCCCGTTGTCTTCGGAAACCCAGACGCGATACACCGAGTCTTCCACGTCCCACGAAACAATCAACACCTTGCCGGGGGCACCGTCCTTTGCGGGTTGATTTGTTCGGAAGTTCCCGAAGTTCTCGTTCTTCAATGGGGCGGAGAAGCCGACAGGATCGAAAGCAGGCCCCCACGACTGTCCGTGGTCAGATGAGAGTCGAAACTTCACATCCTTGTTTGTGCCGGGAGTGCCGCTGACGATCTTGGCGAGCACCTTTCCATCCCCCAGATTCGTCACGCACTGCCAGTGCTCAAGAGCACCGCGAGTGGTCTGGTCTGCGCTTTCGTAGGAAATGGCAACGGTCGTGGTTCCGCCTGAGACTGTGACGTATGCACACTTCTGTCTCCATCCCGTACTCAGGTGCTGCTGCCAGCAGACGACAAAGGCGTTTTCCTGAACTGCCTCAACCTTCATCGTGTACATGGTTGCCGACAGGTCGAACTGATAGGTTCTGCCCGCAGTCACCCCGTAATACCCAGCCCCCGGAACACCCGGGATCAACCCATCAGGGAACGTCGATGCCGTCACGTCGTTGTAGGTGAACGTCCCGAAGGCACCATTGTTTGGTGTGGTGACGAACCAGAACTTCGGTCGGTAGTCCTCTGCGCCGACATACGGACCAGGCCGAAAGAAGGTTTCCGCGATGATCCCCACCGTGAAGTCCTTCAGAACAATCTGAGGTGTGATCCACATGAACTCCGCATCGGCCCGGGTGAAGGTCGAGGGAATCATTCGGTACTCTTCAAACCCCGTCTCAGTGTGTTCCTTATGGCGGATCAACGTGATGTCAGCAAGAGGGCGTGGCGTCACTCCAATCCGTCCGAATCGGCCAATCGAGAGCGAGATGAAGCATTGACCATAGGTCGGGTGCTTGCCCCAATACGAGATGTCGTCCCTGAGCCTGTAGAACATCGTGCTCCCCGGCGTCTGTGGGAGGTACATGTAATACATCTGGTAAGTGTCGATTGCCCTGAGATTCGACTGATAACCACCTCGGTACGTGGTCATCGTTGACCGTTCGCGGTCGAAGTTTGCCGTCTCCGTGATGCCCGGGCTCACTTCGTAGTCGTAGACCAGAGAGAGCATTTCATACTCGGTCTGTTTGTTGGTCACGTACAGACCATTTGGACCGTAGGCCAGAGTCCCTGGGATGTTCTTTGAGGCAAGCGACTTGAGGAACGGAAATCGGTATTCCATCGTGTCTCGGATGACGTTTTCCGCGCCTTCAATGGCGAACGTCACATACTCTGGATCTCCTTCAACGATGACTTTTGAGAAGTCGCCAGACTGGATGGCAGTCGTTCGTGAGTCTGGGTGGTTGCGCTGATAGTCCCCGCCGAATCCTTGAAGCCTGCGCACGGCAGAACTTCCGAATCCGCTTGGCCCGGTCGGCTGTCTTGGGTAGATGCTGACCGGGCGGCTCATCAGGTTTCAGGGATGATGGGTGGTTCGATGCCGCCACCGGCTGCGGCTGTTCGGTATCGCTCCGTACACCCCTCACCCGTCTTCCAGATCACAGGTTGAGGAACTTGCGGACTGGTCTGCTGGATGTAGTGCCCCTGAGAAATCGTGTTCGCTCCGAACTCGATCCTCTGAGGCTTCCAAAGGGGCATCCAGTAGTCAGGCATTACGCACTCACCACAGAGATTGCGCCGTTGTCGATCCGCTTGGGAGTGCCGACAGTCACCGCAGGGTTGGTGAACACCATGTCTCCCACGACTTGACCGATGTCACCTTGGACACGAAGTGCGGTTGTGCTCGATCCACGGGTGTCCGACAGGGTTTCCAGCCGATACCACGTCGCCGTGCCGGAAGCTGCGGGGTTGCCTTCCCAGACCTGAGCGGCGAGTTTCAGCAGGTTCCCGCTGGTCGCAGCGGCCTCGAATTCCAGCCCAGCAGCAGCGGGGCCGGTGATGACCACCAGAAGCGATGCGCCGGTAGCGTCGGAGTCCGCGCTTGCCACTTCCGATCCGCCGTAGATCGACAGACGGGAATTGGTGTTGAACGCAGCGCGCAGAGAGCCGGTGACAGCGAGGTGGTTGCGCAGGCCGGTAGAGATTTTGGTGGTCATAGATACCTCAGACAGAAACGAACTGGAATGCGACCTTGGCGCGGAACGTGGTCCCGTTGTCGAACGGTCGGGCGGTCGAAAGCTTCACGGCAGACAGGAGAGGACCAGTGCCGCCACCCTTTGCAGACGTGGTGGAGATGAACCCGCCTCGGATGGACTTGCCGTCAGTGGTCCCAACGAACTCGGCAGGGGAGGCCAGGTTGTCCACCGAACCGTTTGCCACCGTGCCCAGCGTCGCAACTGGTCGGGTTGCCGACACATAGGCCGTAAGCTCCGTGGCTGCAGTCGGGAAGGTCGCCATCGTGTCGGCTGGGATCGGGGTGTAGTTCCCCTCGTACAGGCCGACGTAGAAGTTTGGTTGCTGAGTCCCCGACTTGAAGGCCGTGTCGAGGATGTAGTTCAGGCCCTCGGTCGGGATCAGATTGACCTGAGTTTCAAACGGCACAAACACGCCGTCTTTGAGTTCTTCAAAGGTCCAGACGAACCCCGGCTTTAGCGTTTCCATGTCAATCCTCACTCAAGTTCAAAGAAGCTCCGCGCGACAGCAGAGCCGCTAGGAACGGGGTTTGCCAGAGTCGCCACGTACTGGCGTGCTCCGTCTGTTTCGCGGAACATCGCGGCGCCTACCGCAGAGTTCGGGAACTGGATCTGCTTGTCCTGCAAGAGCGTGAAACTCCCGTCTTGCGTGACGCGAACCTGACCGCGTGGTGTGAACCACATCAGGTCGGTGCTATTGGGTAGAGATACCAACGTCCCATCCGTCGCTCCAAAGGTCGCCACGTCTGTCAGCGTCCCCTCGTTGATGTCGCCCGCAATGAAGTGCGTGGCTTTTTCGGTGGCGATGAACACACCACTTGCCACCGATGCGATCAGGCGGATATCAGAAGGGAACGGGATGAAGTCAGAGGCTGGGCGGTACAGCGAGGAATAGGCTTTGCTGTAGATCAGCAGGCCACCAATCGCCGCCAGGATTCGTCCGTTGTGAAAGCCCAGAACACGGCAAGGCGGGATAACTTCCTCCACCTCAAACCGAACCCCCTCACCCGACGTGTTGGACGATCCAACGATCAAAGAGCCGGAACTGAACGAGCCGACTCGGAAGAAGGTCGATCCATTCGGTGGCGTCAGGAACACATGCACCGGGTACGGTTGAGCGGGCATCGTGATCGACAGCCGCCCATTGACCGGGATGTAGATTTCCACCGGGAAGCTCATCGGCGAGCGTCGGCCATCTGCCATCTGCGCCGCGTAGCTGATTTGGTAGTTACCTTCCGGGAATGACCCTCCAGTGAGCACCTGAACTTGCGGCAGTGGGTTCGGCGTGTTTGGCGCCAGAGAGGTGTTCGTCCAGTTGCGGACAACACCAATCTTCAAACCATCGGACCAGACAATCCCGTTCTGCGTGTCGGCGTAGGAAACCCGTCCGTATGGCGATCCAAGGTCTGCAATCTTCGTCAGCGTTGAGCCGTCGAACTTGGACAGGTCTGAGCCATTGGCAACCAGCGCCCCGAAGTCGTCAACAGAGAATCCGGAGCGAATCCGAGTTCCGGCAACCACCGAAGTGAAGCCGTGGCGGGAGTTGAACGTACCGGATTCCGACAGGTCCACGTTGA
>Ga0075464_10001404_pt1 | contig 10838 bp, 9 predicted proteins | sample DEB19_08_DNA_5_FD_75068 | JGI IMG/M metagenome (GOLD analysis project Ga0075464, IMG submission 75068) | Aqueous microbial communities from the Delaware River and Bay under freshwater to marine salinity gradient to study organic matter... | ecosystem: Environmental > Aquatic > Marine > Coastal ...
CATGAGAATTAATTTTTTACGGACGGCAAATGTAACTAAATATACCTTACAGTCCCATTTTTTTTAAGTTTTGTTCTTCATAACGCAGAAAAAGGTTGATTTATTGCTAAATCCTTGATTTTCTGAGAAATATAATTGCCTTTAAAGGGCTAAGAATACATTTCCGCCCTTAATTCCTGTACTCTTTTGTCTTCCATATATTCGTCAAATGTCATTAATCGGTCAATTACCCCTTTAGGCGTCAATTCAATAACTCTATTGGCCACGGTTTGCATGAATGTGTGGTCATGAGAAGTCATTAAAACGACACCGGTATAATTCTGACATCCTTCGTTAAAGCTTTGAATACTCTCCAAGTCAAGGTGATTGGTAGGTTGGTCTAAAATAACCAAATTAGGATTCTGTAACATCATCTTACTCACCATACAACGTACTTTCTCCCCTCCACTTAAAACATTCGTCTTTTTCATTACATCGTCACCACTAAATAACATCTTACCTAGGAAACCTCTAATAAAAGGCTCGTCGGCGTCCGTAACATTGGCAGGAACAAACTGTCTTAACCAATCCATCAAACTTAAGGCCACTTTGAACTCCTCATTATGCTCCATTGGCAAGTAAGCTTTAGTAATGGTGGTTCCCCATTCAAAACTTCCACTATCTGCTTTTACAGCCTCATTAATAATTTCAAAGAAGTAAGTTATTGCTAAAGCATCTTTACTTAAAAATGCAATTTTATCATTCTTGCTTACAGAGAAAGAAACGTCTTTAAATAAAGGACGTCCGTCAATAGAGTAAGCTAATTTCTCTACGTTTAAAATTTGATTCCCCACTTCACGCAATGGCTGAAAGATAATACCAGGGTACTTTCTATTAGATGGCTCTATTTCCTCAATGGTTAATTTCTCTAAAGCTTTCTTACGAGAAGTTGCTTGTTTACTCTTACTTGCATTGGCAGAGAAACGTGCAATGAAATCTAATAAAGCAGCACGCTTATCTTCATTCTTTTTATTCTTATCACTCATCTGACGCGCCATTAATTGAGACGACTCATACCAGAATGAATAGTTACCTGTAAATGTTTTGATTTTTGAACGATCCACGTCAGACACATGCGTACAAACTGTATCCAAAAAGTGACGATCGTGACTCACTACCAATACGATATTCTCGTAGTCTGCTAAGAAGTTCTCCAACCAACCAATAGTTTCAATATCCAAACCGTTGGTAGGCTCATCCAGTAATAGAATGTCTGGATTTCCAAACAAAGACTGTGCTAATAACACACGTAACTTATAATTACTTGCTACGTCTTTCATTAAAACCTGGTGCATGTCCTCCTTAACACCCAAGTCACTTAATAAACTTGCTGCATTACTCTCCGCCTCATATCCACCCATTTCACCAAATTCTCCTTCTAATTCACCTGCTCTTAATCCGTCTGCTTCTGTAAAGTCTTCCTTAGCATACAAAGCGTCTTTTTCATGCATTACTTCCCACATACGCTTATGCCCCATCATTACTGTATTCAATACTGTTAATTCGTCAAATTCAAACTGGTTTTGCTTTAAGAACGACATACGCTCGCCAGGAGTGATTTCTACAGATCCTTTATTGGGCTCAATTTCGCCACTTAATATTTTCAAGAAAGTAGACTTTCCTGCTCCATTTGCTCCAATAATACCATAACAGTTTCCCTTGGTGAAGCTAATATTAACTTCGTCAAACAATACTCTTTTACCAAAGGACAATGTGATGTTTCTTGCACTAATCATAGTTTCAACTATTTTGAAGCCGCAAAGTTAAGTAATTTATCCTTACCAATTTGAACGTGCACTTGCACTGGTACTTAATGGCTCAAATGACCCGGAAAGATATTTGTAATGTGCTGTAATAGCTATCATTGCAGCATTGTCGGTACAATACTCGAATTGTGGCAAATAAATATTCGCCTGCATTTTGTTCCCTAATTCCTGAATTCCATTTCTTAACCCCGAATTAGCACTAACCCCACCTGCAATACAAACTTCTTTAATGCCTGTTTCCTGCATCGCTTTTTTCAACTTTTTTAATAAAATTGTGACAATGGTATACTGAACAGAAGCACATAAATCATTCAAATTGGCTTCAATAAAACCAGGAGTTTGTTTTTGTAAAAAATATAAAACACTTGTTTTCAAACCACTAAATGAATAGTTTAATTCGGGCACTAACGGTTTCGCAAATTCAAATGCTTTTGGATTTCCCTGTTGTGCTAATTTATCTAATAAAGGTCCGCCAGGATAAGGCAGTCCAAGTAATTTTGCAATTTTATCAAAAGCCTCCCCTGCTGCATCGTCAATGGTTTCACCCAATATTTCCATGTCTGCAGGGCTATTACATTTTACAATTTGTGTATGTCCACCGCTTACTGTTAAACATAAAAATGGAAAATTGGGACTAGGTGAACCTATCAAATTTGCCAACACATGTGCTTGCATATGGTGTACCGCTATTAAAGGCTTATTTAAAGCCAATGCTAAGGACTTTGCAAACTGAGCGCCTACTAATAAACTTCCTATCAAGCCAGGTGCTTGCGTAAAAGCAATAGCGTCTAATTGAGCCAATCTTTCCGTATGGTTTAAATTGGGGAAAGCAGTTTTTAAGGACTCATCCACCACAGGGACAATATTCTCCATATGTGCTCTACTAGCTAATTCTGGCACAACACCTCCAAATTTTTCATGCACAGTTTGATTGGCAATGAAGTTGGATAGGATTTTACCATCCACAACAACGGAAGCTGCAGTTTCGTCGCAGGAAGATTCAATGGCTAATATGGTGATTGATTTAGCTAACACGACGCAAAGGTAAAGCTTATTACTTTGTTCTAATGGCTTCTACTGGATTCATTTTAGCCGCAATGGATGCTGGAATAATTCCAGATATAACACCTAAAATAATACAAATGCTCAATGCTAAAACAACAATACTAGGCGCAATAAAAATTGGGAAAGGCAATACAGCTCCTAATGCTACGGTAAGCAACCAGACCAGGAATAGCCCGACTAAGCCACCTATGATACATAAAAATGCAGACTCTAAAAGGAACTCATATAATATGGTAGAACTTTTAGCACCAATTGCTTTTTTAAGTCCAATTTGACTGGTTCTTTCCCTTACTGTTACAAACATAATATTGGCTACACCAAATGCTCCCACTAATAAAGACAAACCCGCAATGGCCCAGCCACCTTGATTAATGGCTCCAAAAACACTTTCAATCTGGTCTTTAAATTGGGCAACGTCATTACAAGTAAAATTGTCTTCCTGTGTAGGACTTAACTTTCTTAATTGACGCATTACACCTATTAATTCTTCCTGCAAAGCTTTTGACGGAATACCCGGTTTTGCTTGCACCATTATATAGGGGTTATTATTGTCTGGATTAAAAATAGAAGCATAATAATTGTATGGAACAATAGTTGTCTTGTCATAATCAAATCCACCAAGCATAGAACTGCCCTGCTTTTCAATGATTCCTATAATTAATAAACGACGTCCTCCATAAGAAATAGTTTTACCTAAAGCTTTTTCTGCTTTTGAAAAAAGTTCTTCTGCAATTTTATTACCAATAACACAATAAGGAACGCCTCTATTAAAATCATTTTCGTTAAAATACCTTCCTGTGCCTATATTGAAAGTTTGAATGGAGTTAAAATCATTGGTCACTCCATATAAGTTTACCCCTTTTAATTGATTCTCCTCATAACTAAAAGTAGCAGACGTAGAAACAAAGAAGGCAATATTGGAAGCTAAAGAAGACTTTTTTTGGATCATTTCCATTTCGGCAACTTTCATACTTGGACGCTTAACAAATTTCCACCAAGGGTATTCAGGCCCACCGCTATAATCCCATTTGTCAATAAAAATGGTATTATTCCCCATGCCAGACAAGTCATTGCTAATTTTAGTCTTTAAACTGTCAATAGTAGCAAGCACTCCAATAATGCAAAAAATGCCTATTGTGATGCCAAAAAGGGATAAGAAAGTCCTTAATTTATTGACTTTTAGCTCCTGTAGAGCCATCTTAAAACTATTCCAAAGTATGCCTAGCACTTTTATCATATTGTAAATTTAGGCCAAACAAGCGTTCCATTCATAAATTTATGCAAACGGTTAATTCCTTATCTAAATGCACAATTTGTTAAGGTATTTATGAAACTTGCTTAAAATCATAAGACGAATTATGTCTTGTGTTTAATTACTCCCTACTTTTGCAAAGATTTTAAAATTCAACGACTTATGACGTTTACACAAATGTTTACATCCTCTGTAGGGAAAAAATTGATCATGGGATTCACCGGTATCTTTTTAGTTTTATTCTTAATAGTACATGCCGGACTAAATGCTTGCATTTGGGCCATGGATGGCGGTATTATGTTTAACAGAGCTGGCCATTTTATGGGAAGCAATGTAGTACCTAGAATTCTAGAAGTAGGTTTGTTCTTTTTTATATTCTTGCACATAATACAAGGATATATGTTAACCCTACAAAATAGAAGTAAAAGAAAAGTGGGTTATGCAGTGAATTACACAAAAGGTAGTAAGTGGTACAGCCGTAGTATGGCAGTATTAGGTACTATTCTTTTAATGTTCTTTATTCTACACTGGAAACACTTTTGGGTTCCTTCAAGAATCACAGGTGTAGAAGAAATTACTTTACCAAACGGAGTACAAGTACATAATTTATATGCAGTGATGCAATCTACTTTCCAAAATATTTGGGTAGTTGTATTTTATGTGATTTCATGTATGTCTTTAGCTTATCACTTAGCACATGGATTCCAAAGTGCTTTCAAGACAATTGGAGTGCACAACAAAAGATACCATGCAATGATTAGCACTATTGGATATGGCTTTGCTATATTGATACCATTGGCTTTCGCTATGATGCCTATTAGTTTTTATTTACATTGGGTAAACTAAAAATTAATTAAGAAAAATTATTTCTAAACGATAGATAAAAGATTGAAATATGTTAGATTCTAAAATACCTGCTGGAAAACTAGAAGAAAAATGGGTCGACTACAAAGGACATTGTAAACTAGTAAACCCTGCCAACAAAAGAAAAATGGAAGTGATAATTGTTGGTACTGGATTAGCTGGTGCTTCTGCTGCTGCGGCAATGGGAGAACTAGGTTATAAAGTTAAAGCATTTTGTTTCCAAGATTCACCAAGACGTGCACACAGTATTGCTGCACAAGGTGGAATTAATGCTGCTAAGAACTATCAAAATGATGGTGATAGCGTTTTCAGATTATTCTACGATACTATTAAAGGTGGTGACTATAGAGCACGCGAAGGAAACGTTCACCGTTTAGCTGAAGTGAGTGTTAATATTATTGACCAATGCGTTGCACAAGGTGTTCCTTTTGCACGTGAGTACGGTGGATTATTAAGTAACCGTAGTTTTGGTGGTACACAAGTACAACGAACTTTTTATGCTGCAGGTCAAACTGGACAGCAATTATTAATTGGTGCATACCAAGCTTTAGAGCGTCAGGTTGCATTGGGTAATGTTACCATGTACTCACGTCACGAGATGTTAGACGTTGTAAAAATTGACGGAAAGGCAAAAGGAATTATTGCACGTAATTTAATTACAGGTGAATTAGAAAAACATTTCGGTCATGCTGTTTTATTATGTTCAGGTGGATACGGAAACGTTTTCTACTTGTCTACAAATGCAATGGGCTCGAATGTAACAGCTGCTTGGAAAGCGCATAAGCAAGGTGCTTATTTTGCGAATCCTTGCTTTACACAAATTCACCCAACTTGTATTCCAGTGTCTGGCGATCACCAATCTAAATTGACTTTGATGTCAGAGTCTTTAAGAAACGATGGTCGTATTTGGGTACCGAAAGCAAAAGGAGATAACAGAAAAGCAATTGATATACCGGAAGAAGAAAGAGATTATTATTTAGAGCGTCGCTACCCTGCTTTCGGAAACTTAGTTCCGCGTGACGTTGCGTCTCGTGCTGCAAAAGAAAGATGTGATGCAGGTTATGGCGTAGGAACTTCAAAGCAAGCGGTTTATTTAGACTACGCTGCAGCTATTGAAAGATATGGTAAGATAGAAGTTAGCAAGCAAGGTTTAAAAGATGTTTCTATAGAAGATATCATCGCAATGGGTAAGCAAGTTGTGAAAGAGAAATATGGCAACTTATTTGACATGTATGCAAAAATCACAGGCGAAAATCCATACGAAGTTCCAATGCGTATTTATCCAGCAGTTCACTATACAATGGGTGGCTTATGGGTAGACTATGAATTACAAACAAACGTACCAGGTTTATATGCATTAGGAGAAGCTAACTTTAGTGATCATGGCGCTAACCGTTTAGGTGCGAGTGCTTTGATGCAAGGTTTAGCAGACGGTTATTTTGTTGCTCCATATACAGTGGGTAATAATTTAGCTGACGAAATTTACAATGCAGCAATTCCTACAACACACCCTGCATTCGAAGCAGCTGCAAAAGCAGTAGCAGATCGTATTGCATCTTTAAAAAGCATTAATGGTAAACAATCTGTTGAAAGTTTCCATAAGCGTTTAGGTAAGATTATTTGGAATGAATGTGGTATGTCAAGAAACGAAGCAGGCTTAAAACAAGCTATTGCCGATGTTCAAGCTTTGAAAAAAGAATTCTGGAGTGACGTTAGAATACCAGGTGAAATAAATGAATATAATCCTGAATTAGATAAAGCTAACCGTGTTGCAGACTTTATTGAATTAGGTGAGTTAATGTGTGTTGACGCATTAAATAGAGAAGAAAGTTGTGGTGGTCACTTTAGAGAAGAGTATCAAACTCCAGAAGGAGAAGCGTTGAGAGACGACGAAAACTTCATGTATGTTGCTGCTTGGGAAAATAAAGGAGATCATGAATGGCAATTACACAAAGAAGAATTGAAGTATGAGGTAATCAAACCAAGTCAACGTAACTACAAATAATCTATTACTACACAACCATTTTAATTACTACTAGTATAACTTATAAAATATGGCACATAATAACTTGAATTTAAAATTGAAAGTTTGGCGTCAAAAAAACGCAAACACAACAGGTGCTTTTGTAAAATATGACGTGAATGATATCTCCGATGAAATGTCTTTCTTAGAGATGTTGGACGTTTTAAACGAAAAATTGATTGTAACAGGTGAAGAGCCTATTGCATTTGACCATGATTGTAGAGAAGGTATCTGCGGAATGTGTTCTTTATATATTGACGGAAAACCACATGGTCCTTGGCAAGCAAATACAACTTGTCAATTACACATGCGTGCCTTCAAGGACGGTGATACAATCACTATAGAGCCATGGAGATCTAACGCATTCCCAATTGTAAAAGACTTAACAGTTGACAGAGGTGCATTTGATAGAATTATTCAAGCTGGTGGATATATTAGCGTAAATACAGGTAATGCTGTAGACGGTAATAGTTTACCAATTGAAAAAGCAAAAGCAGATGCATCATTTGCTGCTGCAATGTGTATTGGATGTGGCGCTTGTGTAGCTGCTTGTAAAAACAGTTCTGCAATGTTATTCTTGAGTGCGAAAGTGTCTCACTTAGCATTATTACCACAAGGTGCACCAGAAAGAAAATCACGTGTATTGAATATGGTAGCTCAAATGGATAAAGAAGGATTTGGGTCTTGTACAAATACAGGAGCTTGTGAAGCAGCTTGTCCAAAAGAAATATCTATTGCTAATATTGCTCGATTAAATAATGAGTATTTAGGAGCAAGTTTGACTGCAGAATAGTGGCAAACACTTTCTTTCAGTTTAAAAAATTTATAGTGCATCAGGAACATACCGCAATGAAGGTATGTACTGATGCATGTTTGTTTGGTGCCTGGGCCGCAAAGGACGACGCTATTGTTTCGGCTAATCGGATTTTAGACATTGGAACAGGAACTGGCTTATTAAGTTTAATGTTGGCGCAAGCCACCGATAAAACAAACACCGCCATAACTGCGATAGAAATAGAAGCAGGTGCAGCAAAAGAAGCGGCTAGTAATTTTGAATTAAGTCCCTGGGCAAATAGAATGAACCTGGTGAATAGTGCTATACAGGATTACGCTGATGCTAAGGATGCTACTATTTCAAAATTTGATTGTATTATAACCAACCCCCCTTTCTTTGAAGGTGATTTAAAATCGCCCAACAATAAAAAGAATTTGGCTTCTCATAATAGTATGTTGACATGGGAGGATTTAGTAAAATGCGTTTCCAAATTATTAAATGAAGGCGGCTCCTATTATGTATTAATTCCAGCATTACGTTCTTATACCATGCAAAAATTAGGTGATCAAAATGGATTACAATTAGTGGAAGAAGTATTGGTACATAATAATGCAAAAACATTGCCAATTCGTGCCATGCAGAAATTCATTAAATCTAGTAGTACTTCAAATAATATTAGCTCAGTAATTCTGCGGAATAAAATATATATCAAGAACACGGAAAACAAATATGATACCGTTTTTTCCGAATTACTTAAAAATTACTATTTACAATTTTAATGTTTAGCATAATCCGATAAGTATTTATAATTGCTTGTAAGATTCCCATGTTCTAGCATTGTTGCATTTTTAATAATACTATTACCACCAGCTACTAAATCGGACAATACATATTTAATTAATTGCTCTCCAAAAAAACGACTGGCGTCTCTTGGTAATTCATTAGGCAAATTCCCTACAGCCATAACGTCGATACAGTTATGATGATAAGGTTCTTCTTTTTGTAAGGTATCTAAATTTACTCCATACACAGGCTCGTCAGAACTTGCGTCACCTAAATTACACGGAACACTACCATGAGCATCGTCGGTAATATCTGCAATGGTAGTTAAATTATATTCGTCGTCTTTTAAATCTTGCAATGTAAATAAAGGAGGAATTCCTGGTTCCCAATAAATACCATTCATTAAAATATGAGCATGTGGCAGAAACTCATTAAACAAACAACGGTATTGTTCTGGATGTTCATGAAAGTCATTTCTTTCATATGTATTATTGTCTTTACGTAAATACAAATCACGTCCTTTAAGATGAACGTAAACTGGGTATGCATAATTACGACTCTTAAACTCATCGGGTTCCACTTGTTGAACGTCCATTAAATTCATGATTTCTAAAACGCCGTGTGCTACCCTTCCAGAACCCGTAATTGCAATTTTTATAGGAGGTAATTTTAAACCAAAATAAGTGTGAATTAATTCCAAATAGTCTTTAACTTCTTTAACCCTACCTAAATGAAACTGTTTTGTTCTGTTTCCGTAAGCCATAATTCCATTATGCGCACCTACAATTCCAGCAAAAAAACCAAATCCAATTAACCGCTGACCGTCTTCATGTTCTAAACATTCATAATCAATAAGGGTAATATGTTTATCCATCATTGCTTGAAACAAAGCTTGATTATAAATTTGTGCTTTTTTAGTATGTGAAAAAAACAAGTAAGTTTTATTTGAGATAAGCTGTTCTTTAGGGACTTCTTTAATTCCTAATAATATGTCAGCATTTGAAATGTCTGTAACAATCTTAATGCCTTCATTTATGTATTCCTGATCCTTATAGCATCTTGTGTTGGAAGATTCAACTATGATGTCTAAACCAGGATTAGACTCAATTAACCATTTGCATTGCTTTGGAGTTAATGCGACTCTGTTGTCACTAGGAACTTTTCCCTCTTTAATAAGTCCTAATACCGGCATTTTGGTAGTTTTACACAATATACAAATTATTAAAATGAACTTTTTTGAATTATTTGGTCTTCCTATTGGTTTTCAAGTAGATACAAACAAATTAAGAGCTGCTTTTATGGATATCCAAAGAGCATCACATCCTGACAAGTTTACACAAGACAGCCCAGAAGCACAAGAAGAAGCACTAGAAAGATCTGCCATTGCAAATAAAGCATTTACCCTTCTGAACAATAAAGAGCTTGTTTTACCCTATGTATTAGAAACAATGGGCTTTATTGAACCAGACGAGAAGTATAACCTAAGTCCCGATTTTTTAATGGAGATGATGGAATTGAATGAGGGTTGGATGGATGCTGATACAAATGAGGAAAAAGAGAATATTATATCACAAATAAAGACCCTTCAAAATGAGATTATTAGCCCTATTAAAGCGTATTTGGACAGTGATTCGATCAATTCTATTCCCGAAAAAGCAATGCTGCAAATAAAGGAATATTACTACAAGAAAAAATACCTTGATCGTATTTTGGCAGAATTCCATCATTAACGTAATATTGCATCCCGTCTGAATGTTGAGGCATTCAAAATGCCTAGATGGCGGAATTGGTAGACGCGCTAGACTCAAAATCTGGTTATCGCAAGGTAGTGGGGGTTCGATTCCCCCTCTGGGCACAAACCCTGTTACGCAAGTGACAGGGTTTTTTAATGAGAGACAACGTCGGGAGCTTGCTCTCGTAAGTTGGCGAGCATTAAAAAACCCAACGAAATGCGAAGCATTTTGTTGAAAGGGTTTGGGTAAGACCAAATGCTGGGAAGACGTTTTGAACGAAGTGGAAAACGGCAGTCCCCTAAAAGTAAAATAAAAAGGGTTTGGGTAAGACCAACTGTTGGGAAGACGTTTTGAACGAAGTGAAAAACGGCAGTCCCCTAATAGTAAAATGAAAAGGGTTTGGGTAAGACCAACTGCTGGGTAGACGTTTTGAACGAAGTGAAAAACGGCAGTCCCCTAATAGTAAAATAAAAAGACTGATATAAATTTATAAATCCTCTGGCTTAATATGGACAATCTTCCCATCTATAGAAACCAC
>Ga0075464_10001405_pt1 | contig 10834 bp, 8 predicted proteins | sample DEB19_08_DNA_5_FD_75068 | JGI IMG/M metagenome (GOLD analysis project Ga0075464, IMG submission 75068) | Aqueous microbial communities from the Delaware River and Bay under freshwater to marine salinity gradient to study organic matter... | ecosystem: Environmental > Aquatic > Marine > Coastal ...
AGTTCAGTCCGACCTGCATCAGCTGCAGGGATTGGTGACCGAGGGACCGGGCAAGGCGATGCTCACAGCGCTGTCGATGGAAGTCTCCACCGCAGAGGGCCGTTATCTGACGGCTTTTGAGGCTTACAACGCTGCTAATCATGATTTTGCAACCGGCGACAAATCAGCCAGTGGCGCTGACCGCGCGACCGGAAAATTGCTGAACGCTTTGGGCGAACAACTCAGCCAAGCTGAAAAAGCGGTCTCGACATCCGCCAGCGCAGGCGCCAGAGATGCCAGCCATATCGCCTATTGGCTGATGCTGTTTGTCACGGCTATGAGCCTGGCTGGTGCGGTGTGGCTGAGCCGCCAGATCGTCGCCTCACTTCGCCGTGCTGTGGCGATCGCCGACGCCGTGGCCCACGGAGATTTGAGCCAGCCGATTGATGTTGATGGCAACGACGAAGTGGCCGATTTATTGAAATCGTTGAACGCAATGCAGGCCAATTTAGCCCGGCTGGCGACCAACGTCCGTCAAGGTTCTGAGTCTGTCGCCACCTGCAGCGCCGAAATAGCCCAGGGCAACCAAGACCTGTCTGACCGCACAGAACAACAAGCCAGCGCGCTAGAAGAAACCGCTGCCAGCATGGAGCAGCTCAGCGCGACCGTCAAACAAAATGCCGACAGCGCCAGCCAAGCCAATCAACTCGCCGCCAGTGCTTCCAGCGTCGCTACGTTGGGTGGTCAGGTCGTCAGCGAAGTGGTCGACACCATGAAAGGCATCAACGAAGCCAGCCGCAAGATTCGCGACATTATTGGCGTCATTGATGGCATCGCGTTTCAGACCAACATCTTGGCTTTGAATGCGGCTGTTGAAGCAGCCCGTGCGGGTGAGCAGGGCCGCGGATTTGCCGTGGTGGCTGCTGAAGTTCGCAGTTTGGCTGGGCGCAGCGCAGAAGCCGCCAAAGAAATCAAGTTCCTCATCGACGCAAGCGTCGAGCGGGTGGAGCAGGGCAGCGCCTTGGTTGACAAAGCCGGCGAGACCATGACCGAAGTGGTCCGCAGCATCCGCTGCGTGACTGACATCATGGGCGAGATCAGCGCGGCCAGTCGCGAGCAGTCCTTGGGTGTTGCTCAAGTGGGCCAAGCCGTCAACCAGATGGATCAGAACACACAACAGAACGCGTCGCTGGTTGAAGAAATGGCCGCTGCGGCGAGTAGCTTGAAGCGCCAGGCACAGGATCTTGTTCACGTGGTGGCCGCGTTTAAAACGTAGGTGACGCTGGATTGACGCCGTCTTTTTGACTTCCCCCCGTATTTCAACTTTCCACTAGGTCCTCGGTATGAATCAACTCAAAATCGGCACACGCTTGGGCTTTGCCTTTGGCTTGGTGCTGCTCATCACGGCCATGCTGGCGGCTGTTGGCATCTCGCGCCTGGGCACCTTGAAGGCTGCCAGCCAAGTCATGGCGACGACCCAAATGGAGCGCAGTTCACTGGCGTTGCGTTGGGAGTCCCATATCAATGTCAACTGGATCCGCGCAGCGGCCTCGCTGCGAGCAACCGACCCGGCTTACATTGAATCACTTCAAAAAGACATGGATGCCACGTCGGCGGTCATCGGTGAGCTGCAAAAGAAGTTAGAAGCCGTGCTGGAGAGCGAAATAGCCGAGGGCCTGATGGCCGATGTCGCCAAAACACGCGAGCAGTACCGTCAAGCGCGTGCCGAGCTGTTGAAAAAGAAGAAAGCTGGCGTTGATGTGTCGGCTCAGATAGACCGTGACTTGCGGCCCAAAGCGGACAGTTATTTACATACCCTGGCCGCTGTGCGAAAGCGAACCGAAGACACCTTGGCCCTGAGTCAGGCCGAGACCGATGCCGTTGGCACTGCCGGTCAGTGGATGCTGGCCATCGGTGCTGCAATCGCGGTTGCCATTGGTGTGTTGTTTGCGTTGCTGGTGACCCGCTCCATCACCAAGCCGTTGCGACGGGCGGTTGAGTCGGCTCAGGCCATTGCACAAGGCGACCTGGCCACGCACATTAAGACCCAAGGTCGTGACGAAACCGCGCAACTGCTGGAAGCGCTGTCCGCCATGAAAGGCAAGCTTGCGGCTATCGTCGGCAGTGTGCGCCAAGGTTCAGAAGCGGTGGCGACCGCCAGCGCCGAGATCGCCCAAGGCAACCAAGACCTGAGCGCGCGCACCGAACAACAAGCCAGCGCGCTGGAAGAAACAGCGGCGTCCATGGAGCAGCTCAACTCCACCGTTCAACAGAACTCAGAGAATGCCAAACAAGCCAACCAGTTGGCGATCAACGCCTCTGCAGTCGCTGTTGAGTGTGGTGACAAGGTGGCCAAAGTGGTCGACACCATGAAGGGCATCAACGCGTCGAGTCAGAAGATTTCCGACATCATCAATGTCATCGACGGCATTGCATTTCAGACCAACATCTTGGCGCTGAATGCGGCGGTCGAAGCGGCCCGCGCTGGCGAGCAAGGTAGAGGTTTTGCGGTGGTGGCCTCCGAAGTGCGCAGCTTGGCTGGGCGTTCGGCCGATGCCGCCAAAGAGATCAAGTCTTTGATCAGCGACAGCGTAGAACGGGTCGAGCAGGGCACCGCATTTGTCGATCAAGCCGGTACCACCATGACCGAGGTGGTGAGGTCCATCAAACGGGCGACCGACATCATGGGCGAGATCAGCGCCGCCAGCGTCGAGAAAAGCCAAGGCGTCGCGCAAGTGGGTGAAGCGGTCACCCAAATAGACCAGACCACGCAACAAAATGCGGCGCTGGTCGAGGAGATGGCAGCTGCGGCCTACAGCCTGAACTTGCAGGCTCAGGACTTGGTGCAGACGGTGATGGTCTTCCAACTGAGTGAATCAAACGCCCTAGTTGGGCGCTAAACCCCCGTCTGCTCCTGTGATTGAACGACCTGTTCATTCTTAAAATTTGATGGTGAAGTCGTACACCCAAGTTCTTTTTTTTAATACAAATAAATTACATGCTCCGCTGGACTGTGCGTTGTTGTCAATCGCTTAGCATGTCGTGGCGTCAAGCTAGACACGTCGGAGAGGCCGTCGTGAACGGACAAGATTCTCGCCAAACGATCCCTTTTTATGCTGCGGCCTTAGGCCTCGGCGGAGCCATTGCAGTCTTGGTAAATGGTGTTGGCTGGCTGTCGGTCTGCACCGCGACATTACTGGCGGCTGCGGGCGTCTGGCTCGGGCTGACCCTGTTGGCCCGGCAAACAGCTTGGACGCAAACCATCGATCGTTACTTGGCCAGCCAGCAGCAACTGGGCGAGCAAGTAGCGCCGATTTGGAGTGGTCACATCGAGTCTTCACGCGAGCAGATGGGCAGTGCCATCGCCTCCTTGACCGATCGTTTTTCAGGCATTGTTGAAAAACTCAACGTCGCCGTTCACGCGTCTGAGCTGGAAACACAAGCCATTGAGGACGGTGAAAAAGGCATCGTCGCCGTCTTCATCCGCAGTGAGAGAGAGTTGGGCGCCGTCATCACGACGCAAAAAAAGGCCATGACCAGCATGACCAGCATGCTCGACAAGGTGCAGGGCTTGACGGCCTTTATCGTCGAGTTACAGGCGATGGCCGCTGACGTGACGCGTATCGCGCACCAGACCAATTTACTGGCCGTCAATGCCGCCATTGAAGCCGCACGGGCGGGTGAATTTGGCCGTGGCTTTGCGGTGGTGGCCAAAGAAGTTCGCATGCTCTCTATCCAATCCGGCACCGCAGGAAAGCGCATCACCGACACGGTCGGCGTCATCAGCGCCGCGATCATAGACACCTCTCGCATGGTCAAAGCATCGGTCAAGCAAGAAGACATTTCCCTGCTGCAGGCCGAGACCATGATCGAGCAAGTCTTGGCCGAGTTCAAAGCCATCACCGACGCGCTCCATCGCTCAAGCGCTTTGCTCAAAGAAGAAAGCATAGGCATCAAGTCTGACATCGGCGAGGCCCTGGTGCAGTTCCAGTTTCAAGACCGCGTCAGCCAAATCATGAGCAACGTCAGCCAGAACATCGAGCAACTGCCGGACTTCCTTCAGCAGAGCCGGCTGGCTTATGCGCAGTCTGGCGTGTTGCTTCCGCTCGACCCGCCGGTGCTGCTGGACGTGTTGAAGCAAACCTATGTCATGGCCGATCAGCATGTGATCCACACGGGCGGACACATCGATGCAAAAAATGACAACGAAATCACCTTTTTCTAGAGGAACCCATGGCTAAGACCATCATGATTGTTGACGACTCCGCCTCGATGCGGCAGGTTGTCGGCATAACGCTCAAAGGCGCCGGCTATGACGTGCTGGAAGGCATTGACGGCGTTGACGCACTGGCTCGACTCAAGGGCCAAAAAGTCCACCTGATCATCAGCGACGTCAACATGCCGAACATGGACGGCATCAGCTTTGTCAAGGCTGTCAAGCTGCTGCCAGCCTACAAGTTCACGCCCATCATCATGCTCACCACCGAGTCTGAAGAAGCCAAAAAAAGCCAAGGCCAAGCGGCTGGCGCCAAGGCTTGGGTGGTCAAACCATTTCAGCCAGCGCAATTGTTGATGGCGGTGCAGCGTTTGTGTCTGCCTTGACGTGATGGACGCCACACCGCCAAAGGGCGCCAGCATGCCCACGCTAAAGAACCCCGCGAGTACCGCAGCCGTATTGATGCTGGAAGGCGAAGTCACCATCTTTCAAGCCGCTGAATTGAAGTCGCAGTTGCTAGACGACCCGCGCCCGCAAGTGATCGACTTGTCCTGTGTGACCGAGATCGACACCGCTGGGATTCAACTGCTGATGCAGGCCCGAAAAATGGCCCTAGCCAGTCAAATCGATTTTCAGTTGCTGGCACTCAGCCCCGAGGTCACGGCGGTGTTTGATTTGTTGCGGCTGCACGATTTTTTTGAAGCACAGCCCCGTGAAGGCGCCCATGAATCTTGATGACGCACTGCAAACCTTCATTGCCGAGAGCCGTGAACTGCTCGGTGAGATGGAAGCTGCCTTGCTCGTCATCGAGCAAGCTGAAGAAAAGGACGAACTCGTCAATGCGATTTTTCGCGCCGCCCACACCATCAAGGGCTCCGCCGGACTGTTCAGTCTGGATGCCTTGGTTGGGTTCACCCACGACGTGGAAAGCGTCCTCGATCAAGTGCGCGCGGGCCACCTCGACATCGCTGAAAAAGCAATGGTGTTGTTGCTACTGGCTTGCTGCGATCACATGGGACAACTGGTGACGGCTGTGGCACTGGGGCAGTCCGACGCCGATGCCGACTTGCTGCACAACGGCGAGCCGCTGACAGCCCAGTTGCGCGCCTATCTGAGCCGCACCGCCCCGCCTGAGCCGAGCACCGCCACCCCGGTTCAAGACGATCTGCTCGGCCAATGGCACATCTCGGTGAGGTTCGGGGAAGACGTGCTCAAAAACGGCATGGACCCCTTGTCGTTCATCCGCTATTTGGCCACCATCGGGAACATCACGGACATCGTCACGCAAGACAGCTTGCCAAGCGTCAACGAGATGGACCCGGAGTCTTGCTATCTGGGTTTTGACATCGAATTTGAAACCGATGCCGACCAAGACACCATCGAGCAAGTTTTCGAGTTCGTGCGTGACGACTGCAGCTTGCATGTGGCGCCGTTTCACCACGCGCAGCTGGACAGCCCCTACCTCGCTTCGAGCCCTGTGCTGAGCGCCATTTCTGCCTTGCCCTTGAACCAGAAAAAGTTGACCCGTGACAGCGCTGCGCCGGAGAACCGCTCGATCCGTGTTGATGCCGACAAGCTCGACCAACTCATCAACTTGGTGGGTGGTCTCATCATCGCTGGCGCCAGTGTCAACCTGATCGCACGCAAGACCCAAAGCAGCGAACTGCAAGACAGTACGGCCAAACTCTCCATGCTGGTCGAGGAGGTGCGCGACAGTGCCTTGCAACTGCGCATGGTGAAAATTGGCGCCTCTTTCAAGCGCTTTCAGCGGGTCGTCCACGACGTTGCACACGACTTGGGCAAAGACATTGTCTTGCTGGCTGAAGGGGAAGACACCGAGCTAGACAAGACCCTGATTGAGAAAATCGCAGACCCCTTGCTGCATTTGGTGCGCAACGCGATGGACCACGGCATTGAGTCGCCAGCTGCGCGCGCGGCCTTGGGCAAGCCAAGCCAAGGCACGCTCAAGCTGAACGCTTTTCATGAGTCAGGGGCGGTTGTCATCACCGTCCAAGACGATGGCGCTGGGCTGAATCGCAGACGAATACTTGCCAAAGGCATTGAGCGCGGTTTGGTCGATACAGAACAAGCCTTGAGCGACAGCGAGGTCTATGCCTTGATTTTCGAACCCGGATTTTCAACCGCTGAAAAGATCAGCAATCTGTCCGGTCGCGGGGTTGGGCTGGACGTGGTGAAGCGCAATATTGCTGCGCTGCGCGGCACCATCAGCATCGACAGCGAAGAGGGCGCGGGCACTGCTGTGACGATTCGTCTGCCCTTGACGCTGGCCATCATTGACGGATTTTTGGTCGAGGTTGGCAAGGTGGTTTACGCCATTCCGCTGGACATGATTGAAGAGTGCGTGGCCTACACGGCCGAACCGGGTCACGACTACACCTCTTTGCGCGGCGAGGTTTTGCCCTTCATCCGCCTGCGTGAACTGTTTGCCACTCAGGGCGCGCCGAGTCGCTCCGAAAACATCGTGGTGCTCAAGTTCGCTGGGCAAAAAGCGGGTTTGGTGGTGGACACCTTGTTGGGTGAATACCAGACCGTCATCAAACCATTGAGCCCGATCTTTAACCAATTGAGTTGCATCAGTGGCTCGACGATATTGGGCAACGGGGATGTGGCTTTGATTCTGGATGTGCCGTCACTGGTGCGCCAAGCTATCTCAGTCGGTTCCCGATAAAAGCCGCATTCAGTCCAGCAGCAGTTCAGTCTTCAGCTATCTAGTTTTTTAAAAGAGGTGTTTGCCATGTTTTCGAATATCAAAATTGGCCTCCGGCTTATGGCCGGGTTCATGCTGCTGGCTGTCATCAGCGTGGTGGTCGGCCTAGTGGGCATCAACAACGCCCACAAAATGAACCTGTTGGCAGACCAGATGTATTTGACCGAGCTGCAAGGTCTGGCCCACATCAAGCAGGCCAATATTGACCTGCTTTACATCAGTCGGGCCCGCGCCAATTTCATCATTGCGCCGTCACGGGAGGCCCGCGAATCTGAGCTGGCGGCGATCAAAAAATACTCTGAAAAAATTCTCGTTGAGATCGACAGCGCTAAGCCGCTGTTTGTCACCGAAAAAGGCAAACAACTCTTTTCAGACTTTGAAAAATCGTGGAGCAGTTATCAGGAAGAATTGAAAACGCTTCTCGTTGTGGCGGCCGACGAGGTGATCGAGACGCGTGGCGATTTGCTCGCCAAGCTGTTGCGCAGTACCCGCGAGAAAGTCAATATTTCGGACGAGCTGTTGTCCGATTTGGGTGTTCAAAAGATCGCTCGTGCCAAAGTGGCGATGGACGAAAGCACCACGCTCTATGAAGCTGGCCGCGCCCTCATGATCAGCACGATCGTGGTGTCAGTCTTACTCGGCCTCATGCTGGGTTATCTGATCAGCCGCAGCATCACGGTGCCGCTGATCGCGGCCAAGGACGCGGCCAACCGGCTGGCTGAAGGCGACTTGACTGTGCGCATCGAGTCCACGGCCCAAGACGAAACCGGCCAGTTGCTGCAGTCAATGCAAACCATGATCGTCAAACTCTCGCAAGTGGTGACCGATGTCAACAACGGCGCACTGTCGTTGAGCAGTGCGGCAGAAGAAGTCAGCGCCACGGCGCAGTCACTTTCGCAGGCCGCCAGCGAGCAAGCCGCCGGAGTAGAAGAAACCAGCGCGTCGATCGAACAGATGACCTCATCGATTGCTCAGAACACAGAGAACGCCAAGGTCACTGAGGGCATGGCCAGCAAGGCCGCCAAAGACGCCGTTGATGGCGGTGAAGCGGTCAACGCCACGGTGGCGGCGATGAAGCAAATTGCCAAAAAAATCAGCATCATTGACGACATCGCGGCGCAGACCAACTTGCTCGCCTTGAATGCCGCGATTGAAGCAGCGCGTGCGGGAGACCACGGCAAAGGCTTTGCGGTGGTGGCCGCCGAGGTGCGCAAGTTGGCAGAACGCAGCCAAATAGCCGCGCAAGAAATTGGTGAAGTCGCCACCAACAGCGTGGACTTGGCCGAAAGAGCCGGCGGCTTGTTGTCTGAAATTGTGCCCAACATCCGCAAAACCTCCGACCTGGTGCAAGAGATTTCAGCCGCCTCCAGCGAGCAAGCATCGGGTGTCGGACAGATCAATTCAGCCGTCGGTCAATTGAGCCAGACGACACAGCAAAACGCATCCAGTTCCGAAGAACTGGCCGCCACCTCCGAAGAGATGAGCAGTCAAGCCGAGCAGTTGCAGCAAATCATGTCATTTTTCAAACTGAACGACTCTGGCGTAAGCCGGTCATTCGCCCCGGCCACGCGCAAAAGCGCCTCAGCTGCTGTTGTTAAAAGAACGCCACTCAAGCCCGGCGGCTATTCGATGCAAGCCACGAGCGCTGAAATTGACGAAAACCAGTTCACCAAGTTTTGAAGGAGCCAGCCATGAATGCACTGGTGAAAGCTGAAAACCAAAAGGCCGCCGAGCAAAAACAGTACCTGACCTTCACCTTGGGGGGCGAGATGTTTTCGATTGGCATTCTTTGCATCAAGGAAATCATTTGGTACGCCCAACTCACCGAGGTGCCGATGATGCCGGCTTGCATCCGCGGCGTGATCAATCTGCGGGGCGCGGTGGTGCCGGTGATGGACTTGTCGACCCGCTTTGGCAAAGCGCCTACGGCGGTGACCAAAAGCACTTGCATCATCATTGTTGAGATTGAGTCCCCTGAAAGCGCTGAACGTCAAAACATGGGCGTGGTGGTGGATGCTGTTCAGGAAGTGCTGGAGATTGCGCCCACCGAGATCGAGGCTGCGCCTAGCTTTGGCGCCAAGATTCGCAGCGACTTCATTGAAGGCATTGGCAAGGTCAATGGCAAATTTGTCATTTTGCTCAATGTCAACAGCGTGCTCTCCACCGAAGAAATCAGCGACATGGGCCGCGCCGCGGCGTTCAGCGACGCGGCTGCCGAAGTGCTTTGACATCGGACATTTAAAAACTGCTTTTCCAACTTAACTATCCTGATCATTCCATGAAATTAAATACGCTGGCTATGACTGCCACACTGCTGTTGAGCTTGACCAACGCCCATGCTTACGATGCCAAGGTAACCGTCGCTGATTTGAATGCACGGCTGTCGAGTTTGGGCGCGCCAAAAATTAATGGAACTGACAAAAGCGGTGAAAAAACCGTGCCAGCGATCTACTTTGGTGAGCGAAAAATAAACAACAACTATGACGTCGTTGATGCGCTGCGCAAAGCCCATAGCGCGACCGCCACTATTTTTGTCAAAGACGGCGATGAGTATGTTCGCGTCAGCACCAATGTGCTGACCGCCGAAGGCAAGCGGGCGGTTGGGACAACGTTGGCGCACAACGCAGCGTATGAATCTATCGGCAAAGGCGCGCAGTATTGCGGCTTGATTGATGTGTTGGGAACGGCCTTTGATGCTTGTTACAACCCGATCAAAGACGGCAGTGGAAAAACCATTGGTATTTTCTACGTTGGTCATAAAAAATAAAAATGAGTTTATTCAATCTCACCCGTTTCTTGGGCAGCATCAGCGTTGCTCAGCGCTTGTATGCCACGTTCTTTTTATTTCTGTTGTTAATGGCGTCGATGTGGGCCTTGATGATGAGCGGGCAGGCCAACATCTATGCCGGAACACAAAAACTCGAAACCAAGTGGATTAGCAGCGTTGCCGAGATTTCCAGTGTGCGGGCTGCTTTGGTTGAAATACGTGGCTTTGAGGTCAAGCATTCCCGCGCTTCTGATGCCAGCTACCACGCAGAATATGAGCTGAAAATGAAAGAAGCGGGCGCGCGAGCCGACACGAGTTTGAAAAACTACCAGAACCTGCTGGACGGACCGACTGAGCTGGCCCAGTTTGAGGCACTAGAAAAAGCCTTGAGCGAGTATCAAAAATACAAAAACAGTGTCGTGACTTTCGGTCGTTCTAAGCAACAGCAAGATGCCAGTGACATCAGTGATGGTGCTGGCGTGATGACCTTCGAGCAAGCGATCGACATGCTTGACGCACTGAGTCAATACAATTTTGAAGGTGCCGAAAACACGGTCAAAGACGCTGACGCAACCTACCAAGATTCCAAACTGGCCGGCACCGCCATTTTTGGACTGAGTCTCTTATTAGCTGTGCTGCTGGCCATCGTCATCACCCGCAGCGTCACCGTTCCGTTGGTCCTTGCCAAGGACGCGGCCAACCGACTGGCCGAAGGCGACTTGACCGTGCGCATCGAATCCACGGCCCAAGACGAAACCGGTCAGTTGCTGCAGTCGATGCAGACCATGATCGTCAAGTTGTCGCAAGTGGTGAACGATGTCCATGCCGGTGCTCAGGCGCTGGGCAGTGCCTCTGAAGAAGTCAGCGCGACCGCGCAATCCTTGTCGCAGGCCGCCAGCAAGCAAGCCGCCGGTGTCGATGAAACCAGTGCGTCGATTGAGAAGATGACCTCTTCGATTGCTCAGATCACTGAAAACGCCAAGGTCACCGAGGGCGTGGCCAGCCAAGCGGCCAAAGACGCCGTCGATGGCGGCGAAGCGGTCAACGCCACGGTGGCGGCGATGAAGGAAATCGCCAAAAAAATCAGCATCATTGACGACATCGCGGCGCAGACAAACTTGCTCGCCCTGAATGCCGCGATTGA
>Ga0075464_10001406_pt1 | contig 10825 bp, 10 predicted proteins | sample DEB19_08_DNA_5_FD_75068 | JGI IMG/M metagenome (GOLD analysis project Ga0075464, IMG submission 75068) | Aqueous microbial communities from the Delaware River and Bay under freshwater to marine salinity gradient to study organic matter... | ecosystem: Environmental > Aquatic > Marine > Coastal ...
AAAAGCCTGGGCTGAGCGTTACCAAGGGATCATCGAGTACCGCCCCAAACACAATCTGATTGACGTGGATGTGGCGACGCGCACTTTGAAGTTTGATTTCAACGACGACCTCAAGGCCGATGTGTTAAATGTGATCCCGCCCATGCGCGCCGGGGATGTGGCGGTGAAAGCCGGTTTGGCCACCGCCAATCAGCGCTGGTGCGAGGTGGACTTTTTAACCTTCGAGTCCAAGGTCGCCAAGAACGTGCATGTTCTGGGCGACGCGATTCAGATCGCTCCCGCCATGCCCAAGTCTGGGCATATGGCTAACCAGCACGGCAAGACCTGCGCGGCGGCTGTGGTGGCGCTGCTCACCGGCCAGAGCGTGAACGCTTCACCGGTCTACAACAATACCTGTTACAGCTTTGTCAGCGCCAAAGAGGTGGTGCATGTAGCCAGTGTGCACCGCTACGACCTTGAGAAAAAAACCATGCTCACTGTGCCCGGTTCGGGCGGTTTGTCGGCGGCGGCCAACGAACTCGAAGGTGCTTACGCCTTCGCGTGGGCGCGCAATATTTGGGCCGATACGCTGGCTTGAGCGATCAGTTCGCCAGGGGTAACGGCTGCGCCCCCAGACGCACAGGCCGGTCTGGGTATGACACCTAAACGGGCGTGTCAGTCTTTAAGAAGGACGCGCCCAGGCGCGAAAAGCTGGCCATACATCCCGCCAAGGCAAAGCCGGCCGCGAGATAGATGGCCAACAAGGCCCCATGCGCACCTTGGAGGCCAAAGCACAAGGCCACCAAGGCAGCACCGGTGGATTGGCCGGTCAAGCGCACCAATCCGATCATGCCGCTGGCACCGCCGCTGCGGTTGGGGGGCGCACTGGTCATCAACGCGCGCAAATTGGGTGACTGGAAAAAACCAAATCCAGCGCCACATATCGCCATGCTGATGACGATGTGCCAGGTCGTTGACGTGCTGTCCAGCTGAGTCAGCGTCAGCATACCCACGCTGAGCACCGCCAGACCCACGCCGCCCAGCAATCCGGGATGGTGGCGGTCAGAAAGACGTCCGGCCAGGGGTGCAATGGCGGCGACGACGATAGACCAAGCCGACATCAAAAAACCGGTGTTGATCGGGTCGAGGTGCATGCTGACTTCAAAGTAAAACGGCAGCGCGACAAAGGCCAGGCCTTGTGCGCTAAACGAGGCGAAGGCTGTGAATGCAGAAAGGGCAAACATAGGGCGTCGCAACAGGTCGACCGGCAGCATGGGTGCCGCATGACCGGCTTGGCGCAACAGCAAGGCGGTCGTGAAGATGGCCGCCACCAAAACCGCGGCAGCGATCACGCTCCAACTGGCCTGTTGGCCAAGTTGAATCAACGCCAGCATCCACGCTGTAAATGCAATGGCTGAAAATGATGCTGCTGTGCGGTCAAATTGCACCAGCGGCGCCGGATGACGCGGCAAAGACCGCATGGCCACCAGGCTGGCGAGCAGGCCCAGCGGTAAATTGAGACCAAACAGCCAAGGCCAACTGGTCACGGACAGCACCAACGATGCGATCGTGGGACCGATGGAAAAGCCGATGCCGACCACCAAGGCATTGATGCCGACGCCGCGTCCGAGCTTGGAGGGCGGAAAGATCTGTTTGATCAGCGCAATGTTGACACTCATCGTGGCCCCGGCACCAATGCCCTGCAAAGCGCGTGCGATGGATAAAGCGGGCAACGTGGTGGCCAAGGCGCAAGCCAGTGATGCAGCTGTGAAAAAAGTCACGCCAAACAGGAAGACCTTGCGCGGCCCGAGGGCGTCACCCAGCGCCGCGAAGGGCAGCAAAGTGGCGACCACCGCAAGCTGATAGGCATTGACGATCCAGATCGACCGCCCAGGATCGGTATGCAGATCGGCGGCGATCGCGGGCAGCGCAGTGTTGGCGATCGCGCTGTCGAGCGAGCCCAGTGCCACACCGAGCAAGACGGACAGCAGTGCTGCCAAATTTATGCCCGCGTTTTCATGTTGTGGTGTCGTTGCGCGCATTTAAACCGGCCAACCCATGACCCTGTGCAAGCGCCAGGCCATGCAGGCGCCCAGCCAGATGGCGATCAGGGTCAGCCACGCGGTCAGCGCAAAGATCGAGCCGCCTGTCATGCCGGCGCCCACGGTGCAACCGCCCGCCAAGACCGCGCCCAGACCCATCAGCAACGCGCCGGTCAGGTAGTGGCCCAGTTTGTTGTCGGCTTGAAAGCCTTGCCACTGGAATTCTCCGCTGAACAAAGCCCCGACGCCGGCCCCAATAAAGGTGGCGGGCAGCAAGCCCGCATCAAATCCAAAGCGGGGTGCGGTGCCGGTGGACAACAGGCGCATCAAAAACTCGGCCGAGGCGCTGCTGAAACTGATGCTTTGAATCTGCACCGCTTCAAAGGACTGCGATGCGATGGCCTGCGTCAGCCCCCAGCCGGCGGCAATGCTCAATCCGACCGTGATGGCGCCCACAGCCAGCGCCCAGCGCCGCGGATGCGTCTTGAAGAAAAAATGCACGCCGCTGGCGAACGCCAGAGCCGCCAAAACGAAACCGCCCAACGGGCCGATGCCCGTGATCTGCAGCAGGTCGCGTCCAGCGCCGCCGTCGATCTGCCACCCCGCCATCAAGCTTTGCCGTAGCGGGGCCAACCAGCCTGCGATGCTGGCTTGCACGGTGACCGCAAAAACCAGCCCCGCGATCACGGCGCGCAGATTGCCGCTGGCCGACAAAATGAGCAACCGGCCCGCGCAACCGCGCGTCATGATCATGCCGGCGCCAAAAAATAAACCACCCAAAATAGCGCCAGACAGGCTGCCGAGCGGCGCGATGAAACGCGAGGTTTGCGGCTGTAGGCCGCCCAGAAAGATCAGGGCTTGAACGCCCAACAAGCAGGTGCTGAAGCCCAGCCACCAGACCGCGAAACGGCCCCCAAGAAGGCCTTCACAGCTTTCAATCACTGCGGCCCGCGCGCAAAACTGCGTGCGCTGCGCGGCAAGGCCGAAGGCAAAGCCCACCAAAGCACCGGCCGCTGCCAGGACATGGGCGTCACCCCAGGTTTCCAATAAACTAGCGAGATCCACCGGTTGCTCCTTGCTGATGTCTCATGTTGTTTTTGTCCATGCCATGACAAAACCCTCGATTGTCCACGCTTTACCCACCCAGGTTGCTCCCCTCATGTTGCGCGCTGTTCCTTTATTTAACTTGCATCGCCGCGATTGGCTTCGCCTGGCCTTGGCTGCAGGCTTGCCGATGACGGTCAGCGCACAACATGCGCAAGCCACTTTGCCTGCCGCTCAGTCGCTTCGGGATGAACTGGCTGTGGCTCTGCGCAAAAAGCAGCCCTTGGTGGTGATGGCCAGCTTGGACGGCTGCCCGTTTTGCCGCATGGCCAGGCAAAGCTATTTGTCGCCCATGCACAAGAGCGGGGTTGAGATTGTGCAGGTGGACATGAACAGCACGCTGCCCGTGCTGGACTTTGCCGGACTGGCCACCACCCATGGTCAATTGATTCGACAGTGGAAGATTGCGGTTACCCCCACGGTGCTGTTTTTTGGCCCCGGCGGCAAGGAAGTGGCTGAGCGATTGGAGGGCGCCATGCTGCCCGATTTTTACGGCGCGTATCTGGACGACCGCTTGGAAAAAGGACGCCGCGCATTGTGAGCTGCAGGGGTTTTTGGCCCCCCTCTCCAGCGCTGGGGGATATTCCCCTAAGATCACCCCCTTGTTCAAGGAGATGACCGATGCAAACCCGTCGCGAGACACTACAACGCAGCGTTGCTGTCGCAGGCTTGCTGGCCGCCGCTGGCTTTCCGCAATTTGCCCAGGCTGCGTTCAATAAAACCGCGTTTGAAGCCAAATCGGTGCCCGATGCCATCAAGGCCACGGGCGCTGCCACGCTGTTGGAAAGCAAAGACGTGATTCTGACGGCCCCGGACATTGCCGAAAACGGCGCCGTGGTGCCTATGGGGGTGAGCACTGCTTTGCCCGGCGTGAAGCATTTGCTGCTGTTGGTCGAAAAGAACCCGCTGGCTTTGGTGGCGCTGTTTCACAGCTCCGAGAGTTTGGAAAACAACTTTTTGACCCGCGCCAAGATGGGCCAAACCTCGGACGTGTACGCCGTGGCCGTGATGGCCGATGGCAAAGCCTTGTGGGCCAAAAAAGAAGTCAAAGTCACTTTGGGTGGTTGCGGCGGTTAAGCCCCCGTTATCAACGCCAACATTCAAGCATTGAGGAGTTCAACATGGCAGATCCGATGCGCATACGCGCCCAAGCCGCTGGCGATAAAGCCACCGTTCGAGTTTTGATGAGCCACGAGATGGAAACCGGTCAGCGCAAAGACGCCGCCGGCAAAATCGTGCCCGCCTGGCATATCCAAGAAGTGACCGCCACGCTCAATGGCAAGCCCGTGTTGTCGGCCGAGTGGGGGCCTTCGGTGTCGAAAAATCCGTTCTTGCAATTCGTTGTCAAAGGCGCCAAAGCCGGCGACAAAATTGCCGTGACCTGGAAAGACAACAAGGGCGACAGCCGTACCGACGAAGCCACCGTGGCTTGAGCCTTGCAAAGCTGACCATGCAAAAAACCCTTTCTCTGGCCTTGACCTTCGCGCTGTGCGCTGGGGCCGCGGCGCCGGCCCTGGCGCAAAAAACCACCAGCCAAGGCATTGACGAATACCGCGCCATGCTGGCCGATGGCAACCCGTCCGAGTTGTTTGAGGCCAAAGGCGAAGACCTTTGGAAAAAAGCACGCGGTCCGAAAAACGCCACTTTGGAAAAATGCGATCTGGGCCAAGGCCCTGGCGTGGTCAAAGGGGTGTTTGTGACGCTGCCGCGTTACTTTGCCGACACCCAGCGCATGCAAGATTTGGAGTCGCGTCTGGTCACTTGCATGGAGACTTTGCAAGGTTTGAACGGGGCCGAGATTGCCAAAACGCCATTTGGCAAAGGCGAACAAAGCAATGTGACGGCGCTGGCCACCTGGATCGCGTCCGAATCCAAAGGCCTCAAATTCAATTTGCCGCAGGCGCACACGCAAGAGAAAACTTTTTACGAAGTGGGCAAGCGTTTGTTTTACCAACGCGGCGGCACGCATGATTTTGCTTGCGCGTCCTGTCACGGCGAAGAAGGCAAACGCATTCGCTTGCAAGACCTGCCCGTGCTCAGCCAGAACCCGGGCGATGGCGTTGGTTTTGCCGCTTGGCCTGCGTACCGCGTGTCCAACGGGCAGATGTGGAGCATGCAGTTGCGCCTGAACGATTGCTATCGCCAGCAGCGCTTTCCCTATCCCGGTTTTGGCAGTAATGCGACGATTGCCTTGTCCACCTATTTGGGCGTGAACGCCAAGGGTTCGGTCTCGGTGGCACCGGCCCTCAAGCGTTGAATGGTGGAGATACAACTATGAATACAAAAATATCTTGCGTCATTGCCGCACTGGCTGTGGCCTTGATGGAGGTCGGTTGCGCCTCCGGCCCTTCGGTGGCCGAACTCAACACGCTGACCGACAGCATCATCAAGGCCTCGTTTCGCTCAGAAGGCATTGCCAAGGTCGAACGCGTGACCGCGACCGACGAGACCAACCGCGCCTGCAGCCAGGCCGATGTGGCGGGCGTTCCGCTGGACGAGAAAACCGCCAAGGCCATTGAAGAAAGCAATTTCAAAAGCATCCGCTGGCCCGCAGATGGCCAGTTTCTGGGCGACTGGAAACAAGGCGAAGCCATTGCCCAAAGTGGCCGGGGCCTGACCTGGACCGACGAGGCCACCGGGACCAACGGCGGCAATTGCTACAACTGCCACCAGATCGACAAGAAAGAAATTTCTTACGGCACCATCGGTCCTAGCCTGTACAACTACGGCAAGATTCGCGGTGTGAACGACCCGAAAAGCCCTGAGGCCAAACTGATGGTCGAATACACCTGGGGCAAGATCTGGAACGCCAAGGCCTACAACGCCTGCTCCAACATGCCGCGTGCGGGTCACATGGGCATCTTGACCGAGGCCCAGGTGCGCCACGTCGTGGCTTTGCTGCTGGATCCTCAATCCCCCGTCAACAAGTGAACCTGACCAAGCGCGAATTCATCCAGGTCATGGGCGCAGGCACCATGGCCGGACTGGGCATGGGCGCTTACGCGCAGGCCAGCGCGGCCACTGCGGCCCATGGCCTGTACGATATTGCGCCGTTTGGTAACGTGTCCTTGCTGCACATGACCGACTGCCATGCGCAGCTCAAGCCGATTTATTTTCGCGAGCCCAGCATCAACTTGGGTGTGGGCAGCATGCAAGGTCATTTGCCCCATCTGGTGGGTGCGCATTTGTTGCAGGTCGCCAAGGTGCGCCCCGGCACGGCCCAAGCGCATGCCTTGACCTATCTGAATTTTGAGACCGCCGCCAAACGCTACGGCAAGGTGGGCGGCTTTGCGCACTTGGCCACCTTGGTCAAACGCATGAAGGCCAGCCGCCCCGGCGCGTTGCTGCTGGACGGTGGCGACACCTGGCAAGGCTCGGGCACCAGCTTATGGACGAACGGCCAAGACATGGTGGACGCCTGCAAGTTGCTGGGCGTGGACATCATGACCGGGCATTGGGAATTCACACTGGGCATGGACCGTGTGAAAGAAATTGTCGATAAAGACTTTGCCGGCAAGATCGACTTTGTTGCGCAAAACATCAAGACCCAGGACTTTGGCGACCCGGTGTTCAAGCCTTATGTGATGCGCGAGATCAACGGCGTGCCCTGCGCCATCATTGGCCAAGCTTTCCCCTACACGCCGATCGCCAATCCGCGCTATATGGTGGCGGACTGGGAGTTCGGCATCCAAGATCAGCACATGCAGACCATGGTCGACGAAGCGCGTGGCCAAGGTGCGCAGGTGGTGGTGGTGTTGAGCCACAACGGCATGGATGTGGACTTGAAGATGGCCAGCCGTGTGCGCGGCATTGACGCCATATTGGGCGGTCATACGCACGATGGCATGCCGGTGGCCACTTTGGTGAGCAATCCCGGCGGCAAAACCATCGTGACCAACGCGGGCTCGAACGGCAAGTTTTTGGGCGTGCTCGACTTGGAAGTCAAGGCGAAGAAGGTCACTGACTTTCGCTACAAGCTCTTGCCGGTGTTCTCCAACATGCTGCCCGCCGATCCCGCCATGGATGCACTGATCAACCAGATTCGCGCACCCTATGAAGCCCAATTGTCGGAGCAGTTGGGTGTGTCGGAAGGTCTGCTGTACCGGCGTGGCAACTTCAATGGCACCGGCGATCAGCTGCTGATCGACGCGATGTTGGAAGTGCAAAACGCCGAGATCGCTTTTTCGCCCGGTTTCCGCTGGGGCACCACGCTCTTGCCCGGCCAGGCCATCACGCGTGAATGGCTGCTTGACATGACCGCCACGACCTACTCTTATGCCACTGTGACCGAGATGACGGGCGAGAGCATCAAGACCGTGCTGGAAGATGTGGCCGACAACCTGTTCAACCCCGACCCGTATTACCAACAAGGCGGCGACATGGTGCGTGTGGGCGGCTTGTCTTACAGCTGCAACCCCTTGGGCCGCATGGGCTCGCGCATCGGGGATATGCGCCTGAAGGGTCAGTTGATCGAGTCGGGTAAAAAATACAAAGTGGCCGGTTGGGCTCCGGTGGCCGAAGAGGCGCGCAGCCAAGGGAACAAGCCCATTTGGGAGGTGGTCGAGCAGTGGCTCAAAACCCAACCGAATGGCCGGGTGAAACCGCGCCAACTCAACACGCCCAAGATCACCGGCGCTTTGCCCAATCCAGGCTACGCCGTCGTTTGAGTGCAGGGGTCAGGACTTCAGTCGGTCCGAGCCCCAAGAAGTCCAATACATGGCCAGCCCCGTGGCCACGCCATACACGCCCATGGCCACGCCGACCAAGGCAAACATGTCGGCCGCGCCCGCGCCGGTGCGCAGCATCCACAACCCGCCTGCAGCCACCATGACCAAACGAATCGTGCCGGCCAGGACAGGGCCCAGCACCTTGCCGGAACCTTGTGACGCGAAATACAGGCACAGGCCAAAGCCGAACAGACCGTACCAAGGGCCGACCCATTCAAAGTAACTGCGCGCAAAGGCTTGCACCGTGGCTGAGTCGCTGAACATGCGGCTCCAAGCGTCGGGGTACAAAGCAGCGAACGCGCCCACCACGCCTATCAAGAGGGCGGCCAAAGTGCCGCCGGTCCAGGCGACTTGGCGCGCGCGCTGCACCAGACCCGCGCCCATGGCCACGCCGACCATCGGCACACAAGCTACGCCAATCGCAAAGGTGATAGGGATGAGCAAAAACTCCAGCCTTGTGCCGATGCCGTAGCCGGCTAAGGCCTCGGTGCCAAACTGCGACACCAGCCGGGTCAAAATCAAAATCGTGAGCACGGTTTGAATCGACGAAATGCTGGAGATCGCCCCCACTTTCAAAATGTCACTAAAGTCGGCCCAGCGCAGCGGGCCTTTGAATACCAGGCGCACACGGCTGGCCGGTGAATGCAAATACAGACCCAGGACCAGTGCGCCGCCCGTGAAAGCTATCACCTGCCCCAGCGCCACGCCCACCATGCCCAAGCGCGGCACGGGCCCCCAGCCCAGCCCCAAGCTGCCGCCCAGCAACACCTGAAACAGTGACACCGTGAGCAACACCACCGAAGGCGTTTTCATATTGCCCGAGCCGCGAATCACGGAGGCAAAGGCATTGGTCAACCAAATACTCACCGAGCCTGTGAAGGCCACGGCGGCAAACAATGCCGCTTCATTCAGCGCCTCGCCCGTGCCGCCAATGGTCTGGAGCAACGCCATACGGAACACGCCAAACAGCAAGGTGAACAGCAAGCCCATGGCGAGCCCAATCACGCTGGCGTGCAGGGCCAAGGATTGCGCCCGCGCTTCATGTCCCGCGCCCAGAGCGCGGCTTATGGCCGATGAGATGCCGCCGCCCATGGAGCCGGCCGACAACATTTGCTGCAACATGATCAGAGGAAAGACCAAAGCCATGCCGGCCAGAGGCGCTGTGCCCAATTGGCCGACGTAAGCGGTCTCGGCTATGGTGACCAAGGCCGAAGCCATCATGGCCACCATATTGGGCAAGCTCAAACGCCAAATGGTGGGCAGGATGGGCGCGTTCAGGAGGGGATGGGTCGAATGCATGCGTGCATCGTAGGGAAATTTGATGCGAGAGGCTGTCGCTTCGGTACGCAGAGGAGCCGACGCTGGGATGGGCGCTGTTCGCTGTGGTGCCGCCGACAGGAATCGAACCTGTATTTAGCGCTTAGGAGGCACTCGTTCTATCCATTGAACTACGGCGACAGACTGCTGGCTATTGTAAGCAGCACACGAAACCTCAGAGTTGGGCACAATGAACTTTTTAATTCAAGAGGTGCTCATGTCGGTTCATTCCTTGCCCCGTGTCGCGGCCCCCGAGCCAGTTCAACAAGCCAAGGTGCATTTGGCGGCGTCGCTGCGCATGGCCGCACTGCACGATCTGGAGGAGGGCATTGACAACCACTTCACCATGAAAGTGCCAGGCGTTGAAGTCCAGTATCTGGTGTTGCCCTTTGGTCTTCATTGGTCGGAGGCACGGGCCAGCGACATGATTGTGTTTGACGAATCGGGTCAGACGCTGGAGGGGCGCGGGGTGGTGGAGTTGTCCGCGCAATGCATACACGCGCCACTGCACCGCATCACGGGCGCCAATGTGGTGCTGCACACCCACCAGCATTGGGCCATGGCCCTGAATATGCTCAAGGACAACCGACTGCTGCCGGCCAGCCAGACGGCGGCTTTCTTTGACGGGCAAATTGCCTACGACGACCATTACCAAGGACTCGCGAGCAGCTTGGAAGAAGGCGAGCGCCTGGCCGCTTGCCTGGGTGATAAACCTATTTTGTTCATGAAAAACCATGGCGTGGTAGTGACCGGTGAGACCGTTGCGCAAGCCTACCGCCGCTTGTACAAACTCGAGCGCGTGTGCCGCGCGCAGGTCATGGCGCTGTCAACAGGGCAGCCGATCGAAGTGCTCAGCCCTGAGGTGGTGGCCCGGGTCAAAACGCCGTCGGCGCATGATCGGCATCCGCGTGCTGAGCGCGAGCGCCTGTTTTTTGAAGCGATGATGCGCGTGGTGGACCGCGAGTTGCCCGGTTACGCGGACTGATGCAGGGACTGAACTACGGACGGGGTCACGGCATTGGAATGCCTGTGACCACGGCTGCCCGCTTGCGCTGAATTCCCGCCAGGCACGGCAGGTCAGACACCGTCCGGCTTGATTTGTGCGCGCGCAATCACAGGTTTCCACCGCCCTTGCTCCAGTTTGATGAAGGTTTCAAACTCCGCACGCGTATCGCCTACGGCCAGCGCGGTGTCTTGGCTGAGCTTGTCGTGAACCAGTTTGCTTCGCGCCGCTGCCATGGCTTCTTTTTCCAGTTTTTCTAGGTTGACTTTGGCCATTTTGCTGGGGGCCAACAGGCCGTACCATTGCGTCATTTCAAAGCCTTTGTAGCCTTGCTCGGCCACAGTAGGGACATCGGGCAGTTGCGGTAAACGTGTGCTGGTGCCGGTCGCGATGCAACGCAGTCGGCCTGCTTTGATGAACTGCAGCAGTGCGGGGGCGCCCACCGCAGCCGCTTGAAGCCGTCCGGCAATCAGGTCTGTCAACATGGGGCCGGTGCCTCGATAGGGCACGTGCAGCATGAAAGTTTCGGTGGCCATTTTGAGGTATTCAAAAGCCAAATGGCCTGCGCTGCCATTGCCTGCTGAGCCGTAGTTGAGTTGACCCGGTTTGGATTTGGCATAGGCCACAAATTCTTTGAGGTTCTTCACCGGCAG
>Ga0075464_10001407_pt1 | contig 10825 bp, 11 predicted proteins | sample DEB19_08_DNA_5_FD_75068 | JGI IMG/M metagenome (GOLD analysis project Ga0075464, IMG submission 75068) | Aqueous microbial communities from the Delaware River and Bay under freshwater to marine salinity gradient to study organic matter... | ecosystem: Environmental > Aquatic > Marine > Coastal ...
TGGGCAAAGACTGGCTGCAGACCTATGTCGATTCAGCCAATCATGGCGGCATCGAGCGGGTTCTGGTTTGACAAAAGCAGGCTGCCCGCTGTGTGATGCCGACGGTGGGCTGCTGGTGTTCAGGAACGAGCAGTTGCGCGTCATTCAGGCGCTTGAGGCGGGCTTTCCGGCTTTTTACCGCGTGGTGTGGAACACCCATGTGGCCGAGTTTTCAGACTTGTCTGCAGCCGAGCGCAACGCCTGCATGAACGCGGTACTGGCTGTTGAACAGGTTTTGCGCGAACAACTCCAGCCCACCAAAATCAATCTGGCGGCGCTCGGCAATGCCGTGCCGCATCTGCACTGGCATGTGATTGCCCGCTTTGACTGGGACAGCCACTTTCCGGGTTCGGTATGGTCTGCACCTGTTCGCACACCAGACATTGACAAGCTGGCGCTGCTGGCTTTGCAATGCGAGCAGGTCCATCATTTACTGGCCGCCAAAATGGGCGGTCTGAATTTTTAGAAAGTAGCGCACCATGGCAGGCCTTCAAGCAGACTCACCCACCCCCACAGCACTGACCGTGCACAGCAAATCGCGGTTGCTGGAAGTGACTTTTTCAGACGGTGCCGCGTTTAATATTCCGTTCGAGCTGATGCGGGTGTACTCGCCTTCGGCTGAAGTACAGGGCCACGGCCCCGGCCAGGAAGTGCTGCAGACGGGTAAACGTGATGTTGGCGTGGTTGAACTGGAGCCGATTGGCAACTATGCGGTCAAGCCGGTGTTTTCTGACGGCCATGAGAGCGGTATTTTTTCTTGGGATTACCTCTACCATTTGGGTTCACAACAAGATCAGCTTTGGGTCGACTACAACCGCCGTCTGGAGGCTGCAGGCGCATCGCGTGACGCACCCATGGCGACGGCTGGCGGTCACAGTTGCGGCAGCCATTGAGGCTTGCAACGCATGAGTGTTGTTTTTGCGACAAATAAAGCCCCCCTAAAAGACCAATTCCCCGTGCCTGACTAGGGTTGTAGCCCTGCAATCGGCCCCGCGCCCTCTAGCATCGAGGCTATGACAACAACCCATTTCGGTTTTCAATCCGTCGACGAAAAAGACAAGGCCAAAGCCGTTCGCGGCGTGTTCGACTCCGTCGCGTCCAAATACGACGTCATGAACGACCTGATGTCGGTCGGCATGCACCGCGCCTGGAAGGCTTACACCGTGCTGGTGGCCAATGTCAAGGACGGCCAGCGTGTGCTGGACATTGCGGGTGGCACGGGCGACCTGGCTTTGGCGTTTGCACCCAAGGTGGGTGCGAGCGGGCAAGTGGTGCACACCGACATCAATGAAGCCATGCTGCGTGAGGGCCGCAACCGCTTGCTCGATGCCGGCGTTCATTTGCCCACGCTGGCCTGTGATGCTGAGCACTTGCCCTTTGCGGATGCTTATTTTGATCTGGTGACGGTTGCTTTTGGACTGCGCAACATGACGCACAAAGACAATGCCTTGCTGGAGATGAATCGCGTGCTCAAGCCCGGTGGCAAGCTGTTGGTATTAGAGTTTTCCAAGGTGGCCAAACCCTTGACGAAAATTTACGATTGGTACTCATTCAAGGTGTTGCCCAAATTGGGCAAGCTGGTCGCCAACGATGACGCCAGCTACCAGTATCTGGCCGAGTCAATTCGCATGCACCCTGACCAAGACACGCTAAAGGCCATGATGGTCAAAGGCGGCTTTGGTCATGTGGACTATCACAACCTGTCGGGCGGGGTGGTGGCATTGCATGTTGGAATCAAGTGTTGAGAGTTTTGAGTTCATCCGCATCTGAATGTTGTGTATTCATGTTTTGCTTATAAAGGAGACGTTATGAAAATCTGGTCTATTGTTCTTTCTTGCGCGATGGCGCTGAGCTTTGGCTTTGCGGCCACCAGTGCTGAAGCCGCCCGTATGGGCGGTGGTAAATCGACTGGCAAGCAGTCGTCAAATGTGACGCAGCGTGAGGCCGCCAAACCGGCTACTCCGGCGGCACCTGCTGCCGCACCCGCTGCAGCGCCGAAGAAACCTTGGGGCGCCATGTTGGGCGGCCTGGCGGCGGGCTTGGGCTTGGCCTGGCTGGCGTCATCGCTTGGCTTGGGCGGCGCGATGGCCAACATCATGATGTTTGCCTTGCTGGCCATTGCCGCAGTGCTGGTGATTGGCTTTGTGATGCGCAAAATGAAGGGTGGCAACACCGGTCAAGGCCAGTCACCGTATGCGATGCAAGGCGCGGGCAACGCGGCCACACCCCGCAGCTACAACCCTGAAAACGTTGGCAACGATGCATCGGCGCGCCCTTGGGAGCGCAGCACCACGTCCTTTGACGCCAGCAACACGGCTGGGTCGGGTTCGATGATTGGCTCAGGTTTGTCGGGCTCTCAGGCCTGGGGTGTGCCTGCCGGGTTTGACTCTGAAAGTTTTTTAAAGGCCTGCAAAGCCAACTTTTTGACGCTGCAAGATGCGTGGGACAAGTCAGACATCAACAACCTGCGCGCCATGATGACCGACGACATGCTCAGCGAAATCAAAACGCAATTGGCCGAACGCGAATCACACACCGGCCTGGGCGTGAACAAAACCGACGTGCAAATGCTCGATGCCAAGCTGCTGGGGATTGAAGAGTTGGCCGATGTGTACATGGCCAGCGTCGAGTTCTCGGGCATGATCCGCGAAGACTTGTCAAGCGGTGCCAGCCCGTTCCGTGAAGTCTGGAACATGACCAAGCCGCGCAATGGTTCGGGTGGCTGGCTGGTAGCCGGAGTCCAGGCGCTCCAATAAAAAGGTCTCTGCCCAGGTTGGGCAATATTTAAGTGAAAATCGGGGACGTATGAATAACACGTCCCCTTTTTCTTTTCTGGAATCCATGGCCACACGTTTTCAACCGCCCGAATGGGTGGTCAGCGAGACGCAACAGCGGCTGGTGCTTTTTTTAAACCATGTCCTGATGCAGGAAAAAGAGGCGCAAGACCGCCTGGCGCGCAAAAAAGGCAGCGTGCTGCAAATTCGCTGGGGCCTGTTTGCGCTTGATTTGCGCATCACGCCGGCCGGCTTGCTTGACAAGGCCCCCCCAGCCGCCAAACCTGATTTGTTGATCGCTGTCGCCGTTGATTCGCCCATCGTGCTGATGCAGTCGGTGATGGCTGGCAAGTCACCCCCCGTCAAGATTGAGGGTGATGTCCAGCTGGCGGCAGAGCTGGGCTGGCTGGCTGAAAACCTTCGCTGGGATTTTGAAGAGGACCTGTCGCGGGTGGTAGGCGACATCCCCGCTCATGCCATGGCTGACGCTGCCAGGCGGGTCGGTCAAGCGGTGAAATCGTTTTTAGTGAGCGTACCCGGCAGCCCTTTTCAGGCAGCAGGCGATGCCCCAGTGAAGGCTGGTTCATGAGCCGTATCTTCAGGGGTGTGTTCATCGTCTGGACGGTGCTGCGATTTGGCCTGGACGAGTTGGTTTTGTCGGGTTTTGAAAAGCCGTGGATCAAGCTGATTCGCCGCGTGGTATCGGTAGGCCGCAATTTGCGGGCACCGCGTGGCGAGCGCCTGCGCGAAGCGCTGGAAAGCCTGGGGCCGATTTTCGTCAAGTTTGGCCAAGTCTTGTCCACCCGCCGTGATTTGCTGCCGCAGGACATTGCTGACGAGCTGGCCCGCCTGCAAGACCGTGTGCCACCGTTTGATTCTGCTTTGGCGGTTGCCAGGATTGAAAAATCATTTGGCCGCCCTCTGGACAAGATTTTTGCGAGTTTTGACCACACGCCCATCGCCAGCGCCTCGATTGCCCAAGTTCACTTTGCCGTGTTGCCCAATGGCCGTGAGGTCGCGGTCAAGGTGCTGCGCCCCAACATGTTGCCAGCGATCGAAAAAGACCTGGCCCTGATGCACATGATGGCAGGCTGGGTAGAGGGCGCTTCTGCCGACGGCAAGCGCCTCAAGCCGCGCGAAGTGATCGGCGAGTTTGACAAGTACCTGCACGACGAACTGGACCTGCTGCGTGAAGCGGCGAGCGCCGCGCAATTGCGGCGCAATATGGCCGGGCTGGACCTGGTCATGATTCCCGAAATGATCTGGGACTACTGCATGACCGATGTGATGGTGATGGAGCGCATGAAGGGCGTGCCGATCAGCCAAACCCAGCGCTTGCGCGATGCGGGTGTCGACATGAAAAAACTCGCACGCGACGGTGTGACGATATTTTTTACCCAGGTGTTTCGTGACGGGTTTTTTCATGGCGACATGCACCCCGGAAACATACAGGTCAGCCTGGAGCCCGAGACCTTTGGGCGTTACATCTCGCTGGACTTTGGCATCGTCGGTACGCTGACAGAGATTGACAAGGAATATCTGGCGCAAAATTTCAGCGCGTTTTTCCGGCGCGACTACAAGCGCGTGGCTGAGCTGCACATTGAATCGGGCTGGGTACCGCAAACCACACGTGTCGATGAGCTGGAGTCGGCCATTCGCGCCTGCTGCGAGCCTTACTTTGACAGGCCGCTGAAAGAAATATCGCTGGGCCTGGTGCTGATGCGCCTGTTCCAGACCTCACGCCGGTTTCACGTCGAGATTCAACCGCAACTCGTGCTGCTGCAAAAAACCCTGCTGAACATTGAAGGTCTGGGCCGCGAACTGGACCCGGATCTGGACTTGTGGAGCACCGCCAAGCCGTTTTTGGAAAAGTGGATGATTGAGCAGATTGGCCCTGAAAAGCTGCTGGCTCAACTCAAGGCAGAAGCGCCATCGTATGCCAAGCTGTTGCCGCTGCTGCCCCGTCTTTTGTCGGACTATCTGAAGCGTTCGCCAGAGGCCAACCAGCGCGGTCTGGTGGAGCTGCTGGCTGAGCAAAAACGCACCAACAAACTGCTGCAAGCCATCATTTACGGGGGTGTGGGGTTTTTACTGGGGCTCGTAGCCATGCAAGTGCTGCTCAGGGTCAGACTTTTTTAGCCTGCCCCGTATAATTATGGGCTTTGCAGCCTCAGACCATCTGACGGCGCAATTCACTGAAAACTCCCCAAAATCATGCCAATTTACGCTTACAAATGCGAATCCTGCGGGCACAGCAAAGATGTTTTGCAAAAAATGTCTGATGCGCCGTTGACCGATTGCCCGCAATGCGGCGCCGCCACGTTTAAAAAGCAGCTGACCGCTGCTGGTTTTCAGCTCAAGGGTTCTGGCTGGTATGTCACGGACTTTCGTGATGGCAAAGGTGGCGGTGACAAAGCCAAAGAGTCCGGCGGCTCTGACAAGGCGGACGTACCTGCAAGTGCAGCTACGGGCGCAACCCCAACGCCTGCCAAGTCTGAAACATCGAACGCAGCAGCTGCTCCGGCTCCGGCACCGGCTGCCAGCCCGCCCCCTGCTCCCAAGGCCACACCATGATGGCCGCGATCCGAAAATACCTGCTGGCCGGCTTGCTGGTGTTGGTGCCGCTGGCCATCACGGTCTGGTTGCTGAACTGGTTTATTGCCACGCTGGACCAAACCCTGCAAATCCTGCCTGGCAACTGGCACCCTGACAAACTGATTGGTGTGCATATCCCCGGTTTTGGGGTGTTGCTGGCGCTGGCTATCGTGCTGGTGATTGGTGCAGTTGCCAGCAATTTTTTCGGTAAAAAACTGGTCAGCTGGTGGGACTTGCTGCTCAATCGCATCCCCATCGTTCGCTCGATTTATTCCAGTGTCAAGCAGGTGTCTGACACCTTGTTTTCAGAAAATGGCAACGCTTTTCGCAAGGCTTTGCTGGTGCAATGGCCGCGTGTTGGGGTCTGGACGATTGGGTTTCAAACCGGCACGCCCGGTGGCGATGTGGTCAACCACTTGCCGGGCGACTACCTGAGCGTTTATGTGCCCACCACGCCCAACCCAACAGGCGGCTACTTTGTGATGCTCAAGCGCGAGGACTGTATCGAACTCAACATGAGTGTCGATCAGGCGCTGACTTATGTCATTTCCATGGGCGTTGTCGTGCCTGGCAGTGCCGCTACCTACAAACCAAAATAAATTTTTATTCATGTCCTCCCAAATGCGCTCGAACTATTGTGGTCTGGTGACCGAAGCCCTGATGGGTCAAACCGTTTCCCTGTGCGGTTGGGTCAACCGCCGACGTGACCATGGCGGTGTGATTTTTGTCGACCTGCGCGACCGCGAAGGCTATGTGCAAGTGGTGTGCGACCCGGATCGTGCCGACATGTTCGCCACCGCTGAAGGTGTGCGCAACGAGTTTTGCATTCAGGTCAAAGGCATTGTTCGTGCCCGCCCCGAAGGCACCGTCAATGAAGGCTTGAAAAGCGGCAAGATTGAAGTGTTGTGCCACGAGATGACGGTGCTTAACCCCAGCGTCACGCCGCCATTTCAGCTGGACGACGACAACCTGTCGGAAACCACGCGCCTGACGCACCGCGTGCTGGACCTGCGCCGCCCCTACATGCAAAACAACCTGATGCTGCGCTACCGCGTGGCGATGGAAACCCGCAAGTTTCTGGATGCCAACGGTTTCATTGACATTGAAACGCCCATGCTGACCAAAAGCACGCCGGAAGGTGCGCGCGATTATCTGGTGCCAAGCCGCGTCAACGAAGGCCAGTTTTTTGCGCTGCCGCAAAGCCCGCAATTGTTCAAACAGTTGCTGATGGTGGCGGGTTTTGACCGCTATTACCAGATCACGAAATGCTTTCGCGACGAAGACCTGCGCGCCGACCGCCAGCCCGAATTCACGCAGATTGATATTGAAACGTCCTTCATGGGCGAGCAGGACATCCGCGACATGTTCCAGGGCATGATCAGCAACATTTTCAAGACCGTGCTGAACATCGATCTGGGCGAGTTCCCGGTCATGGCCTATGCCGATACGATGCATCGCTTTGGCTCGGACAAGCCCGATTTGCGGGTCAACATGGAATTCACCGAACTCACCGATGTGATGGCTGATGTTGACTTCAAAGTATTCAGTGTGCCCGCCACCACACCCGGTGGCCGCGTGGTGGCTCTGCGTGTGGCAGGCGGCGCAGAAATGCCGCGCAGCGAGATCGATGCCTACACCGAGTTCGTCAAAATTTACGGTGCCAAAGGCCTGGCCTGGATCAAGGTCAACGACATTGCCAAAGGTCGCGAGGGCTTGCAAAGTCCCATCGTCAAGAACATCCACGATGCCGCGATTGCTGACATCCTCAAGCGCACGGGCGCGGCCAATGGTGACTTGCTGTTCTTCGGTGCCGACAAGGCCAAAATCGTCAACGACAGCATTGGCGCACTGCGTCTGAAGGTCGGCCTGAGCGCTCTGGGTAAAAAGCTGGGCCTGTTCACGGCCGGCTGGAAGCCACTGTGGGTGGTTGACTTCCCGATGTTTGAACACGACGAAGCCAACAACCGCTGGAGTGCCGTCCACCACCCGTTCACTGCGCCCAAAGACGGCCACGAAGACTGGATGGACACCGATCCCGGCAAATGCATTGCCAAGGCCTACGACATGGTGCTCAACGGCTGGGAACTGGGCGGCGGCTCGGTGCGTATCCACCGTGCAGATGTGCAAAGCAAGGTGTTTGATGCCCTCAAAATCGGCCCCGAGGAAGCACAAGAAAAATTCGGCTTTCTGCTTGACGCGCTGCAATACGGCGCACCGCCACATGGCGGCCTGGCCTTTGGTCTGGACCGCATCGTGACCATGATGACCGGTGCCGAGTCCATCCGCGACGTGATTGCCTTCCCGAAAACCCAGCGCGCCCAGTGCCTGCTGACGCACGCGCCCAGCCCGGTGGATGAAAAGCAGCTCAAGGAATTGCACATCCGCTTGCGCGCGCCTGCGGCCGCTTGAGTTTGTTTCCCAAAGCGGGCAGCGGCGGGTAGCACAAGCTGATGGCGACCTTCAAAATACCGGAATCTGTTCTGGTCGTCATTCACACACCAGACCGGCACGTGTTGCTGATGGAGCGCACCGACCATCCCGGCTTCTGGCAAAGCGTGACAGGCTCCCGGGACAGCCTGGATGAAGACTTGCGGCTGACCGCGCAGCGCGAAGTGATGGAGGAAACAGGTATCACGGCCAGCATCAACGCGTTTGTCGATTGGTCTGTCACCAATATTTACGACATTTACCCTGCCTGGCGTGGCCGCTATGCGCCTGGCGTGATGCAAAACACCGAGCATGTCTTCAGCCTGTGCGTGCCTTCGGGTACCCCTGTCGCGCTGAGCGCGCGCGAGCACACCGCCTACCAGTGGCTGCCTTATCTGGAGGCTGCTGACCACTGCTTTTCACCGTCAAATGCAGAGGCCATTTTGTTATTGCCCCAATTCATGGCATAAGCTTGGCAGCATGCAAGTGGCCGCACCTACTGAAAGCCTCATACTGCTGCAAGGCGGTCAAACTTTTTTTCCAGCGCTGATTCGCGCGGTCGATGCCGCGACTGCTTCAGTGCAGCTGGAAACCTATATTTTTGACATGCATGGCGCAGGCGCTGACGTGGCCGAGGCACTGCTTCGTGCGGCGCGCCGGGGCGTTGTGGTGCAGGTGCTGGTTGACGGCATTGGCTCAGAAGCCCTGAGTCCAGAATGGCAACAAAAAATAGAACAAGCAGGTGTGCAGTGGTGCATTTACTCGCCTGTGGGGGCTGGCCTGAAGGGGTTGGGTTTGTTGATGCCCGACCGCTGGCGCAGGTTGCACCGCAAGCTGTGTGTGGTGGACCAGCAGACTGCCTTTTGTGGCGGCATCAATATTCTGGATGATTTTTATGATCCGAATCATGGCGTGCTGCAAGCGCCACGGTTTGATTTTTCTGTTCAGGTTACCGGACCGCTTGCGGCGCACATGCACGAGGCGGTCAGCCTGTTGTGGTGGCGCGTGCAGGCGGGCTACAGTGCGCGAAGGCGCCATTTGGGGGCCGCCTGGGACAAATTCAAAAAAGCGGGTTTCGGCGGGCGCTCACCTTCAGTTGTTCAAGACCCCCGGTTTGGCGCGCATGCGACGCTCGTGCTGCGTGACAACCTGAGCAACCGGAGCAGTATTGAAAAGGCGTATTTGAAAGCCATTGGCAAAGCGCGCAGCGAGATACTGATTGCCAACGCCTACTTTGTGCCCGGCGGCAAGTTGAGGCGTGCGCTGATGGGAGCGGCACGCCGCGGTGTAAAGGTCACCTTGCTGCTGCAGGGCAAGTACGAATACTTCATGCAGTACCACGCGGCGCGTCCCGTGTATGACGCGCTGCTGGGTGAGGGCATTGACATCCATGAATACGCCGCCAGTTTTCTGCATGCCAAGGTGGCCGTGATTGATGGCCATTGGGCCACGGTCGGCTCGTCCAACCTGGACCCGCTCAGCATGCTGTTGGCGCGTGAGGCGAACGTGATGGTGGATGACGCTGCCTTTGCCGCGCAACTGCGCGAGCAACTCTGCGCGGCCATTGCCACCCATGGCAGCCGCATTGACCCTGCCGTTTACAGCCAGCGGCCGTTTGGCCAGCGCCTGCTCGGCCGCGTGGCTTACGCCTTGATGCGCATCGGTATCTGGATAGCGGGTAAGCGTTATTGATGGTTCGGCCTTACTTTGACGTGATATCTCTGACGTGACATGCAAGACCTGATTGTTCAGCGGCCCGAAGGCCTGTACTGCCCGCCCGGCGATTTCTATATTGACCCGTGGCGTGCGGTAGACCGTGCTGTCATCACCCACGCCCATGCCGACCACGCTCGAACGGGCCATCGCCACTATCTGGCCGCCGCCCCGGCCGAGGGCGTGCTGCGTTCCCGGTTAGGGCAGGGCATTGCGTTGCAAGCGGTGCCCTACGGCGAGGGGGTCACACACAACGGCGTGACGGTGTCCCTGCATCCTGCCGGGCATGTGCTGGGTTCTGCGCAGGTGCGCTTGCAGCACGGCGGGCAGACCTGGGTTGCCAGCGGTGACTACAAGGTCGCCCCGGATGCCACCTGTGCGCCATTTGAGGCAGTGCGCTGCGATGTATTCATCACCGAGTCCACTTTTGGTTTGCCCATTTACCGCTGGCGTCCTGATGCCGAGGTGTTTGCCGAGATCAATGCCTGGTGGGCGGCCAACGCGGCGGCAGGCCGTGCCAGCGTGCTGATGTGCTACAGCTTTGGCAAGGCGCAGCGTATTTTGAGTGGGGTGGACGCGTCCATCGCACCGATTGTTGTGCACAGCGCGATTCAAGCCCTCAACACGGCCTACCGAGATGCCGGGGTGAACTTGCCCAAGACGACCTTGGTCAGTGAAGTGACTGACCCGGCAGACTTCCAGCGCGCCTTGGTGCTGTGCCCGCCCAGCGCAGCTGTCGGCCCATGGGTGAAAAGATTTGGTGACTTCAGTGATGCCTTTGCCAGCGGCTGGATGCAGCTGCGGGGTGCGCGGCGCAGGGGTAGTTATGACAAGGGTTTTGTCCTGTCTGACCACGCCGACTGGCCGGGTCTGATGGGTGCTATTGGTGCCACGGGCGCGAACCGCGTCATCGTCACGCACGGCAGCATTCCCGTGATGGTGCGGTATTTGTCTGAACAGGGTTTGCAGGCCGAGTCTTTTCATACCGAGTACGGCGACGATGCCGTCGAAGAAAAATTATCGGCATGAAACATTTTGCCAATCTGTTCACTGAACTGGACAGCACCACCTCGACCAACGCCAAAGTGGCTGCCTTGCAAGTCTACTTTCAAGTTGCGCCCCCTGAAGATGCTGCCTGGGCGGTGTATTTCCTGTCAGGTGGCAAGCCTCGGCAGGTTGTCAAGACGGCGGTGCTGCGGGCTTTGGCGTGTCAAGCTGCAGGCATTGACGACTGGCTGTTTGAAGAGTGCTATCAGGCCGTCGGTGACCTGGCTGAA
>Ga0075464_10001409_pt1 | contig 10816 bp, 20 predicted proteins | sample DEB19_08_DNA_5_FD_75068 | JGI IMG/M metagenome (GOLD analysis project Ga0075464, IMG submission 75068) | Aqueous microbial communities from the Delaware River and Bay under freshwater to marine salinity gradient to study organic matter... | ecosystem: Environmental > Aquatic > Marine > Coastal ...
AGAAAAATACCCCACGTCTGGGGTATAATTTCTAGTTTATTGACAAATCTTACGAAATGTTTATTAACTTTTGACGACGAAACCGAAGTTGCTTCGTAGGCTGGTGTGTCCGTAAAGAACATCAACAGTTACTAACCAACCAAGGTGTTCTTGCTTGTACTGCGCTTGAGTACGAGGACTCATTTGCATAGCAATCGCCCATGCTTCTTTGTGGAAGAATAGGTGGTTGTATTCTGCAGTAGTTGTAGAAAGGCTTACAAGGTTTTGACTCATAAATACATCTACACCGTAGATTGTACCCATTTTACCTGACTTGATAGCTTCACCAGTACCAAGAGCGTCATAGCGAACGTACTTGTCAATGTTCAATAGTTCTGCTTCGCCCTTAGGGTGAACAACTAGAACACGGTCTGTGCGTGGAGCTTTGTTTTCGCTTAGGTAGCGGTTTACAGCCAAGATGTTTGCATCAGCAATAGCTGTACCATAAACACCAGTAGTCTGAGAAGCTGTCTTCCATGCAGTAGTCATAGCAGTAGCTAAGTCAGAGTCGATTTTTTCAGCGATAGCATAAGCAGCAGCTTGCGTGTAGTCGCTTCGAGTTTCGTAGTTACTCTGGGTAGCTAGGATGTCTTCTACTAAGAATGAGCTTTCGTAGTGGCGGTTGATAGTGATAGTTGTTTTGGTTTCTGTGTTGTAGTTCAACGTAACAACAGTGTTTTGTGCCTTTAGGCTTGCAGTAATTGAAGATACGTTAGGGATTTCAACAGTTTGACCAGAACTTTTTACGTCTGCGTCATAGTGTTTGATTAGTGGCAAAAGAACAAGATTGCTCTTAACGAACATCAATACTTCTTTTGACCAGATTTGAGGGCGGAATACGTTACCAGCTGTGACACCGACGTTGACGTTTCCTGAGTTAAATGCACCTGTAGGCATGATTTAGTTTCCTTTGGGTTAAATTATTTGCCCGACATAGCCCTTGAGATTGCATCATGATTTTTTTCAAACCACTTTTGGTCCATTCTATCTACAAGTTCATACACATTTTGAGGTGTAATTTTCGTGTCCGATGAATAAACTGAAGTATTTGATGCACTCGCTTGTGGCGGAATAGCGGATTGTTTCTGGGCGAGATTTTCTAGCGCCTGACGACCACCCTCAAACCTTAGATTAGAAACGAAATCGGGGTCTCTATACAAATGTGCTGCAACATCATCCATATCTGATAGATACGGGCGAGATGCGGCGATTTCCATAAGTTTTTCCCTATGTTCTTTCATATCTGGGTTAGCATCAAACCAGTCTCGTACATATAGCTTTAGTTCTGAATTGTTTTGTCTTTCAACCACAGCATTTAATGTTGGGTCTTCTGATTCAGCAATCAGTTCTGGCGGCTGTATTTTGACTCGCTGTTGCTGTTCGTGGAATCTACGGTCATTATCTAATTGCATTTTTGCGAGTTTTACCTCGTTCGGATTTTCAGGGTTAATCTTTAAACCTTTTTTTTCCGCCCAATCAATTATTTCTTGGTCCGTACTTTCAGCTTTTACTTCCTCTTTTGATTCAGCGGCTGGCTCCTCTGGAGCTAATTCGTCTTGCGTTGATGCGGCGTTCGGTTCTTCGGCATTTTCCTGACCTACAGGTACCATTGTTGGCGTACCTTGCTCGTCAGTTGTTATTACCATTGCCCCGTCGTCTGCTCCCGCTTCATTGGTTGTAGGTTGTGCTGAAACAGCGCCATCCTCTGAAGTTGTGGTGTCCATCGTATCTCCTTGTTAATGTATGCCCATAGGCGAGGCAACGAGTTATGGGCCTTAATCCTCGTTGCGCTCACCCATGCTCACACTCAAGAACATTATGTGTTCTATAGTCTTTATAACACCTGACGCTTCTTTAATCAAGCCAAAAGCGGAATCGGCTGTAGGTTCCCTACCTGCTTCATTTAAAAGTTTAAGATATAGGTCTTCTTTAATAGAACGAATCATCTCTTTGCCCTGAGAAGAGTTAAGGAAACTCTTAATCTCTTTTGAGTAATCATCCATTTGCAGGACCTTGTGATGGCATTTGTGGGGCTACACCCATTGGTGTATCGTTTGGCATTATTGTATGAATGCCCTGAATTTGTGAGTTCATCTGGTCGGTAGCCAAAGCGTCTATACCGCCTTCATGAGTAACTGATGGTTGGTATCCAGCCTTTTGTTCCATTTGAGCACGAATATCAGGTGGGGCATCTTTATAGGTAGGTTTATCTTTAGGATTAGATTCTTGCTTAGCCTGAGCGTCTTGAGCTAGTTTCTCTGCTGGAATCATCAATGAATCTGCCTCGTCTGGTTCAAGGTCAAAAGCTCTCTTAATAACAAGTCGAGTAAGTGCGGTTTGGTCAACAAATGGACTTCCCAAAAGGGCGGTGTACATTTCCTTGACGTTTCGCATAGTTCGTTGCTTGTCGTTTTCGATTGTACTCTTTAGCTTGACTCTTGGTTCGTAGTCACCCTGGAATTGGTTAGGGTCAAACTTCTGCCACTCGACTCCACCTTTTCCAACAACTCGCATCATTGTTTCAGTAGTAACGTAGAGTTTAACAAGTTGGAACACTAATTTAGCCAATCGGTAATAACCACCGTTCTCCATCTCAGAAACAACCATATCAAATCTTTTACCAGCTGAAGCTATTTGAGCTTTGATTTCGGTGGCTGTGGTGTCACCTGAAGCGCTCCCACCTCGTAGTACTTGGTCAATAGCGGTGGCTTCACGTATTTCGTTCTTTATGTTTGTTCGTTCGTTAAATACGGCTGAAGGTATAACTGGTTTTTGAACTGCTTGTAGGCTTCCTGGTTTGAATGGATAAACTGCGCCAGTGACGTTCTTAATCTTGTCCATATAGGCCTGGTATTGTGGGTCTAATTCCATAAGAGGGTCAAGAGCCCATGATGCAGCGTCAATGTTCTGGTTGGTTAAGTCATTAAGTAGTTCTTGAGGCTTAGCCATAGGCTGTAAGGCACTTCTTCCGTACAGTTGAGACTCGGTAGCTGAGGCTGCGTCTAAGATATAAGGATACATTCCTGTAGGATTTTGAACTCCTAGGAATTGCTGTCTCTGTTTAAAGAAATTGTCTGATTCATAGATGATTTGTGAACGGTTAGCGACATAATAAACTTTATCTAAAGTCCAGTAACAAAGTACTTCTATTTGGTCTGAGGCTTCCTCTGAAAGTGTTGAGCCCATAAACATATCTTGCTGTTGTTTTTCGGTTTGCTCACCTTCTGGCTGGCCTGTTTCAACCTTATCTAGGTTCTTGTACTTTGGTACGAGTTCTCCTGTCTTGGAGTCTATAATTTGTTCACTTTGAAGTTTTTCTTTGCTTGTAAGGAAGCGGTGACCCATGTAAGAAGCGTTCTGGTAGTTAATCGCAGAAACGATAGGGTCAATAAAGAAATCTCTTAGAGAAATGTTTTGTAGTTCTGGGTGGTCAATGTTCCAATACACAAACATTACACCCGTTCCGTAGAGGAAGAAGTTTCGATTGTGTAGGACTAGTTTGTTTGTCCAGTGGTCAAGGTCCCAGTAGTAAGAAAATAGAGAATTGAGGACTTCTGTATTGGCAGATTGCTCGTATTTAGTTGGGAAGTATTCAACAATTGGCTTGTCGCCAGAGGTTCCAGCCACCAAAGTCTCAATAGTAGAGTAGGACATAGGAACAAATGTGTCAGAAATCCCATTATAAGCGACGTTTACTCTCTCAGAGTTATAGAGTTTATAAAAATTCATCCACTCGTTGTGCCACGCACCAGCACAATAATCCCAAGAGGCTTTAAAATCTTCAACGATGTCTTCTACTAAATCTGCTTCGGTCTTTTTCTCGGTGTTTTCAGCCATGAATATTCCTGATGGCCCAGTTATTCTGATTATACAATACTAATAGTTTCTTGCATACTTATTTCTACGGTCTAATGCGGCTTGAGGGATAATTGGCTCTGCTATGTTTCCTTGCCTTTGGTTCATCAAGAGGTAACGGACTGCATCGTAAAGGTGGTCTTCGCTTCTCGTATCTATATCTTCGGGTCGATTAATGTCTACGGGGAGGTTTGGGAAGGTTCGGATAAAGTTCACACATGATGAGAATACTTGAAGTCTTGGTAGCCCATCAGCTTGAGGGGCGAGGGCTTCGTGAATAGCTGCCTTTCCCGCTTTTCTATCGTTATTTGCAGGACTGAAGATAATATTGTGGTTCATAAAAATCTTCGCTATAAGTTCGCCTGTCTCGGCGTTTCCAACGGCTTTCCAAATAGACGGGTCGGCTAGGTGCATCATTACTCGCTCGTCAGATTCCATCATCTTCATAATCTCAGCCTGTTTACCAACAATCATTTTCGTCTCGTAGAATTCCCGATAAATATAGACTCTGTTTGTAATAGGGTCGATAGCTCCCCACACAGCAGCTGCGTAGGTATTGTAGCCGTAGTCATAGGCCATCCATCTCATCCAGTGAGGAGGAATTTGAAATGGAGAAACGACATGATAATCTTTGCCATCTTTTTCTCTGCGCCATTCTTCAAAAGCCTGTCCTGCGAAAATATCCCAGTCACCATCTCGATAAGCCCTTCTAAGATTTGGGTCACTAATCGAGTTAAGAACTTTAGAATAAGAGTCTATAAAGTCTTGTGAAACATGGTCGGTTACTTTAGCGGGTATAAATATTCGAGTGTTTTCGTTCTCGTCTGTGTAGATGGTTTCGGGTTCGGTGATGTCGATAAAATAAGATTTAACCCACGCATGACCAATTCCTCCAGGGTTTGTGGCACACATTATTTTAAGTGGATTCTTCAGGCTAGAGCGTACCCTCGTCTTCAAGAACTCATATTGTTCTTTGGTGAAGTGAGTCAACTCATCTATAAGAAGAAGGTGCATTTCCGCACTCTGGTAACGATACATATCGGCAGGACTCTCTAAATAAGCGAGCTGAACAATACTACCGTTAGTGAAGTTAAAGACTGAATCCTGTGAGTTGAATTTCACTCCCTTAGCGATGTTCATATAATCAGCTGTTTGTTTGAGAAACTCAGGAACTACGGATTGTTTAAGCTCAGGAGTGGTTTTACGAAACACATAGACTCGACTCTTGGGCCACTCAAGGGCGTAGGTAATTGCTTCAGCTACGAGGGCTGCGGTCTTGCCTCCTCCTGCTGCGCCGCCGTACAAAACCTCGAACGCAGTTGCTTGGTGGAATTTTGTTTGTCTTGCCGACGGTTCGTAATCTGGGACTTTTACTACCTTGTTTGCCATGCTATGAACTCCATATCTGTCTTTGCACCCTTGCTTGAATTGCAACTAAAACAAGCTGGCACTATATTGTCTATAAAATTAGTTCCGCCTTTTATTAAGGGTATCCTGTGGTCACGAGTGGCGGCATCTTGAGTACAGTATGCACATTTATTGTGATATTCTGCAAGTTTCTCTTGCCACTCCGCCAATGAGTGACTCCCTACTGCACCCCTACGCCTATAGGTTTTTAGTTTGAAGCTATGTTTACGAGTATCTGTTTGATTGCGCTTAGTCTCGGTGGCTTTAACTCTATCTGGAAATAATTTGCGGTAGTTTAATTGATACATTCTCGAGTATTCCCTGTACTGTTCGGTCTGTTGCCATTTTTTGCGCCAGTAGCTTACCAAATCTGGATTGTCTTTTCGGTGGGACAGGACTTTAACCTTATGATGTTCTTTATTGTTTTGATACCATTGAAGGTTGTTCAGTCGGCTACATTCCCTGCAACGCACCTGAAGCCCGTCCTTAGCTTTAGAGGCCTTATTAAAAGCTTCTACGGGTAAGTTAAGTTTGCACACTGTACACGTCTTAGCCATTTACTTCCTTAACTTCTCCTGTAAGGGAATTAGTCCAAAGTTCATTAGCATAAGACCAGTGTCTACAGGGAGTCTTTAAAAGGCAACAGGCCATCCCACTAAGTGGGGCTGGTAGTTTGCCTGTTTGTCCGACTGAAGTATCTGCTGGTATGTACGGAGAATCACTAAGCTTCTCGTGCAACCACTGAGCTTTCTTATCAATAGCTTTCCACTTATCTAAATCTTCTGTTCGTATATAAACTTTAACGTCTGGCATATATCTATAATACGTACCGTACGTACCGTAGTCAATTGTTATTTTAGTAATTTTAAAAATGGGGGTACCTAATTGTTATTTAAAGTAATTGTATGTGGCTGATATGCCGAGTTTACTCGCTCCCACTCAGACACCCCTAGTCTTATTTAAGGGTTCCCTACCCCTGTTAATTGATAATTATTTATTAATGATACATCGTACATTATGTATTGTACGACTCGGTATTTATGTCGTGATGATGCATATAATCATGTATTAGCATTAAGCACGTTATAACTACTCTATTACTGTTAAATGAGTATATTTAGGTATATGGACTTGTAATACTGCATGTATGGGCTATTCTAATGACTTCTAACGGCTGCTACTGGGGTTTGTGGTGGTTTGTACCTATTTATGTAGTTACACGTCTATAACGTCAGTATGAGGGCGTGGGACGCTGTTGGTAAATGTAACTTGGACTTCTGTTTGTTGTCTATCTATAAATATGCCTTGTATCTTGCCTATCATCTCAAGTGCTTTTAAGCGGTCTCTGTCGTATTCGGAGTTGAGGGCAATATCCTCTAGCTGCTTAATTGTATGCTCTGGTTTGAAGCTGACTAATCTTTGATATGCTTCCCTAATCCATATCTTATCCTGTGATGATGCTGTGATGCTTCTAGCTGTAGCGTCTGAGTATCCCACTTCTAATGCACACTGATAAGCATTGCCAAACATGGGGTTAGGCTTGCCATTTAATCGAGGGCTGAAGTATAAAGCACTGAATAGGTCGTGTTTGGGGTCAATCTTGCTTAATTGAGTGGCGCGTGGGGGTAGCTTTTTAGTCATAATCTTACTTATATTGTACCAAAATACTGACTTATGCACAAGTATTACCTCTGTTATTTATATATTCTATGTTTGGGGTATTGACATAATAAGCATACCCATGATAGTATGTATGTAGACCAAACGAAGCAAACAACACAAGGTCGCACTTTATAACTAGGTAACAGCGAACACAAGAGTATCTGATAGGCAATACGCCACTTATACAACAGTCACTAACTGTTACCGAACGTAAGTAAACACAAACAAACTAAAAGAACGGACAATATGAAACAGATTATGGTATGGCACTATCAACAGCCAACAAAATATTACTTTTTAAAGATTAAGGGGTAAATTATGACACAATGGTACAAACTTACAGCGACTAGCAAAACAGGCTTAATTAAACAGCTACAAACTACCTATATCATAGCCAATAGCAAGGGCTTCGAAGTATTAAGCAACAAACTATACAAACTAAGCCAAGATGCAATATTTGACGATTATCTAACAGTAAAACAGATAAAAGCCAAAGCACTTGCAATACTGAGCTAACTAACATGCAAGTATATTTTGGTAAACGATCAAATGACTGTCATGCACCTTACGGCATTAAGTTTAAAAATACCTTTATAGGTGTTGTTATACATAAGCAAAACAGTTTTTGTAAGAATCATGCTAACTAACATACAAGGAGTATAAGACAATGAGAATAAGTAAATGGAGTCAAGGAGTCGCTGAATATGCGGCGGAGTTGAGAGAGTTTTTAGAAGAAGAACACCTAGAACCTACACTAAAAAATATGTTGAATGGTGCTGATAATTGGAAGCAATACAGTTACGGTGGTAGTGCTTTAATCTATAACGAGGATATAGCCGAGAGATTGGCGACACCCAGCGAGTACGAAAGTAGAATATCGAAGCGTTACGGACTTAACGACTATGCCAACGCTAATGAAACATGGTTAGACGTTCAAGCTAGAGCATTACATCAAGCTAGTTTACTGGTATTAGAAAAAGCTAAACAACTAACGGAGGTATAAGAGATATGGCAGACTATAAACTTACTGCTAAACGTAAACCTATTATAGGGCTACATGGTAGGGTTAAGCGTACGGGTGCTACTTACTACGAAGTAAACTATATCAAGGGTGGCTACTGGACTTATAAAGAGTTTGAACAACGTAAAGATGCTACGGCATTTATTAAAGAACACAGCGAGCTTATAAAATGACAATAAAAGTTAAACAAACTAGCTATCCTATAAGGATAAAAGTTAATGGCAAGCTGTTTATACTCAAAAAACTCTATTCAGAGGATCATGACGAGCCAGAACTATTCAAAGACACCGACCCCCACATCAGGGCGTTCAATAAAGACTTTTATAAATCAACTAACTACTAAGGGATAAAATGACACAATATAACAGAAACACTTTAATTATGAGCATAACTATACTTTTAATAACTAGTATAGGGGCATATAAAGCTTTTATATACGGCTTTAATCGTGGGGCGGTAAAGTATGCACCTATCGTACAAACACAAGCCACAAGGTATACAAATACGGCACAATGGCAATTGCCCTTGCAAGCTAGTGCTGAAAATAACTTACAGCAAACAGCAAACCCACAAAAGCAACTTTAATCAGAAAGGGTAATGTATTATGAAAGTAATTGACAGAGTACAGGGTATTTTAGAAAACCTGCCAGAAACTAAAGACTCAGATAAAAAGCTATTACTAGCTTACTGGGAACAACAGGGGTTATGCTTAAATACTGCACAACGTGAACGGTTTATGACACATTGTACTGTTGCGGAATCTATTACAAGGGCAAGGCGTGAACTAAGGGCAGAATTTCCAGCCAGCGAAACGGTGGACAATGAACGCTTTAATAAATACATAGACTATAAGCATAACGCTGCAGTTAGCTGGTTAAATGACTAATCACGATGAACTAATATACAGTATATACGGTGTTATAGGTATATTTTTAATAATATTTATCTTAACCTGTATACCTTCATGGATATATTTAGCAGTTTATTTAAGTATAGGTTTAATATTCGGTGGTGTTATAAATATCAACGCATATGATGAACAATATAAGCGTGAACAGTATATGCTGGACAGTTTAGCAGTAGAGGATCGTAGATTAAAATTTGAAGAACACCAATTAAAAACCGAAGAATATAAAGCCTTACAAGAAACAGGACACTGGATAAATCCAGACTACAAGGAGAATAATACATGAGCGAGGACTATACAGCACTTAAAAAAGCCCTGCATATAGAATTTAATGAAAAACAGGGGCTAGAAGTACATGACCTGTTAAACCATTATAGGATTCTTAGGCGACAATCTTGGCGACAGATGATACTAGAAGCCTTGAGGGATATGATAGAACAAGAAAACATACCAATCGCCAATGTTATAACTGAATATATGAAAGTTATGCCTACATCAATCGGCAGACCCAAAAGACGAGTTATGACAACTTCCGAAAAGAGTCGTAAAAGTAATGCAATTAAAAGGAGGTGGGAAGAAAATAGAAAAAATGGACTTATACTAGACAAATTCGACCTTATGTAGTGACTAATCGGTATGATATTGCGAGTATGTATATCGACCACTGCATCTATAAATAACTAATTAGGAGAAACCAAGCAATGAAACAAGTAGAATTAAAACCAGAAGACATCGGAACAGCTAAACGAGTTAAAACATCTAAAAAGCAAGAAATTAACGAATCAAGAGTAAAAAAAGCTATTCATTCAACTATTCAATGGGTAGACAATAACGTATTGCCTATTGTAAGCCTCATAGCGCTTGCTGGACTAGCCGTTAAGGGTTTAAGTGTCTATTTACCTATGTTAAGTGATAAAGCTCAAACAGTGGCTTCTATTGCAGTAGTCGGGTATCTAGTGGTTAAAACTAAGAGCCAGGACTAAGGTATAATATATGTATAGCTTTAGGAGGCTATACTCGGCAACAATGCCACTATTATGAAAAATTACATTAAAGCAATAATTCTTACATCTATAGGAATGCTACTGTTTACACTAGGCGAAAAAGCACCAGTAAAACAAGTAGTACAACCACCAGAACCAGCTGTAATAATAACGCAACCAGTAACCGTAAAAGAAGAAGTACCAATAGTAGAACCAGAACCAGTAGTAGAAAAACCAGTAGTATATCCAGTCGGCTGCGAAATATATCGTTCTTTAATAAGTCAATATAGTTGGAATGTAACTGTAGCAATGGCAGTAATGCGAGCCGAATCGGGCTGTGACCCTAGTGCATCTAATTGGACAGATAGTCATTCAACCTGTAAAGGTAGTTTTGGATTATTCCAAATAGCTTGTTTTGATGGTCAAGTATACGATCCAGCACAAAATATAAGTATAGCTTATCGCAAGTATCAGGCTCGTGGATGGCAACCTTGGGGCGCTTATACAAACGGTTCATACATTAAATACTTGTAAATATGTGCATAACTATATATAGTAAAGGTGCTTAGGTTTCACTAAACGGCACTTTTACTTCGGTAGGGGTGTCGTTTTCTTTACAACAATAATCAGTTGAAATCATAAGTAGTTTAGAGTACATTATTAACAGAGAAAGGAACCTAAGCAATGAGTAATTTATTAAACGTACCAGAATCGGTATACAAAGAACGTGCATTATATGATGCAATGGTCATAATAGATCAAAGCCACTATACGCATAATATAGATGTAACTAGCAAGTTTATCTGGTGTAGTGACTGTGAAGAATTTGTAATATGAGCGAAGTAGGATTATATACATCGGGCATTAGACCATATATAGATAAGTTAATGGTCGAAAAGGGCAAAGAGATTCGTGACTATGGCGAATATTGGTCGGCTAGTA
>Ga0075464_10001410_pt1 | contig 10813 bp, 17 predicted proteins | sample DEB19_08_DNA_5_FD_75068 | JGI IMG/M metagenome (GOLD analysis project Ga0075464, IMG submission 75068) | Aqueous microbial communities from the Delaware River and Bay under freshwater to marine salinity gradient to study organic matter... | ecosystem: Environmental > Aquatic > Marine > Coastal ...
TTGAGTTAATAATTATCGAAATTAGTTATATTAGTTTGTGGCTCTTCAGTACTTGAGTGCTAAGAATACAGCAACACCAGCTCTGATCCACTTCTGCTCTTCGTCCTCACTTGGAAGCTCCATCATCACTACATAGTTAGTTGAATGACCAGTTGTTGATAATGTTCCTGTTCTTGACAAAACCTTATAAAGTGGGCAGTTGTATAGACCTGACTTGGGAACTACTCTGTCGCACACTGGCAGCAAGTGGATCATTGGCAGCTCGACAAACAACTTCTTAGGGTCTGAGTCTGCAAGCCTGTGCGTCTCGAACGACCACTTGCAGCCTTCGAGATACAAGCCGTAGATGAGGCAGCCGTCCTTTGGCTTCTCGGTCACGTCAGTCCACTTGGTGTCGTCCTTGATAACGAACTCGAAGCTGAGTTTGTCGATGGCAATCTTGTTGCCGCGAGAGAAGTTCTGCATTGTCGACGTCAAGAAGGCCTGAGGGAAGAAGAAGCCCGAAATCCAGAACACAATTGGGGTGCCCTTCTCGTACCAGTTGTTCAGGAATCCAATGCGGTCGTTCAGGTCTTCGATCCAGGACGCGAGCGGTTTCATTGACAGGAAGCCGATGGCCGCCCAGTACTTCGGCACCATGTTGTCGTAAATAGAAGTAGCCATCTATTCCAGCTGTTCTGACATCACCACCTCTCCGAGTAGCGCTCTCTGGATCAGAGGCAACTAGACCTTCATGTCTTGCAGTAGTCTGTTGTAACGAACGCACTCCTGGAGCAGGACGGTGTTCATGGACTCTGTGTACGAAGTGGGGAACTTCTTTTGCACAAAATCGAGGTCGAACGGGGGTGGAGTTTTTGATTGCAGGTACTTAGTCTGCTCTCCAATAATATCTTCGCGCGACTTGCCGCCGCCTGAGCTTGTCTTTGGCTGCATTGCAATCATGCTCTCAAGCAGGAGCTAGGTCTGAATTTGCGAAGTTGTAATCTCAGCGTTGTTGTGCAGACCGAAAGCCTCGGGCTTGGGGTTCAGGGGCATTGTCTTGATGTAGTCGATGTAATCTTCTTTGTCGCCTGGGTTGAGCGAGTAGTAGAGGCCAGACTCGGAGAACTTGTGCCCGACAGTCAGGACGTCCGGGTTCATGTAGGTTTGCAGAATCGTCTTGATGAGACGCACGTCCTTGTCGTCAGTGACACGACCGCCGTAGTTGATCTCGGCGCCGATGTAGTTCAGCACTTTAAACGGCACCAGATCGTACTCCTCGATAAAAATCTTGAGCTGACGGCGACTCACCATCAGGTCCTCGTTTGTGAACGCGTAAGGGATGTTCCAGCCGATCGGTCCGAACTTCCTCCTGTCCTGCACGATCGCATGGAAGAAGCAGAAGCCCCACAGCAGCATTTTGTAGGGCTCGGGCTTGGTGCAGCCAGAGAACGCCACGTCGTCAAGCGCCTCGTACGTGCCTAGCACGTTCTGCTTGAGGCCGGAGGGGGGCTCCAGAGTCATCTTGACTGAATTCTGCAGGATCGAGACTGGGAACGCACCTGTTGGCATCGAAGTGAGCCACAGTCTGAAGTCTCTGTGCTTGGTGTCGTCGATCGACTCGCAAATTTACTCGAGCACAGGCATCCAGGAGACGGCCAAATGGCAGTTCATGAGCAGCACCCAGCCGCCTCTGGTGAGGTTTTCGTTAATCATAACCTGGGCCTTGGGACCCTGGCCACGACCGAGCGAGATCTTCTCGACCTTCTTAGTCATGTTCATTTCGGCTGCGAACCTTTCGAAGTCAGCCACTGGATCGGAGCCAGCAGACAGAACGAATATCAGCGGCGTTGTGATTGAGCTGTCCTTGTACGACTTCGACAGATTGAACACTGGCGGCTCGACGAACTGCTGTCCGAGCTGCTCAATAATAAAGTTCTGCACTGCGAGGCAGATCTTGTCGGCTCTGATGCACTTGAGCACAATCATCTTCTAGAAACTGTTCAGCTTGTTGTTCCATACACCTGGCAGAGGCATTTCTTAGGGGGTGTTGGAGTCGAAAATGGACTTGAACTCCTTGTCGTTCTCAATAAAGAATTGTTCGAAGCCCTCCATGCAAGGCAGCAGTTTTGTCATTACGTTCAGTTGACGGTAAGTCTCGGCCCACTCGAGGTCGCCGAGCCAGGTAGTTGGGTTGGGCGCAATCTTAACCTCGCCAGACGGGCCGGCCAAAAAGAACCTGAGTTCTTCGGCGTCCATTTTCTTGTCGCCGAACAGGATGTTGACTGTCAGCTTGAACGAGAAGAGCAGCTTGTCCTTTTCGAACAAACTTCTGCACACGTTGTCGTACAGCGAGAGAGTAAAGTGGTCGTTCAGGATCTTAATGCGGTGCTCGGCGTCGTTGGACTTGACAGAGTTGTCGACTGAGCTGCCGAACAAGTTGCTGAACCACTGCAGCGAGTACTGGTACATCGGGTCAATCACGGCTAGGTCGACAATTGTAAAGAACAGGATCTAGGCGCGGAAGGCCACAGTCCTGAAAGTCGCGCGCGTGCGGTCGATTTCCTGCTCTGCAACGACCGACTCTTTCATGCGCAGTGCGATTTCGTCACCGGTGATTTTGGCCTCGGCTAGCACGTCAATGAGCTCGTCGTCTTCCAGAATCGCGACGATCTCGGAGTTCTTGGTCAGTCCTCTGAGGATCCTGTTCTCGATGTCTCTCGTGGTTCTAGCGGCCTGAGCGTTTTGCTGGACAATCTGGTCCTTCTTCTTCTGCAGGTCAGGCATCTCAGTTGCGATGAACTGGTTAAGCATTTGCTCTTCGAGCCCGAACGGAGTGATCGCGAAGTTCAGGATGCTCACCTTGACCTGCGTTTCGGGTGTGTAGTGGGGGTTCGGAATGGTCGTGGTCATAAAGAACTTAAAGTCGTTGTTCCAAGGAATGCTCTTGTCGCCGAGACGCAGCGAGCCGGACTTGTCGACCTGCTTGAGCAGAATGGGCTCGAGCGCCGGGTCCAGTTCTTCGCCGACGTTTTCAATCAAGAACCACTTGCCGAACTGGATTGACAGCTCGAGGTTCCTCAGCAGCGTGGGGTCGCTCATCTTGCTCATGTCGATGCCCGATCTCGACTCCTCAGGGTCTTTGGCCAGACTCTTAATGAATTTGTTGGCCTGGCTCTGCGGGTCAATCATCAGAGGCCATCTCCTCGACTTGAACATGATGATGGCGTTCTCGATCGAGAGGTTGTCGTTGGGCAGCGAGTTGGCAGTCCAGGTCTTGGTCTGCACGGGGTCCTCGAGGATTTCCTTCATCGTCACGTGGTCGGCCACTTTGACGCCGAGCGACTAAATCTTGATGAACCACTCTTCCTCGAGCTGCTGCCGATACTAGGCAGTAAACGGTCCTGAGTATGCAACCATGCCTGCCGCGATCAGGGCGTTTCCGGTCAGGAAATCGAATTCTATGCCGAGTCGCTTGACAGTGTCGGTCCAGCGCTGCTTCTCGCCTTCGAGACCACTGATGATCTTGCCGGCCCTTTCGAGCTTCTTGTTGCAGTCGTCGATCTTGGCTTGGAGTTTGGCCTCGATCTCTAGTTTTTCTTAGTAGGTGGCTTCGAGAATGGCCATCTTTTCCTCGACAGCGCGGAGCCTCGCCATCTTTTCGGCTAGGTCCTTTCTGACAATAATAAGCTGCGCGTTCATTTCCGCGACCTTCTCTCTCATTGGGTTGACAATCTTGAGCAGCTCGTAGTACTTCATCATTGCGATCGCCCACTTGCAAATGCCCTCCATGGCAGAGTTAGCCTTTTTGACGTCTTCGAGACTGAACTCAGGCTTGTCAATGATATTCCTGACAGCCTTGACGGTCTTCTCGCTGATGTTTTCCTTGTCGTACTTCATCATGCCCTCGAGGAACTTGGTGGGGTCCTTGAGCAGCGTCTTTTTGGCCAGATCAAAGTAGCCGCCAGTGTCGCCGGCCGCCTAGCCGAGGTTTTGCTTTGTGGGCTTGTGGCCGAACATGTGGCACGACAGCTCCATGACAGTGATGACGGTCTGGGTGGGCACTCTCATCGTGGCCAGGGAGTAGAGGTCTCCTTTGTTGAGCTCCTTGAGCACACGCGTTGCTTCTTCGAGCAGCGGCACAGACTGCGCGAGCTGCTTCTCGGCCTCTTCCTTCATGACCGCCGCGGCTGTCTCCTGCTCCTGTGCGATGGCGGAGTCCTTGGCAACAATGTTCTGCTCGATTTCTGCGTCGGCCTTCTCTTTGGACAGCACGATCATTGTTTCGGCCAGCGTCTTCTTGGTTATTGCGAGCTCGGGCGCCATGACTTGGATTTCGTTCTCGAGCTTTGAAATTTCGACGGCGGCCTGAGCAAGCACTTCCAGGCCCGTCACAAGTCGCTGCTTGGACTCGCCGACACTAATGCGTTTCTGCTTGAGAATGACCCTGTACATGGCAAGCAGTTCTAGGAAAGATGTGGGAGTCACGTAGTTTCTGCGACTTAGCTGGTCGAGGAACTCCTACGACTTGACCTCCACTGACTGATGGATGCACTTGAACATCTCCACGCAAGCGTCCAGGTCCTTGCCAAGGTCGACGTCTGAAGCTAGGATTTGGCCTCGGCCGACACCGAGCAAAGCCTCCTCTGGCCATTCTGAGAACCAGTCAATAGTTGTGCAAGTAACGAGTGATGGGAACCGTCTAATACGAGCACGGAAGATCTCTCCGAGCGGAGACATAGCGATTACCATGTGGATGTTTGTCTTAAGTCTACCAAGGTACTACTAGAACATGTTCATCTTAGTGACTGGGATCTGTTTCTCCATGCAGAGTTGCTTTCCTACCTTAAAAATCGGTTCCATATCTTCAAGTTTGTAAAGATTCGGCACATCACCTCCATTAAGAATATTGTTGATATCTTCGAGTTGCTGCTCTTTGATAATTTAGGTATCAACAAATAGGAATGAAGTTTATTTATTTTCACAGCCTGCCATCATGAGCGCTTTCTTGACGTCTTCTCTCCAGTTGCTCATGGAGTATCCTTTGACAACTTCAATCTAGAAAAGTTTGTAGTTTGCGCAGAAGGTAGCAAGTCTTGTAAGTGATTGTCTGCCTGAACCACCGACACCAAGGAGGAAGGCATTACCAAGAGGCTGTCTGATTACACGTTGGATACGGGATACGTGGTCGCAAGCATCCAAGAACATAACTAGATTCATTTGTGTCTTAACTTAGCCATTGTACTCGATTAAGTATTCCTCAACTTTAGTTTAGAGTAGTTTCAAGTCTTCGATCTGTTTGTAGATTCTTGTTTCAATATCAATTCCTTCTAAGAAATCAGCGAAAATAATTCTCTCTGAATTGAACAGTTATTCTTTCTATACACTGAATTTGTTCTCGACTTAGTCAACCAACAGTCCAGACAGGAAATTTCTGTCGCCACTGTTGATCAGACGGTCACCAATAACACGGACGTTCTCGTGGTACCAAAGACGGAGGAGCTCGACTGGGGCTTAGGTCAACTTTTGGTTAGCACTGACGACACCCTAGAAAATCTTAGAGATGTCACGCAAGTTGAATGTGTAATGGGACTTGCTGGGTGTGGGCTTCATTGGACCGTTGAGGACCTAATCGTAGACTTCAAGTTGGGCGTCAATCATTACGGGAATGCAGTTTCTAATGTCTTAAGTGAAATTGGCTAAGAAGGCGTTTACAATTGTAGTGTAAATGGTATTGATAGCTGAGAAAGACATATCTGTGTAAGCAATAATATTGAAATGTCTTTATAATCGTTGTGTAACAACAGCACGACCGCCTCCTGGTGGTCCCATAGCAGAGCAAAGTACAAGATCAACAATACTTAGCCAAGGCTTTTCTTTGTCTTCACGATCATACCAGCCGCCAAAGTCCATAAACTAACGAACGAGTTCAATAGGTGGTTGTGCACCGAACTCTTCTTTCTAAGGCATATTCAGATCGTCAATAAACACAATGTACTTCTTTCCAAGAGGTGGGCCCCAGCAATTCTTTCTTCTCTTTTCAAAGTTAGATTGCAGGTAGTCTTGGGTTTGGTTAGCTGATGTTTAAGCTGAGAAGCACATAATAAGTGTTAAAAATTCCTCTGGCATTCCGTAGGTAGTTAATTGCTAGACATATACAGATTTACCAGTACCAGTAGGTCCTGGCATGAGGACGTGCTTGTCGTTTGACATTAGAGTTCTCATAAGATACTTCATGCGGATTGAGTCATCAGTGGGAACGACGATTTCAGAGTAGGAGAGTCTTGTATCAACTTCATATACTGGAATTGTGTCGAACCAGCTGATCCATTCGCCAGTTTCAACGTTGTACTGCCAATCGTAGGCTAGCTTGTCTTCAGGGAATGGCACGTTGTGTTTAACCATCTTTTCCTTGATCCAGGTATCGAATCGTTTACGGCCTACGAGGTCGGTTGTGCCGCCGATGGACCACAGGAAGCAGAACATAAAAATATGTTTGATTTGACCAGCCAAAGTCTCAATTTATTCATTTGGAACTTTTTTAATTTCTGATTCGTAGTATTTAGCCAAGTAGCAGTCTAAAAGGCGCATGCAGGACTGAGCGACGTTGTTGTCGACTGTGATTACAATTTCAGGTAAGTATTTTCTTAATAGATAGCAGCCATCCTCAAGCATATCGGTCCATAATGTGGTTAGAGTATTAGTAATGAATTTGTTTGCACCGACTTTAGGAGGGAGAGTATTCATCCAGCTGTCAACAAGTGGCTAGAGTGTAAGACTTTATGGCTCCATGTACACCATGCCGCAACGGGAAACAGTTGCTGGAGAAGCGACTGCTAGATCTTCTACCTCGAACATCATTGTCATTCTGGGAGTCAATTGAATAATTTGACCAGAGTTGAGGCAAAGCTTTTTGTTGTCATCAAGCACTGTGTTCATGTTCTCGATCCAAATTGCGTCGACTGGACCATCAAACATAATCCAATGCTTATCAGGCGAGTCGTCCTTTGAGGCTTCATTGACTAGTTTGGCAAGAACACCGTCCTTCCACTCTTGAGTTGATGATTCAACAAAACCATAAAGTTGACCCATAGTGATTGACTTTGGATTTAGAATATCAACAATAACCTTTTAGAAGTCATTCTAACCCTTAAGTTCAGTCATAGCTTGCTAAAGAGTCTTGTAGTTACATGTCTTTGCACCACCAGTTGGGCCGACAATCATGAGTCCGTGACGTACTTAAATTGTATCGTATAATTGAATAATCTTAAGTTCGAAGTTTGGTACAAATTGCAGATTGTTCTTCAAGCAAACTGATTGCAATTATTTTAGTAAGTTACCATACTCTTATGCAGGCTTCTCAATACCAGGGAACAGATCAGCAATGATATTTTCGAATAGAGGTAGATCATCAATCAAAAACTTTGGAACGTTGACATCACGAAGGGCTCTAAGAAGAAGCTGCTCTTCATCCATGTCAGGGTAGTCGTTCTTGAGCAGACCGGCAGCATTAATGACCGATCGCACTGCACGCATACCGTAGTCGTAGTGGTCTTGCGAGGACAGCTGCTCAGACGAGAGTTTGAAGGTCGTCACCATCTTCTTGGCAAGCATGCGGCCTTTGAGGTAGCCGAACGAGTAGAGCATGATCTCGCCGATGAGCGCGTAGTCGGGCACCATCATGGCGACTGGTCTGAACAGCGCCTTCAGGTTGTCAGGCAGCTCGTTCCTGCCAGCATAGCCGGGATTCATTGTGATAAACACGCAGAACGTGGGCTTCATCTTGATCGTCGACCCTTCGAACACGACCTCCGGCTCCAGTTTGGCCTTGGACCCGAACAGCTGCAGCAGGAACTGCGCAATGACCGAGAGTACTTCGATGTTGATTCTGTTGAACTCGTCGAAGCAGCACCAAGCACCTGAGGCAGCGAGACCTTTGAAGAATTTAGCAACCATCAGGTGGTCCATGTCATCAGAGCAGTTGAACACGACGCACTGCTTGGCCAGGGCTTTGGCGAGATCCTTGGTTGACTCAGTCTTGCCAGTACCGGCTGGACCAGCTGGCGCGCCGCCCAAATTGAGCTGCAGAGCGCCCATCAGCGTCATGTAGCACTTGTCAGTCAGGGGAGTGATGACCAGTCTGCCAGTGTTGCCGAGATACTCGTAACCGTAAGGGAACACAGTAGCTACACACTTGCACCACATCTAATCAATGTCATGCTCATCCTTGTACCAATAGTAACGTAGTTGCGAAACCCATTCGAATGCATTTTTATCTGAAATATTAGTTTCAACAAGATTTTGGACAACATCCTTTGCATGCACATCAATAACAATTAAAGCATTGACAGAAATTTTTGCAAGTTTGCTGAGCTTTTGGCGTACAAGCATGACAGTGCTTGCGAGTTGATCCTCTAGTTGCTTATGATAAGCCTTAATGCCTTCATAGCCACCCTCATCAAATGCTTTTTCTACATCAGCAGTCCAGTGCACTTAGGAGGCATTGAGCACAATTTGTCCAGGATGGATGCAAACCCACTCATTTCTCGGTTTCTCAAGGTAATCAAAAATACCAAACTCAATGACATTTCTGACTGAGGCGACCATCTACTTCTCTACATCGCCCATCCAGAACTCAACATTGCGGTCCTTTGGATCAATCTTCCTTACAAAGTGAATATTTTCACCCTCACCCGAAATCATCGATGTCATGCAGTCGTCCATCTAGAAAGTAAGATCAGCAATGGCCTCGAAGACTTTACGCAGATGGGCTCGCACCTTCCTGACTTCCTTTGTTTACGACAGAATTTCAAGCAACTCGTCATTAGACAGGAAATAGAATCGAGCAAAGTTAGATCGTTTCTTCTCTAGATAGTCAGCAAGTCCTTTCTGCACAATTTCCAGATTCTTGTTTGACTCCTGGAACGAATCCTTCAAGCCATCACGAGAGCAGTTCAGCAGGATGCTTGGGTCTTCTTGGCACTGACCTAGAACAAAACGCCATTTGTTGTCCACACCTTTGAATCGCTTTGTTTCTGTTGGCAGTTGCTTCATGATATCAGGGGAGTCAAAGATTGGCTGCAAGTACATCCATGACTTTTGGCACTTGATCCATTCTTCGAGAGTGTCCGAGACGACCATCAGGACGGAACACCAGGCTTCAATTTCATCCTCGAATGGTTTCTTGAATGGAGAAAATTGCATTGCTTGTGCTGTTACGATGTGTTCATCGAGAATTGCAATTGCATCATCAAATCCTGAAATTGTGCAAGTAGAAGTGTTCTTAAAGCGGGGCAGTAAGAAGTTCAATCCCTGCCATTCCTTTTTCATCTTAGTAAGTGATTTCTCAATGAAAAATTCCTTTGAAGCCTTCTCTCCGACCTCCTCGCAGATTGCAACATGAGCAACCATCCCTTTTTCAATGAGTTTGTTGAGAGTGAAGTCTTCATCTGGATAGATGTGAATACCTGACGATGCAGAAATAGCATTCCAGTGGCGATCCTTCATGCCATCCTTCCTAAGGGCCACTGCGAGAGGCACAATTGGTTTGAATGCATCAATCTACTTCTTCATCTTGTCAGCAATGTCGAAGATCTTGGGCTAGTCGCGATCCCTAAAGAATCTAAACACCTGCGAAATTGTCTTGTTGCAGTTCTCATAGGTGTTATCAAGCTCCTCAGCGTTAAGCTTCTCCCAAGGGCATGTCAACCAGTTTGAGTGCTGTTAGAACCAAGTTCTTGTTGTTCTCCACAGGTTGAGGTAGGGCTAGAAGTCTTTGGTCATTTGCTGCAGACGAGTGTAGTCCTTGACCTCCTTGCCAACCAAAAATTCGCGTTGGTTGTACACCCTCGCCATTTCGACTGACTCCAAGAGCTTGGCCTCTACGTTGTCGACGTTAGTTGCATACTCAAGGTACTTGTCCATGTTATCGTATACTCCAAAGCCGTTGATCATCATTGCTAAGTTGTCGAGAGTCTCTTCAAACTCCTCTTGCTCTAGCTCCATAGCTTTTTGCATTTGCTCCTTGAGTTTGTTGAGGACTTCGTTTTGAACTTCAATAACCTTTTAGATGTTCTTTGGCGCTTTAAATAGCTCCCACTTGTTGGTGAATTCGAGTCCTGTTAGTTCGACGTTGAATTCTTCAAGGATGCCATATACTTTCATGCAGTCATCGATCTCACGCTTGAGCTTTTCGATTTAAACACCGATTTCACTAATGAACTTCTTGGTTTCAGTTAGTTCATCAATGTTAGATGGCGTTTTGTTGATCTTAGCGGTGATTTCTTAGAACTTAGCTGCAATCTTATGTGTTTCGTCCTTTGCCTTTTGATGGATCAATTTGATTTCTTTCTCGACAATCTGCTGGAACTTTCCTGCATAGAAGTTCCTGATGTCCTTGCAGTTAATCTAGAACATACTGACGTTGACTGACTCAGGGATCAGCTGCTTAATCTACTCTTCTTTCTTCATATTCTCATAGATGTCAGCTCTTAGCTCAGCTGGGGTGCGAGGAGCCTCCACTGAATCCAGCTCTTTAACGTATTTATCAGGATTTAGGGCGTTCTCCTTAGCAAAGGCCTCAAATGTTTGGACATACTCAGACAGTGGCAGGATTGCTCGCTCGATGTTGCTGATCAACAGCTCGTACGCATCCCATAGCCATGTGTTCTCATCAGGAAGTTTCTTCTTGTCGTTTTTATCCACTGGTTTAGGCTTTTCTTAAGGAATTATTGGCGCCTTAATCTACTTTTTGCCGTGGGTCTTGTAGAGATGCTTCATCAGTATGGGCTCTAACTAAGGAATTTCCTGTAGGCACTTAACTCCTTCCTCGAAA
>Ga0075464_10001411_pt1 | contig 10806 bp, 17 predicted proteins | sample DEB19_08_DNA_5_FD_75068 | JGI IMG/M metagenome (GOLD analysis project Ga0075464, IMG submission 75068) | Aqueous microbial communities from the Delaware River and Bay under freshwater to marine salinity gradient to study organic matter... | ecosystem: Environmental > Aquatic > Marine > Coastal ...
ATGATGCGGAACTCCGATGCCCTGCGGCGGGCGGGAGCCTCCTTACCGGGGGGTCTAATCATCAACGAGTTGCGTCTAAAAGCTCCCGAATCCGCTTGGCCTGTGCCTCAATCGGCTCGACCAGTGCCAAAGCCTTGGTCAGCCGGTCACGATCCCACCGCTCAATCTCCGGTGCCATCTTGCGCTGCCATAGCGAGAACGATTGGCAGATACCCTCGATTGTGACGATGGCGCGGCTCTTGTCCTCGGGGTTAAGCGCTGGCTTTTCTGGCTTTGGCTCAGGCAGGCCGAGCGCAAGCTCCATCTGCATCTCGGCCTCTGCTACATAGTCCACACCCCATCGGGCGCTTGCGTAGTCGCGCGACTGGCGAAGCCACAGGCGCGATGATGCCCGACAAAGCAAGATAGTGCGGTGCATGTCTGACCATGCGTCCTCTGTGATGTCTGTCGGGATGTGGAGCGCGTCAGGTGCAAACGTGGTGAATTCGGTGATGTTCATTTGTTTCGTTTTGATTGGAGTTTGGCTTGGATGATGGGATTGGTTGCGCTCTTGGCGTAGGTCTTGCGTGTGCCTTGGCGTTTGCGGAATGTCAGATTGTCGAATGCCACCACGATGCCACCCGCAAGCAGATCGCGCCAGCCCAAAACGTAGTGGGACATCAGCGCCCTTGTGACGCCGAGCTTCCGAGCCACTTCGGACTGGCTATGAGCGCCGTTGAGCTCGTCCATGCCGTAAGCGATTGCCAGAGCATGCACTTGGACGTTTGGGTTGCGGCTTTGAAGCAGCAGCCCGATGACCTTGGCCAACATCTCAGCCTGGCTCCGGCGGACCACGTCCTGCCGGTCCGAGAGTATCCGCATGGCAGTCGGCAAATCGACGCCGTATTCGTCAGCCGCAATCTCCTCGGCAGTGTCGATGAGTGCGGCCATGTCTGGCTCGTAGCTGTCGGGCTGTTGTTTGCTCATTTAGGATTGGATGGGGAATGGCTCGAAAGATATCCGAGATAACGCTCGCGCAGCCACTCTGGCGGCGACCGGCGTCCGCTGCGCCAATCGTAGGCTGTCGGCAGTGAGCAGCCGATCACATCGGATATTTGCCGGGCGCTGTATTGCTCGATCATTGAGCTGAAGGATTTTTGAGTTTTGGTCGATGTCATGGCGGGAGATTGTCAGTTTTTTCAGTTTGTGCAATGCCTAAATTTATTCGGGCGCTGGGGGGTCTAGGGGGGTCATGTTTGGCAGTTGGCAAGTTTCATTCGAAGGGTGGTTATCCCTTTTTTATCTATTTTTCTTATATATTATGTTCTCTAAAAACTTTGAAGTGGAAAACTTAACCCTCTAGACCCCCCAATCCCAGTATTACCACCTCATTCAAACAAGTGTTTGAATTTTGGCGGACTGACCAAATATCGAGGTGGTTTACCGGCAACAGAGTTGGAGGACAGTGAGACGTATTCGCTCCCAGATCTGGCCAATTTGGCGAGGGCTGACCCCATCGCGCCGTGCCAGTTGCAAAGTTGCTTGGCTTGGTCATATACGAGTGATTGAACGTCCTTGAGTCGCCCCTCGATGTCAGCGGATGTCAACTCCTTTGGCAGATCGCCCCAAATACCCATATGGGTCAGTGCTGTCTCCAGTAGATCCTCAAGGCGTCTGGCTGGGCTGTGAGCGTCAACCGCGTCGGTCAGCGCCGGATCTCGCCACGCCTTGACGCCTGAGCGGCTGTCGTGAAGCTCAGGCGGGGTGATCCAATCAACGAGTTGCTGCGCGAAGGCCGGTAGCTCTGCTCGAATAAGCGCCTGTAGCTTTAGCTTGCCATCAGGTGTGGACGTGTCCACCGGCAACTTGACGCCGATGACGTGCAGCAGCGCCACCTTGTCAGCCAGGTCGTTGTCAAGGGGCGGAATGATCTGAAGCGACTCCGGCGTGTCATTGCAGCAGACCACGACTGCCCAGACCGGCCGCACGGCGATGCTCGAAACGCCACGCTTGCGCAGTTGGATGATGTGCGGGTAAATCGCCTCTTTGAACGATGCGCCGAAGTTGCGGCGGCTGCGGATGTCGGTCGATCCGACGCAATCGTCCACCAGCAGCAGCTCTGAGGCGACTAGGTCGTCATTCCAGAGCATCCCGCCGCTCCATGCCGCGTATGGGTTGGCGGTGCGTCCTCCAAGCGCTTGTGATGCGATCCAAGCAAGCAGGCTCTTGCCGCTGTTGATCTCTCCGGCCAAGACCAGCATTGGCGATGGGATGTGGACGTGAGAGCGCACCGCCTTGTAGCGCCCGGCCAGCCATGACATAAAAACCATGGTGGCGGTAGGATCAGCGAAGGCACCGCCGATGATCTCTGAGATAATTGGAGCTTCACCGGCAGCCGGGTGCGGAATTTTGGCTTCGGACGTGATCAGTATCGGCAGGTCATTGGTGTCGTGTGCCAGTCCTTGTGGATGGCCAGCAATCCCACCATGCCACTGCACGCCGCCGTCGAGTTCGCGGCTTTTGCAGGCCTCGCGGACTGCCATCATTAACTCCTTTGGGTCATCGTGCTCGTCAGCGAGGTGCCGCGTCACGCCAGTAATGATTGGCGACAGCTTGGAATAAGTCATAAATGCCGATCCGACGCGGACCAGGTATTTGCTCGATGGTCCATCGTAAAAGATGTCCTTTGGGTCGAAGCGCTGCATTGTTGATCCGCCGGTGGACTTGGCGGCAGCCATGTCAGCAGACGATCGCCAATCCGGTGACGACTCAGGCATTGGCGATGAGAACACCTGTCTGGCTGCGTCGATTGCCTCGGTCGGCTGAAGAGCGCGGCGGAGGCTGCCGTCGTAGCTTTGGAGCTTCGCGGCCGTGTCGGCCTCGGACATGCTGCCGAACCGGCAGTGCCAAGCTGCTTGCATCAGCCAAGCGTGGATGCCCTCGCGTGGTGGCTCAGGGAATGGCGTGCGCATTGCCTTGAGCTTCATTCCCTTGGTTGTCTTGGCTGCGGCTGGCTTTGCAGACTTAGGCAGTTCCGGCGTGCCTAGGACCGGCTCGAAGACGGCGGTGCGATCCAGATCGAGCCACGCCGATGGATCGTGCGAGACGAACATCAGGCGCACCGGGTCTTTGCATGCCTCGTCTATGGTCAGGTTGTGAGCGCGGAAATGGTTGCGAGCGGATGCGAACGCTGCGACGTGCTCATCACGAGTCGTGCAAGTTGGGATGCGAGCGATGCCCTTGACTCCATGACCGGATGGCGAGACGAAGGCAGCGACGATACGCGGCTCGGCTTGGAGGATTTCGACGATTTCCTCGACCGTCCAGCCCACGTTGTCGGCAGCGTCAAAGTCGAGTTGGAGGAAGCCGCTATGCGTGAAGCGCCCCTCCTCGATGGCCTTGGCACGCTTGCCTTCGGCAGTGCCGCTGATGCTGACTGCTTGCAGGTCTTTTTTGGCAACTGCGTAGCCGTCGTCGTCACCGGCAGCGAGCGTGCTGCGCAGTTTGGCGATCTTGGCAGCGAACTCGTCTGAGCGGATCGCGTCGATCAGGTCAGAGAGCGTGGTCGTTGCCATAGCGGTTGACGCGGTGGCGGATGAGTAAAAGTCGATTTCGGGATGTTGCATGGTTGTTGTCATTCAAGCTGATGGTTTGGTATTAGTTGGTGATTTGCTCTTTGGCGATGCGTTTCGCGCGACGTTCTTCGCATGCCTTTTTGTTGGCATCAATACGCTCGGCCGCATGTTTCTCGGCTTTGTCAATATCGCTGCGAAGCTGGGCATCAAGTTCATCTTCGGAAAGCGCCCGCTGTATTGGATCAAGCCCTCCTTTTACAAGTTGCGTTTTTCTTTGATGTAATTTGACGTATTTATTCATATTTTTTATTTATTATTGGTTTTGAGAAATGCTTCGGCGCGTTGGGCAGCGGTTGCTTCTGTTGCTTCCGAATACCCATTCAGGGAAATTGCACCGCTGACAACAGCGCAAAGACAAGCAAAGTAACGAGGCTTGAGATTTTGCGGTAAACTTTTTACGGCTTCGTGCATCGCGTTGAGGTCGTTGAGGTAGTCGGGCAAATCCCCGATTGGGACTTCCATCGCCATCACTTCTTTAAAGCTGTAATCATGGACGCTAAATGATGGGCTTAGTCCGTGTGGTGTGCATCCTTCGACGCAGCCGCAGCAAGTCCACCCACACGCTTCCGCGATGGCGATTCTTTGTTGTTCTGGTTTCATGGTTCGGTTGGTTGGTTTAGGGATTGGAGTGCTTCGTCTATTGGGATGAGAAATTCGCAGTCTTCGCAACAGTCTGGGGCAGCAGCCTGCCCACCGTAGCCGTCTCTGATGCGTTGTAAGACTGCCGCCAGCCTGTCGCGTTGCTCTGTGACCGTATCGAGCGCATCCAAGCACCGCATGGTAGCTGCGATCAGTCCGGCGTCACCCCACAGCTCGCTGTCGGGATGCCCGCCTAATTCCCCGCGCAGTCTCCTCTCAAGTTGGTCCCGCTGCTTTGTGACCACGGTTAGTTCGCGTTGCACCTTTTTAGCGTAGTCCCAGATAGTCCTGTTGGGGTCCATCATCTCGCAACCTAAATCTTTGTTTTGCTGGATGTATTTTGCCTTCCATTCATCGCGTTCGCGTTCAGCGTTGATCATGCGTTCCTGTGCGGCGGCAAGTCGATCAACTAGTGCGTCTGCCGACTCTTGGTATCTGTCCCGCTCTGCCACAATCATCTCTGCGAGTATTTTCGTCGGGGCATTGGCATCGGGCATCGCATCGAGCAGAATGTCACGCGCATCTCCCATTGCTTTTTGGGCGGCATCACGCTCGCGTTCCAGCTTTTTGCCAATTGCGTATGGTATCCAGTAGGCATCATCATTCGCAAACAGCGAGGTAAAGGCAATTTTTGCTTTATCAGATTCTGGTGTGTCTGTCTTTAGTTTGTCTATCATGGTGTTGTTATTGGTTCTGAGAGATTCTTGCCGCGCATCAGTTGGAGTGCGCGCACCGCGTGGAGCATCCCGCTCTGCGTGTCGGACTTATCGCGCAGCGCCTCAGCCACTGCGTCGTCGATGGTGCCTGGGGCAATGATGCGGTAGATGATCGTCTCGGCGGTCTGCCCGGTTCGAATCAAGCGGGCGTTTGTCTGAACGTATGTCTCATGGCTATACGTTAGCGAGCACCAGATAGCGATCCGGCAGGATTTCTGTAGCCCGTCGATGCCGTGGCTGAGTGATCGAGGGTCCGCCACCCACACCGGGATCTCGCCAGCCTGCCAATCAGTCATCTCGCGCTCGTCAAACATGCGTGCCTGCCCGATGGCTTTCAGGATGCGGGCCGACTCATGCTTGAACGCGCACAGCACCAGCACCGGCTCGTCCTTGTGCTTGGCAAGCAGCACGCGCAGCGCGTCGAGCTTCGCGTCGTGGACCGGCAGGACTTTCCTGTCCTCGTCGTAGACCGCGCCGGAGGTGATCTGGAGCAGCTTGTTGCAGAGCGTGGCCGCGCTGGGTGCGGTCACCTCGCCGTCTGCGATGTCTGCCAGCATCTCCTTTTCCAGCGTCCGGTATTGCTTGCGGGCGTCCGCCGGAAGCACCACCGCCACGTCGATGATCGAGGAGGCAGGCAGGTCGGACCCGTCGCCGACGATCACCAGCGCGAGGTCTGCCAAGCGGCGGTCGATCTCCTCCTTCGCCCCGGTCTGGAGCTTAAAATTGTAGCCCATGTAATCCGCCGGATAGAACCAGTCGGATTTGTAGTCGCTGAACGTCTTCCCAAGCCGCTTGCCGTCATCCAACATCTTCGCTTGCATGAACAAGTCGAGGTAGTTGTTGGGAACCGGCGTGCCGGTCAGTCCCCAGCGGCGAGGGATCGCAGCCAGGTGCTTGTGCAAGGCTTTGAAGCGTTTGGACTGCGGATTCTTGGCAAGGCTGAGTTCGTCGATCACCAGCGTGTCCACCGGGCAGACGAACTTCTTGGACCGTGGAAACATCAGCGGCAGCCGGTTTGGCAGGAGCTCCGAGTTGATCAAGTAGATGTCCGCCGTCCCGTCCAGCCACGCCTGCATCCCTTCCGGCGTCCGCAGGTTCGCCACCCGCATCCAACTGGTGTGCGCCCACCGCGCCACCTGCGCTGGCCAGGTTATGCTGCACACCCGCAGCGGCGCTACGATCAGCGCCGCTTTGAGCATCCCGCAGGTGGCAAGCGTGTCGAGAGCGGTGAGCGTGACGACCGTCTTGCCCTTGCCGGGCGAGACGAACAGCGCAGCACGATCGTTGGCAAGCAAGTGGTCCACCATCGCGGGTTGATAGTCGAAGGGCGTGAAGGTCTCGGTCATTTGAAAAAAATCTGATCAACGAGCCACTTGCCATCGTCCGTGTTATCGCAGGCCCATGCCTGCATTTTGTGGGATTTCAAATCTGCCAGCCACTTCTCTTGCAGCGCGGTCGGCAGCTTGCCCGGTGCCTTGAACTCGATGAACAGCACCTTGCCCCGATAGATGAACAGCCGGTCCGGCTGGCCCTTCTGGTTCGGCCCGGCGAGCTTCATCACCAGACAGCCCTTCGCTTTGGCATAGGCGCAGACGCTGCGCTCGATGGTGGATTCCCTCATTTGACGTTCGGCGGAAATTTCACATTGAAGGAGCAGTTCGGTCCCCATCCGGCAGGACGCTGCACTCGGTATCCCTCCAAGATGAATGCAGCGATACATGCGCCGTTGCTGATGTAAAGATTTACAGCATCCTCGATCACATGCTTGAGCCGGTAAGATCCATTGTGCGCGTTGGTCGTCTTGCGTTTGACGCAGTTACTTCTGATCCATGTCCTCGACGCTTCGACTTGCTTAGAAGCCGATTCAAGATACTTCCGCTGTTGGCTGAACTCCTCGGCTTTCCACCGCTCGCACAGCCCGTTGATTTTTCCGAATCCGAAGTATGTCAGTTCGGGATATTCCGCCATCACATCAAGAATTGACGAACAAGTCGGCGCATCCAATGGGGCTATCTGTGTGTTTTTTGGCATTGTTTTTATTGGTTAGCGTGAGTGTTTTCGGAGCGTTATCCCGCCCCGTGGACGGCCTAGACGTTGTGCCGAGAACGATTGACCATCACCCGACAAAAGAGCGCGGCAATCATTCCGATGGTGATCCATAGTGGATACAGAAGATCGTCCGTTTTGTCATAGGTGATGCGCCACATGGATGCGTTAAGGCAGAACCCAAGTTGGAAGCTGATGATGATTGTGAGCCAGCTTGTTTTCATTGGTTTTTCGGTGTTATCTTGCATTTCACTTACTGCTAACCACAGGTTTCTTGAATGCGCGGATGCCAGCCATGAAGCAATGTGCATCAACGTCTTCAACTTCTCCGGCGTCCAGTGCTTTGATCCAAGCGAGGATCACTGCCCGCCGCTCTGTCATTTCAACAAAGTCAGGCTTTATGGCTGCGAGCAGCTTCATGTCCGTCACCTCGAAATCCCACGCGAACCGCACGCCCTGCGCCAACTTCGTGCTGGCCACCTCGTCGGAGGCCGCCAGCTTCGCCGCCACCGCCTCACGGTGCGCCAGCACGTCGGCGATCCGGCCAGTCTCTTCCGCCGCCTCACGCGCCGCCCTGGCGAACTCGAACGCCCGCCGCTCCTCAGCCTCCGCGATGGCCTTCAGCCGCGCCACCTCGTTCGCGTGGTCGCCGATGAGTCCCTTGATCCGTCCTTCCTCAAGCTCGATCTCCGCGAGGAAATCCTTCGCCGCCTGGTCGATCAGTTTCCCGACGCGCAGCACCGGTTCCTTGATTTCTTTGCGGCACTTGTCCACCTCGATCCGCATCGCGGCTAAACGGGAGAGATGCACGCGGGCGTCGCCGCTCTCGTCGTTAGTTGTGACTTTCCCGATAGCAGCAGAGGCAGACAGCATAGTCTGTTTACGGACGTGCGCGTTCGGGTCGATGGTGAGTGAGTAGCCGTCACCGCTGAGGATGATCGGCATGGCGTCGAGTTGGTTTGTTTTCGTAATCATGGATTGTATTGGTTGATGTGTTCTGAAATTTCCTTTGAGTATTGGATTGCCAGCGAGTCGATGATGGTGGCGTTGAAACCCTCGTCGGTATCGAAATCCCCGGTGGCGATTTGGCACGCGTTGATTGCCGGCCCGCTCATGACGTTGAAACAGCGCGTAAGCAGCGCCCTGGCAACCTGCGCGTAGTGAATGCAAGTTGCCTCGTAGGCCGCGTCCTCCGCCTCGGTCGGCATGCGAATGTCGTCCTCGGTGTCTGTGAGGATGTAACCGCCCGCTGCCTCGCCATCCAACTCCCCAGTAAGGATGTGTGATGGTTCGGCTGGCAACATTGCCACGGGCGGTTTTTCGGCGGCATCACTCGATGCCGTGAAATCGATTGCGTCCAGCGCATCGCACATGGCGTCTGCGGCGATCTCCTCGGGAGATGGTCCGTCTTGATCGAGCAGGCGGTCTTTCGCTTCGTCGCGGAGGTGGTCTGCAAGTTCCATCAGCCGCTCGTGGCGGTCGGTCTTCGAGCAGGTGTCGTCTTCTGGGTCGTAGTAGGTTCTCATGTGCGTGGGAAAAAGTTGGTTTTGCTTAGACTCACGCCGCCGTTGCAGATGCAGCAGGTTTTGAGGAGTAGTCGGCAGGCGTTTTTGAAGCAGGTTTCACAGTGGTCGGGCGGACAGGGTTTCTCTCTCAGCTTGCGGGCGTTGGCGGCGAGTCGTTGCGAGATGGTTAGAACGGGACGCTGCAAACGCAGTAACTCGATGTTGGGTGATCCCACAGCAGCCACGGCAGGCGGTGCAGCAGGAGCGGCGGCAGTCCCTCGCGGTCGGCCCGCACTGCCAGCCAGATCACCTCCGGTTCGTTCGGGTCGCGCATCACGCAGAGACTCGACTCGAAACTGTTGGTTGCTTCGTGCCAGGTCGCCACCTCTTTGTCGGCGTTGGCTGGCGTCATCGGGATCGCCTCCCCCTGCGGCTGCGATAGGCTCCGCAGCTCCGCGTGGTGCGCTTTTTGAGCTACCTCTGCGGGTTGTAGCGGGGTCTTGGCACTCAGCACCAGCCCCGCCCTGCGCTTTCCCATGGACGGCGGGTCGATGCGGTTGATGGCGGCCTCTAGCATAGGGTCTGCCTGCGGTGCAGCAGGCTCGGTAGGCGCGGCTGCGCGCTGTTTGGCGGCGATGATTTCAGCGATGGTCATTGTTGTAATTGAGTTGTAAATTGGCGGCCCGTTAACTCCGGTGTGGATTTGGAATCCAGACCGGCCTAGCAATGGAAAGGTGATAGCGACGGGCCAAGCGCTATGCCTCATTGCTGAGAGTTTTAGTATGGGATGTCGGAGGCGCTAAGCAGTGCGTCGAGCTCGTCGAGCGCGGCGATCAAGCCAGCGTCTTCAAGGTTCTTCGCCGCCTTGGCCTGCGGCAGCCAGTTCTCGATCAGTTTTGCAACTCCGGCTTCGTCAATAGATCCCAATGCCTTGCCCTTGTATTTACCGATGTGGACAATGACCGATTGCCACCCAGATGGCTTGGCGACGGCCTCGGTCTTATGAGGCTGATTAGTTTGACCTTCACTTGAAATCTCACGATCACAAATGCGGATGTACTTACCGGATGGTTTCAGCGCCTTCTCCTTGTCCGGAGCAATGAACGAAATGTTGGCGTAGGTTCTGTCGTCTTTATGCTCGTGCTGGATGATTAGCTTAACGCCGTGGCCGATTAGAGCCTCGAGGTCAATTTCATCGAGCTCTAGCTTGGTCAGTTCGCGGCCCATTATCTTCTTGAGGTCTTTGCGCAGCGCTGCTTTTTCATGCAGCGATGGCGTGTATCCACGCGACCAGATGCAAAAGCGCCTGTCGTTTTCCTCGTCCATGCACTCGGTTTCAAAAACAAGCCGGAACTCGTCTTTTTCCCCGTATTGTGTCATCCTTTTTTTCAGTTCCGTCACGTCTACCAGCACGGCCTTGATCGGGCCATCGGTTTCGGGGTGCGGAGTGAAGTTGCTGTTTCTTTTTTCGCTTAGTTTCATGCTATTTGTTGTTTTGTTTTTGTTGTTGTTTCGGGGAGATTGAGAATGTCATGAAGCGTGCCGATCCCGTGATCGGTCACCGCTAGAGTCCATGTCCGCCGGTCATTTTGTCTAGACCGTTTGCGTACAAGGTCGCGCTCTTGCAAATTGTAGGCGATTAAGCTAATGCAGCCGCTGGTCTTGCCTAAGAGCCTTGCCAGCGATGACAATGACACGCCATCGGTTTCGGCGCAGTGTAGCAAAACCGCGAGACTGGTCAAATTCAATTTGCGCTTCCTGGCCTTCGTCAGCGCGCTTGCGAGTTCGATGTTTGTCATGACAAGATTGCGTAAACGATTAAACCGCAGAGCGCTAGCAGAGCCGCGCAGATGCCAGCCATAGCGAGCATCTGCTGGCTGCGGTAATCTTTCTGTTCGGCGACGCGCCGCAACAGTTCAAGATCGGCTTTTATATTCCGCCCGAACGTGTCCGAGCTTTCGCGTATGATTTGATGATCTTTCATAGTAGTTGGTCGTCAGGATCGGCTCACGGCTGCACATCTCGCAGCACCTGGCCGCATTCGTCAACCTCGATGACATCGTGGCAGGCTGCCAGCTCTTTAGTGCTGCAAAAAATAGATGGTTTCCAGCCCTCGGCTTCGTCGTATATCTCGACGCCATGCTGCCCGCCGCGCCATTCGGCTTTTGTTTCTGTGTTGATGTAATATTTCATTTTTTTGTGTATTGGCAAGGGATTGAACCTCGCCGGGTTAGTATTCTAGAAGCTCGAAACGATGACGCCGCCGTCAAACTCGATCAGCACGCC
>Ga0075464_10001414_pt1 | contig 10800 bp, 6 predicted proteins | sample DEB19_08_DNA_5_FD_75068 | JGI IMG/M metagenome (GOLD analysis project Ga0075464, IMG submission 75068) | Aqueous microbial communities from the Delaware River and Bay under freshwater to marine salinity gradient to study organic matter... | ecosystem: Environmental > Aquatic > Marine > Coastal ...
AAACTTGCTTGAGTCTTATGAGGATTTTGTGGTGATACAACCAACCAAATTTGTTGCAAGGCAGTATGGTTCGCAATATAGCTTGCCACCATAAGGTGTCCGTGGTGAATTGGGTTAAATGAACCAAAAAATAGACCGATTTTCATCTCAACGTATTGATTGTCAAGTAGTTAGATAATTCTTGGGTAATTATGATACTTTCCGCTTTGTCATTTCTTAAACTTATTTGATAACCTGCTACTGATATGGATATTGGATCACCCAATGGTGCAATCTGTTCAACTGTTATGATTTCACCTGGTATACAACCCATCTCCATTAGTTTTAAAAATATCTCATCGTTTTCAAAAGAATGAATAACAGCGGTTTCCCCAATTTTTAGATCTGATAATTTCTTCATAATAGTCCACAAAGATACCGATGTTTATATTTATGTTCTTACGAAATATGGAGCATTAAATTACGTTATCAATATAACCACTCTAAAGGTTTTAGCGCATGAATATTTTTTTTAACAAAGCGGATAAAGGAACGAGTCTCAGACATCGTATACTGCTAAAGTCTTTTATTGAAAAACAACTGCGCAAGGAGGGTATTACGATTGAAGCACTTCAGTATGTATTTTGTTCTGATGAACACCTTTTAAATATCAATAAACAGTTTTTGAATCACGATTATTATACTGATATAATTAGTTTTGATTTATCAGATCGAAAGGGGATCTTGATTGGAGACATTTATATAAGTATCGATCGCGTAAAGGACAATGCAAAAACACATGGGAATTCGATGATGCATGAACTTTTAAGGGTAATCTTTCATGGCGCTTTACATTTTTGTGGTTATAAGGATAAGAAACCAGCTGATGCGAAGCTAATGCGCTCCATGGAGGACAAGTGGCTCAGGGCTTATTTGAAAACAATTTCCTAGTTTGCTTTAGGGATGTTCCACGTGGAACATCTATTATTTAGAACACACCCTGTCTAATGTAAAACATGAGAATATATACCTATTCCTTGGCTCTCAGCTCGCTGCGCTCGAATGTTCGCTACGGAATAGTATTTATTCTCAAAGATCTAATAAGCACATATCCTCACTTTTGAGTATTTTATACGGTTTTAAACTTACGGACTATAGAGGAACTTAGAAAACAATACAAATATTCGCCGAACATTCGAGTGAAGCGAGCCGAGAGGAGAATATTTCGGTATTTTCTCTAAGTCAAACACATAGCAGGCAATTTTAAACAACCAGTTATTAAAAGAGGAAAAGTTTGACGATGTTCCACGTGGAACGTTTTATTTAACAATACCAACTTATCTTTGCATCCTTATGTTTCCAAAATACAATGTTATAGTAGTAGGCGCGGGCCATGCCGGTTCTGAAGCCGCCGCCGCAGCTGCCAATATGGGGTCTAAGGTTTTATTGATTACAATGAACATGCAGACTATTGCTCAAATGAGTTGTAATCCTGCGATGGGCGGAATTGCCAAAGGTCAAATTGTGAGAGAGATAGATGCGCTTGGTGGATATAGTGGTATTGTGTCTGATTTAAGTACGATCCAGTTTAGGATGTTAAATAAAAGCAAGGGGCCCGCAATGTGGAGTCCAAGAGCACAAAACGATCGTCACTTGTTTGCTAGTAAGTGGAGAGAGATGTTAGAACTTACTCCGAATGTAGATTTTTATCAGGATTCGGTTAATGAGTTAATTATAAAAAATGGGAAGGCTTGTGGTGTGAAAACTAGCCTAGGACATGAGATTTTAGCGGACGCTGTTGTAATTACCAGTGGTACTTTCTTAAACGGGATCATGCATATAGGTGAAAAACAATTGGGTGGAGGCCGTGTAGCAGAAAGAGCTGCGACTGGAATTACCGAACAGCTTGTGTCTTTTGGATTAGAGTCAGATAGACTTAAGACAGGAACACCTCCAAGAGTGGATGGTAGAAGCTTGGATTATACAAAAATGGAAGAACAAAAGGGGGATGAGGAGGTTGTAGGCTTTAGTTATATGGATATTCCAAGGGTGAAAGCCGCAGATCAGCGTTCTTGTTGGATTACGTATACCGACCCAATTGTACATGATATTTTAAAAACCGGATTTGACAGAAGCCCCATGTATCAAGGAAGGATCGAAGGCGTGGGTCCAAGATACTGTCCAAGTATTGAAGATAAAATCAATCGATTTGCAGATAGAGAAAGACATCAATTGTTTGTAGAACCGGAAGGCTGGAACACGGTTGAGGTATATGTTAACGGATTTAGTACAAGCTTACCAGAAGAGGTTCAGTACGAAGCTCTTCGTAAGGTTCCAGGCTTTGAAAAAGCAAGGATGTTCCGACCTGGATATGCAATTGAATATGATTTTTTCCAACCAACTCAATTAAAGTATACGCTTGAAACAAAGGCGATAGAAAACTTATATTTTGCGGGACAAATCAACGGCACAACAGGCTACGAAGAAGCAGCTTGTCAAGGAATGATGGCGGGTATGAATGCACATTTAAAAATCAACGAAAAGGCGCCATTTATTTTACAAAGAAGCGACGCCTATATCGGCGTTTTAATTGACGACTTAATTAGCAAAGGGACCAACGAACCGTATAGAATGTTTACATCAAGGGCTGAATTTAGAACACTCTTACGTCAAGACAATGCCGACCTTAGATTAACAGAATTATCTTACAACTTAGGTTTAGCAAGTATTGAACGCATGCGTAAGGTTCAAGATAAAAATAACCATGTTGCAGAAATAAAAAATATTTTGAATACACATTCTGTAGAACCAAATGAAATCAATGCATTCCTTGGTACCATTGATTCTGCGCAGATGAATGAAAAACAAAAAGCAGCAAAGCTGGTATTAAGACCCAATATTAGTTTGCAACAAATTATGGACCACTCGGTTTCATTAAACGAATTGCTTCAGGGCAATGATCCAGACTATTTAGAGCAAGCTGAAATTCAGGTGAAGTATGAAAGATATATTGAGAAAGAAAAAGAAATTGTGGATCGCATGTCTGCATTAGAAAATAAATTAATACCAGATAGCTTTGACTACGATAAGATTTCAGCACTCTCTATCGAAGCAATGCAGAAGTTTAAAAAAATTAGACCAGTTACACTTGGACAAGCTAGTAGAATCAGCGGAGTGAACCCTAGCGATATTCAAATCCTAATGGTGTATATGGGTAGGTAACCATTTATCAAAAAAACAAAACATACGCTCTGTTGAATCATTGTTTTTAGTAGCTTTAGAAAGACGAGTTTCCCTGTTTTCAGCCAATGACTTGGTTGATAAATTGGGGTATCATTTTTTTATTCAAAACTAAAAATCAACCGCGTATGAGGAGGATTATTTTATCACTTCTTTTGCTTGTAATTGGAGCTACTGCATTTGCGCAGGAGTCTTTTCCAATTAACGGAGTGAGAGACGTGAGAACTGGTGTGTATGCATTTACCAATGCAACCATAATTCAAAACGAAAAAACAAAGATCGAAAAAGGAACCCTGGTAATTAAGCAGGGAAAAATTGTTGCAGTTGGTGTAACAGTGGAAATTCCTAAAGAAGCAATTATTGTTGATTGTAATGGTAAGTTTATTTATCCAAGTTTTGTAGATCCTCTAACAGACTATGGTGCAAATACACCAAAAAGAACTGCAGCAGGATTTAACTTTGGTGCAGCAGCACAATTTGGTTCAAACAAAGCGGGTGCATACAATTGGAACCAAGCAATTAAGCCAGAAGTAAACGCAGTGGAATCTTTTAGTACTGATGATGCAGTAGCTATGAGTTTTAGAAACAATGGTTATGGCGTTGTATTCACACATGTGAAAGATGGTATTGCAAGAGGAACTGGCGCAGTCGTAACCTTAGCAAGCACAAACGAAAACAACAGTATTTTAAAATCTAAAGCAGCACAAGTATTTTCTTTTGATAAAGGGACATCTACTCAATCTTATCCGAGTAGTTTAATGGGAAGCATTGCCCTTTTGCGTCAAACATATCTAGATGCTAAATGGTATGCTACTAAGCCTGCAGCCGAGGGTGTAAATTTATCACTTGAAGCATTTAATGCAAACGCAGGTTTACCGCAAATATTTGTTGGAGATGATAAGTGGTCTACACTAAGAGCAGATCGTATTGCAAAAGAATTTGGAACACAATACATCATCAGAGGTGGAGACAATGGTTACCAAAGAATTGACGAATTAGCTAAAATAAAAGCTTCTTATATATTGGGTCTTGATTTCCCTGTAGCATTGGATGTAGAAGACGCCAATGATGCAAGATTTGTTTCTCTAGCAGAAATGAAACATTGGGAATTGGCGCCAACCAATCCTGCAGCATTTGAAAAAGCAGGAATTAATTTTAGTTTCAGCGCTGCTGATATGAGAGACGGAAAGCAGTTTTTATCGAACTTAAGAAAAGCAGTTCAATATGGTCTTTCTGAAACAAAAGCTTTAGAAGCATTGACAAAAACACCTGCACAACAAATTGGCGTATACGATCAAGTTGGATCTTTAGAGGCGGGCAAGTTGGCTAACTTCTTAATTACAACTGAGCCAATTTTTAATAGCAATGCAAAAATTATTGAAAACTGGATTCAAGGAAATAAGTATGACGTGAATGCGTCTGAGTGGAACAACTTTGCCGGTAAGTATAAATTAACCATCAACAATGCGGGGACAAAGACAGACTATACAGTTGAAATTAAAAAAGACCTATCTGCCAATGTGATTGGAGTAGATACTTTGTCTGCAAAAATTTCGGTTAGTGAATCTTTGGTGAAGATTAGCTTTCCAGAAAAAAAGGGTCGTGGTGCTGAAAGCATTCGCTTAAGCGGTGTGATTGCGAGTGGAGCATGGAATGGATTTGGAACCGATGCAAAGGGTGGTAAATTAACTTGGTCTGCAAGTCTTACTGCTCCTGCAACTGCTGTAGTGGAAGAAAAGAAAGCAGCAGAAACGGTGAAATTAATTTCAAAAGTAACTTATCCGTTTGTTGGATTGGGTAATGAAATAGTACCTCAACAAGAAACGATCTTAATCAAGAATGCAACAGTATGGACCAATGAAAAAGAAGGCAACTTGCAAAATACAGATGTATTGTTAAAGGCAGGTAAAATTTCAAAAATTGGAAAAGGACTAACAGAAGCTGGAGCAAGAGTGATTGACGGTACTGGAAAATACTTAAGTCCAGGTATCATTGACGAGCATTCTCATATCGGTGCATTGTCTATTAATGAGGGCGCACAATCTACTACTGCAGAAGTTCGTGTTGGCGACAATATGAATCCTGAGGATATCAATATTTATCGTCAACTAAGTGGCGGGGTTACGTCTTCTCATATCCTACATGGAAGTGCGAACACAATTGGTGGTCAAACGCAATTGATAAAACTAAGATGGGGTACAACAGACGAGGGCTTGAAATTTGCGGGCGCAGATCCTTTCATCAAATTCGCATTGGGTGAAAACGTAAAGCGTACAACTTCTACGAACAACAATCGTTTTCCAGACACAAGAATGGGTGTGGAAGAAGTATTGACTGACGCTTTTGATAAAGCAGTTGATTATCAAAAAGCAATGAAAGCAAATCCAACTACTACAAGAAGAGATTTAGAATTAGAGGCTTTGACTGAGATCATGAATAAAAAACGTTTTATCACTTGTCACTCTTATGTACAAACAGAAATCACTTACGCTATGCGCGCGATTGAAAAATTCAATGCACAAGGGTACGATTTCAACATCAATACGTTTACACATATTTTAGATGGGTACAAGGTGGCCGATAAAATGAAAAAACATGGATCAAGTGCTGCTACTTTTTCTGATTGGTTCGCTTACAAAACAGAAGTTACAGATGCAATTGCTTACAACGCTGCAATCATGCACAATGTGGGTGTAAACACAGTAATCAATTCTGATGATGCAGAAATGGCACGTCGTTTGAATCAAGAGGCAGGAAAGATTGTAAAATATGGTGGCGTGTCTGAAGAAGATGCGTTTAAGATGGTGACTTTAAATCCAGCAAAAGCGCTTCATATAGAAAATAAAGTAGGAAGTATCAAAGTGGGTAAAGATGCAGACGTGGTTTTATGGAGCGAGAATCCATTAAGCATTTATGCAAAATCTTTATACACTATCGTGGATGGTACGGTTTATTTTGATCGTGAAAAAGATGCGGAGCGTAGTAAGCAAATTACTGCAGAAAGAACAAAGCTGATCCAAAAAATGCTAGGCGATAAAAGAGCCGGCATGCCAACAAGACCAGCTACACCAAGCACGCAAATATTATTAGAGTGTGGAGATCATGATCATAACGAAGATCTTAACACTATTTACGAATCTCAAAAAAACTAAACCATGCAAAAGAAATATTTAAGCATTTTTGCTCTTGCATTGTTAGGTTTAACTGCAAGTGCACAAGACAATGTGTATCCAGCCGCATCTCAAAAAGGGGTGACGATCATTACACACACAACGGTTCACGTTGGAAATGGAACAACATTAACAGATGCATCAGTTGCGTTTGAAAATGGTAAAATTATTGGCGTGGGCAATGTAGCTGTACCAGCTGGTGCCACAGTCATTGACGGAACTGGAAAACAAGTTTATCCGGGTCTGATTCTTCCAACATCTGATTTAGGTCTTAGAGAAATTAGTTCGGGTGTTCGTGGTAGTAATGACTACGCAGAAATTGGAGAAAACAACGCGAACATTAGATCTATCGTAGCTTACAACACGGATTCAAAAATAATCGGTGTATTGCGCGAGAATGGAATTTTATTAGCGGGAGTTGCACCACAAGGTGAATTAATAGAAGGTCAGGCTAGCGTAGTACAATTAGATGCATGGAATTACGAAGACGCTGCATATAAAATGGACAATGGCTTGTATATCAATATGCCAAGTTTAATGCCGCGTCGAGGTGGTCGTATGGCCTTCATGCGCCCTGGTCCTGGAGGCGATCCAGTAAAAGCCGCAATGGAGAAAATCGAAACGCTCAAACAATTCTTCAAAGACGCTAAAGCCTATTATCAAGAAAAGACACATGCTGCAAATAATTTAAAATTAGAAGCGGTACGTGGTTTATTTGACGGTAAGCAAAAATTATTCGTGCGCGCGAACGAAGTAAAGCAAATTTTATTGGCGATGGACCTTGCTACAAGTTTCGGATTTAAATTGGTGATTGTTGGTGGAACAGAAGCCTATCAGATTGCTGATTTATTAGCTGAAAACAATGTGCCTGTGATATTAGATCGTCAGCATGCATTACCAAGTATGGAAGATGATGATGTAGATCAGCCTTATAAAACACCTGCAGTTTTACAAAAAGCTGGGGTATTGTTTTGTTTAAACGACACACACGATCAAAGTCGCTTCCGCAATCTTGCCTTCAACGCTGGAACAGCCGCTACCTATGGTTTAACCAAAGAACAAGCACTTTCTGCAGTTACGTTAAATGCTGCAAAAATTCTTGGTATTGAAGATAAAACTGGTACCATTGAAGCGGGTAAAGATGCGAACCTTTTAATTGTAAACGGTGATTTATTAGACATGAAGTCTAGTGTCATTGGTCAGGCTTTTATACAAGGTCGTAATGTGTCTTTAGACAATAAAGGCAAACAATTATACAATCGCTATAAGCATAAGTACCAATTGAAATAAACAAGAATTGACCCACTTACAATTCAATAGTTATTAGGATTGTATTCGTGGAAAAATAAGTTTCCTCCCAGCTCGGTAATTCTGAACTGGGAGGATTTTTTTTGGCTAACTTAGCGCTATGGCTAAAAAATTGTATTTACTAGATGCGCTGGCCTTGATTTACAGGGCTTATTATGCTTTAATCCGTACGCCAAGAATCACGAGTACAGGAATCAATACCAACGCACAGTTTGGTTTTACCAATACCTTATTAGAAATTATTAAGAAGGAAAATCCTTCACATATTGCGGTGTGTTTTGATACGCATGCACCTACAGAGCGCCATACAGATTTCACTGATTATAAGGCCAATAGAGAGGCTGCCCCAGAGGACTTATTAAGTTCCCTTCCTCATATTAAGGCGATTATCGAAGGATTTAATATTCCGGTTGTGGAATGTGATGGTTATGAAGCTGACGATGTGATTGGAACATTGGCTTGGCAGGCAGCAGATCTGGGCTATGAAGTCTATATGGTTACACCGGATAAAGATTACGGTCAATTATTGGTGAAAGACAACGTGTATATGTGGAAGCCTCCAGCTTTTGGAAATGAAAGAGAAATATTGGATGCAGAAAAAATCAAATTAAAATGGGATATCGCCCGTGTCGACCAAGTGGTAGATATGTTAGGTTTGATGGGGGATGCAGCGGACAATATTCCGGGTATACCCGGTGTGGGCGAAAAGACTGCGGCTAAATTATTAAAAGAATATGATACGCTAGAAGGTGTATTGGAGAATGCAGATAAGATAAAAGGAGCAATGGGCGAAAAAGTGAGAGCTGGAAAAGATTCTGCAATCATGAGTAAAAAATTAGCAACCATCATCACCAATGTTCCGGTTCAGTTTCACGAGGAAGATTATCAATTAACTGAAAAAAATATTCCCGCATTAACAGAGATTTTTAATTTATTAGAATTTAAGACCCTTGGCAAACGCATACTGGGCAGCAGTTTCGAGGAGAATACGCGAACAGCGTCTGATGAAAAAAAGGAAATTGAAAACGACGAAGTACAAACAGATTTGTTTGGTAACGAAGTAAAATCGAAGAAACCTGTTGTAAAAACTAAAACCATTGTATTGGATTCGTCGGCGGGAACACAATCAGTACTAGAACCAAATGATGAACCAGGCAATCCCGGCTACGAAGCGGACGAAGAAGCGGATTCAGATTTGCCTAAATTAATTGCGAATAAAAATATTTCGAATACGCCGCATCATTACGAAACAATAGTTGGTGATGATGCTATTGAAGCATTCATAAAAAAGATAAGCGCTAAAAAAGAAATTTGTATCGACACGGAGACAACCGGAATTGATGCAAACAATGTGCAGTTAGTGGGATTGAGTTTTTCAAATACGATTCACGCTGGTTATTATTTACCCGTTGCCAACGATGGGGATGGCGTGGATGGCGCAAAACATATTTTAGGAAAATTAAAGTCTTTATTTGAAGACGAAACAATTACTTGGATTGGACAAAATTTAAAGTATGATTTCTTGGTGTTGAAATGGTACAATGTGGTTTTAAAGGGTAAAACATTTGACACCATGTTGGCGCACTATGTGATAGAGCCAGAAGGCAGAAGGAGTATGGATATCCTAAGCGAACAGTTTTTAGGCTATGAGCCAGTAAGTATTGAAAACTTAATTGGAAAAAAGGGAAAAAATCAGGGTACGATGCGCGATGTGCCCTTGGATCAAATCACGGAGTATGCAGCAGAAGATGCAGATATCACTTTACAATTAAAAGAATGCTTTGAGCCTTTATTAACTAAGCGTGAAGTAAAGCGTGTGTTTGAAGAAGTGGAAAATCCATTGATGCAAGTGTTAGTGGACATGGAATTTGAGGGTGTTAAAGTGGACGAGCAATTCTTGAATGAGTATAGTAAGGTCCTAGAAGAAGACATTAAAATAAGTGAGGAGCGCGTGTTTGAGCAAGCGGGTGTCCGTTTTAATCTTGCTTCACCAAAACAATTGGGAGAAGTGTTGTTTGATATTTTAAAAATTGATCCAAAGGCAAAGAAAACAAAAACAGGTCAATACGCTACTGGTGAAGATGTATTGGCGAAGCTTGCGGCAAAACATAAAATAGTAGATGACATTTTAAACTTCAGGGAATTAAGTAAATTAAAATCAACTTATGTAGACGCCTTGCCTGCTATCGTAAATGCTAAAACGGGCAGAATCCATACTAGCTATGCACAAGCTGTTGCTGTGACAGGAAGATTAAGTAGTACCAATCCAAATCTGCAAAATATTCCAATCCGTTCTGAAAGAGGAAGAGAAGTGAGAAAAGCATTTATCCCAAGAGAGCCATCTCGTATTTTAGTGAGCGCCGATTATTCACAGATAGAATTAAGGGTGGTTGCTGCAATAAGTGGTGATCCAAATATGTGTGATGCATTTAAACAAGGTAAAGACATTCACACGGCAACCGCAGCAAAAGTATATGGTATCGCAGAAACAGAAGTGACCAAAGAGCAACGTTATAAAGCAAAGAGTGTCAACTTTGGTATCATCTATGGTCAGGGTGCATTTGGCTTAGCAGAAAATTTGGGTATCTCAAGAACAGAGGCAAAAGAGATCATTGATAATTATAAAAAAGAGTTTCCAAACATTCAGTTGTACATGGATCAGCAAATCAATAAGGCCAAAGAACAAGGATTTGTTGAAACATTGATGGGTCGTAAACGTTGGCTAAGAGATATCAATTCTTCCAATTTTACAGTTCGCGGATTTGCGGAGCGTAACGCAATTAACTCTCCTATCCAAGGTTCTGCCGCCGATATGATTAAGTTAGCGATGATTAAGATTCATCATGAAATGAAAAAGAAACATTGGGAATCAAAAATGATTTTACAAGTACACGATGAATTGGTATTTGATGCAGTGGAGTCAGAATTGCCTGCATTAAAAGAATTGATTTTATCTTGTATGACAACGGCGATGGAGTTACCAAACGGTGTTCCTGTTGAAGCAGAAATTGGGCAAGGAAAAAACTGGTTAGAAGCACATTAATTTTATGCCCCCCTAAAAAAATATAGGGGGCATAAAATTAATATCTAATGATTTATGATT
>Ga0075464_10001415_pt1 | contig 10794 bp, 9 predicted proteins | sample DEB19_08_DNA_5_FD_75068 | JGI IMG/M metagenome (GOLD analysis project Ga0075464, IMG submission 75068) | Aqueous microbial communities from the Delaware River and Bay under freshwater to marine salinity gradient to study organic matter... | ecosystem: Environmental > Aquatic > Marine > Coastal ...
CAGCGAGTGCGAAACGTTCGTCGTTTGCAGTTAGTTTTTTTGAATCAGATTAACGAGCACATTCAGCTCGACATGCACCACACCGCGTCCGAACCCACGTCGAAACCAATGCAGCCCCAAGCCAAGTAGTTTAAGGCATTCTCAGAAAATTCAAGAGCTCACGGGCAGATCGAATCGTCGCGTGGGCATTCCAGGCGTCGGTTTCGCCCACAGCGCCCAAGTAGCCGTAGGCGGCAGCCACGGTCGGCATGCCGGCGGCGCGTCCGGCCAAGATGTCGCGCTCGTCGTCGCCCACGTACAGGCAACGCTCCGGCAAAATATTCAACTGCCGAGCAGCCTCCAGCAAAGGCGCTGGATGTGGCTTGGCATGGGCCGTGGTGTCGCCGCAGACCACCGTCGATGCCGTCGCAAACAGCGGCATGAAGCGCGTCAACGGCAAGGCAAAGCGCTCAGACTTGTTGGTCACCACGCCCCACTTCAAGCCAAGTCCCTCGATCTGCTCGATCAATTCAGCAACCCCGTCAAAAGCGTAGGTGCGCTCGGTCAGGCACGCTTCGTAGTTCAAAAAAAACTCTTCCCGGAGTTCGAGAAAAGTCGGGTCTTGCGGGGTCAAACCCAAAGCCACACCGATCATCCCGCGCGCCCCAGCACCTGCCATCGGCCGGTAGTCAACCAACGGCAGCGCAGACAAGCCACGGTCAGTGCGCATTTTGTCGGCGGCCGCGCCCAAGTCGGGTGCGCTGTCAATCAAGGTGCCGTCAAGGTCAAACAGCACCGCTTCAATGCCGTCAAAAAAATGATGCTTCGGACTCATGCTTTTTGCATGGCCAGCATGTAGTTGACGCTGGTGTTGGCGCTGAGCCAGTAATGACGCGTCAGCGGGTTGTATTCCATGCCGCGTGTGTGCTGCAAATCCAAACCGGCAGCGCGGGCGTACGCCGCCAGCTCACTGGGTTTGATGAACTTGGCAAATTCGTGGGTCCCGCGTGGCAACAAGTTCAACACGTATTCAGCGCCGACGATCGCGAACAAAAACGCTTTGGGATTACGGTTAATGGTAGAGAAGAAAACCCGGCCCCCGGGCTTCACCAGTGTGGCGCAGGCTCGAACCACGGACGCAGGGTCTGGCACGTGCTCCAACATCTCCATGCAGGTAACGACGTCAAAGCTGGCGGCCTGTTCGTCTGCTAATTTTTCAGCGCTGACTTCGCGATACGTCACGCCCTGTGTTTGCGCCTCTAGCGCATGAAGCTGCGCTACCCGCAGCGCCTTGGTGGCCAGGTCGATGCCCAGCACCTCAGCGCCTTTACGCGCCATAGAATCGGCCAAAATACCGCCACCGCAGCCAATGTCCAGCACCCGCTTGCCCTTGAGCGGCACTAAGTCATCAATCCACGCGAGGCGCAGCGGATTGATTTGATGCAAGGGTCGAAATTCGCTCTCAGTGTCCCACCAGCGGTGAGCAAGGTCTGAGAATTTAGCCAGTTCGGCCGGGTCGGCGTTTTCAGTTGAGTGCATAAATTGATTATCGTTGAGGCATAAAAAAACCGCGCCGAAGCGCGGTTTTTTGCAAACTATCCGAATGGATTAGTTAGCGCGGGTTCCAACCACTTCGATTTCGACGCGGCGATTTTTCGCACGGCCTTCAGACGTTTTGTTGTCAGCCACTGGCTGTGTCTCGCCTTTGCCTTCGGTGTAAACGCGGTTTTTCTCGATGCCTTTGGACACCAAGTAAGCCTTGACAGACTCAGAGCGTTTGACCGACAACTTCTGGTTGTAGGCATTGCTACCAACAGAGTCAGTGTGACCGACAGCGATGATGACTTCAAGGTTGATGCCTTTGATCTTGCCGATCAGGTCGTCCAACTTAGCGCGACCTTCTGGTTTCAGGGCGGACTTGTCGAAGTCAAAGAATGCGTCAGCAGCATAAGTGACTTTGGTTGCAGCGACAGCTGGAACAACTGCAGGAGCGGCCTTGGCAACCGGTGCTGGGGCAGGTGCTGGAGCAGGGGCTGGAGGAACAACGACCACTGGAGCAGCCGGAACAATTGCGCCATCGCAGCCTTTGGCAGCAGTAGCAGGTGTCCAGTTAGCACCACGCCAGCAGAGATCACCAGCACCGTTTTTCCAAGCCAGATCACCAGCACCATTGCGCCAGTTGTCGACTGATTGAGCACCCGCAACGGTAACAATTGCTGCGGAAGCAAACAACACTGCCAATTTGTTGAATTTGTTCATACTTGTCCTCTAGAGAGATGACGCAGCAAGGCTGCGATTACTGATTTTGCTGATATGCACGCCGTGAATGACCATCACTCCAAGCGTTACAACTATTGTGCCATACAGATTTGGGGCAAACATGACAAAAACAAAGTCAAGCCTTTGTCTCACACGCATGTAATCTTTTATCTTCGTTGCCGCTGCAATAGAGCTACAAAATACTAACCATGCAGAGGCCCTAAAATGTCGGATTGCACAAACTCGGCCTAGCCGGGTTGTGCATTCGCCTCATCCAAGCATCTTGCTTATTTTGCGACTTCTCTCAGGCCCTCCATGACCCAGTTTGCCAAAGAAACCCTCCCCATCAGCCTGGAAGAGGAAATGCGGCGCAGCTACCTTGATTACGCCATGAGCGTGATCGTCGGGCGTGCGTTACCGGACGCCCGTGACGGACTCAAACCCGTGCATCGGCGCGTGTTGTTCGCCATGCACGAGCTCAACAACGACTGGAACAAGCCCTACAAAAAGTCAGCCCGTATCGTCGGTGACGTGATCGGTAAATACCATCCACACGGCGACAGCGCGGTTTACGAGACCATCGTTCGCATGGCGCAGGATTTTTCGTTGCGCCACATGTTGGTCGATGGCCAAGGCAACTTCGGTTCGGTCGACGGTGACAACGCTGCGGCCATGCGTTACACCGAAATCCGCATGTCCAAAATCGCCCATGAGCTGCTGGCCGACCTGGACAAGGAAACCGTCGATTTCGGCCCTAACTATGACGGCAGCGAATATGAGCCGCTGGTCATGCCGGCCCGGTTCCCTAATTTACTGGTCAACGGCTCGTCCGGCATTGCTGTGGGCATGGCCACCAACATTCCGCCGCACAACCTGAATGAAGTGGTCGATGCCTGCCTGCATATGTTGAAGCACCCGGACGCCAGCATTGACGACCTGATGGACATCATCCCCGGCCCGGACTTCCCGACAGCCGGCATTATTTACGGTATCAATGGTGTGCGTGACGGCTATCGCACCGGCCGCGGCCGTGTCGTGATGCGCGCCAAATGCCATTTTGAAGACATCGACAAAGGCCAGCGCCAATCCATCATCGTTGACGAATTGCCCTACCAGGTCAACAAGAAAACGTTGCAAGAGCGCATGGCCGAGTTGGTCCATGAAAAGAAGATCGAAGGCATCAGCCACATTCAAGATGAGAGCGACAAATCAGGCATGCGCCTGGTAATCGAACTCAAACGCGGCGAAGTGCCTGAGGTTGTGCTCAACAACCTTTACAAACAAACGCAGTTGCAAGACAACTTCGGCATCAACATGGTGGCGCTGGTGAATGGCCAGCCCAAGCTGTGCAACCTGAAGGATTTGATCCAGGTCTTCTTGTCACATCGCCGGGAAGTGGTCACGCGCCGCACGGTGTTCACACTGCGCAAGGCCCGTGAGCGCGGCCATGTGCTTGAAGGTCTGGCTGTCGCGCTGGCGAATATTGATGACTTCATTGCCATCATCCGCAATGCGCCCACCCCGCCTGTCGCCAAGGCCGAGCTGATGCTCAAGCCATGGGACAGTCAGCTGGTGCGCGAGATGCTGACGCGCGCCCGCACTGATGGCGGCGTGGTCAACGCCGACGATTACCGGCCAGACGGCCTTGAGCGCGACTTTGGCATGGGCGCTGACGGCTTGTACCGGCTGTCAGAAACCCAGGCACAAGAAATTCTGCAGATGCGTCTGCAACGCTTGACCGGCCTGGAGCAAGACAAAATCGTCGTTGAATACAAAGCCGTCATGGCCGAGATCGACGACCTGCTCGACATCCTGGCCCACCCGGAACGCGTCTCGACCATCATTGGTGACGAGTTGACGGCAGTCAGGACAGAATTCGGCCAGTCCAAAATCGGCGCCCGCCGCAGCTTGATTGAACACAGCTCGTTTGACCTGAGCACAGAAGACCTGATCACACCCACGGACATGGTCGTGACCTTGTCTCATCTGGGCTATGTCAAGAGCCAACCCTTGAGTGAATACCGCGCCCAAAAACGCGGCGGCCGCGGCAAGCTGGCCACAGCCACCAAAGAAGACGATTGGGTCGACCAACTCTTCATCGCCAACACGCACGACTACATGCTGTGCTTCTCCAACCGCGGTCGCCTTTACTGGCTCAAGGTGTGGGAAGTGCCGGCCGGCTCGCGCGGTTCGCGCGGTCGTCCGATCGTCAACATGTTCCCCTTGCAAGAAGGCGAGAAAATCACCGTTGTGCTGCCCTTAACCGGCGACAACCGCAGCTTTCCTGCTGACCGTTATGTCTTCATGTCGACCTCCATGGGCACCGTCAAAAAGACACCGCTGGATGACTTCAACAACCCGCGCAAGGCCGGCATCATCGCTGTCGCCCTTGACGATGGCGACTACCTGATCGGTGCGGCACTGACAGACGGCAAGCACGACGTGATGCTGTTCTCGGACGGCGGCAAGGCTGTTCGTTTCGACGAAAACGACGTCCGTCCGATGGGTCGCACGGCCCGCGGCGTGCGCGGCATGATGCTGGAAGAAACTCAAAACGTCATCGCCATGCTGGTGGCTGAGGACGAGTTGCAAAGCGTGTTGACAGCGACCCAAAACGGTTACGGCAAACGCACCTCGATCGACGAATACACCCGCCACGGACGCGGCACCAAAGGCATGATCGCGATCCAGCAAAGCGAGCGCAATGGCAAGGTCGTGGCGGCCACGCTGGTTCACCCCGACGACGAAATCATGCTCATCACCGACCGCGGCGTGCTGGTTCGCACCCGCGTCAGCGAGATCCGCGAAATGGGTCGCGCCACCCAAGGCGTGACCCTGATCGGGCTCGACGACGGCTCGAAATTAAGCGGCCTGCAACGCATCGTTGAAAACGACGCCGCGCTGGGCGACGCAGAACCCGAAGCGAACAACGACAGCGCCATCGATGACAACACACCGGAAGCGACTGAATGAAGAGATTAATCACAACTATCGCCTTAGCGACCCTCGGCTTTGGCGTATGGGCGCAAGCCCCCTTCGTCGCCGACCCCAAACTGGAATGGGCGACCAAGGTGGTGGCCTTGCAACAAGGCCCCGACATGGATCGACTGGTGGCGAATCTCGCTGGCGGTACGACCCAGGACATGATCAACAACTGGCAACCCCGCTTGCAAGCCAACGTGGCCAAAGCTCAGCAGGCCAAGGTCACCACCGAGTTGAATACCGAGCTGCAAAAATACTCCGACGAAGTCAGCAAGATCATTCGCAGCAAGCTGCAACAAGTAGGGACTGACGCCTTGGTGCCGGTGTACATGGAACGTTTCACGCTTGAAGAGCTGAAACAAATTGCAGGTTTCCTGGAAGCGCCGGCCATCCGTAAATACCAAAGCATTGCGCCTGAGCTGGGCGCCATCTTCACCAGCAAGCTGGTGGAGGTATCGCGTGCAGAAGTCGTCGCCAGAGCCAAGCAATTCGACGACGCCGCAAGCCGTATCGTCGGCCCGGCTCCTGCCCCGGCCGCCGCCGCTCCAGCGCCTGCAAAACCAGCCGCATCGACTGCCAAACCGACAAAAAAATGAGCCGTCCCTACAACTTTTCGGCAGGCCCCGCCGCGCTGCCTGAAGAAGTACTCGAGCGCGCCGCAGCCGAGATGCTGGACTGGCATCGCAGCGGCATGAGCGTCATGGAAATGAGCCACCGCGGCAAAGAGTTTGTCTCCATTTACGAGGCCGCAGAAGCCGACATCCGGGAGCTCTTGGCAGTGCCCCAAGAGTTCAGCATCCTCTTCATGCAGGGCGGCGGCATCGCTGAAAATGCGATTGTTCCGCTGAACCTGTCGCACGGTGAGCAAGCTGATTACGTGGTCACCGGCAACTGGAGTGAGCGCTCCCAAAAAGAAGCCCGCAAGTACTGCCAAGTCAACGTCGCGGCGAGCAATAGCGCAGATGGCCACACCAGCCTGCCCGCGCCTGAAACATGGCAGCTGAACGATGCGGCACGCTATGTCCACATCTGCACCACCGAGACGGTGCATGGCGTTGAAATCCATGAGCTGCCCGACCTCAAAGCACTCGGCAGCCAAGCACCTCTGGTGATCGACATGTCCTCGCACATGGCCTCACGGCCGGTCGATTGGTCGCGGGTTGGCCTGGCTTATGGCGGCGCACAGAAAAACGTTGGCCCCGCTGGCGTGACGTTGGTGTTTGTCCGCAAAGACTTGCTCGGCCACGCCATGCAGCATTGCCCTTCGGCTTTCGATTACAAAATAGTGGCTGACGCTGAGTCGATGTACAACACGCCGCCCACTTACGGCATTTACATCGCGGGCTTGACGTTTCAGTGGTTAAAAAAGCAAGGCGGTATCGCCGCTATTGAGCAACGCAACATCGCCAAAGCCAAGCTGCTGTACGACTTCATTGACAGCTCTGATTTCTACACCAGCCGGGTCGCTAAAAACTGCCGCTCGCGCATGAACATCCCGTTTTTTCTGGCCGACGAAAAACTCAACGACGCCTTCTTGGTGCAAGCCAAAACGCGTGGGCTGCTGCAACTCAAAGGCTACAAAAGCCTGGGCGGCATGCGCGCCAGTCTGTACAACGCCATGCCACTGGCCGGTGTTGAAGCGCTGGTCAGCCACATGCAAGAGTTCGAGCAAAAACGCGCCTGACCTGCGCGAGACAACAAGACACCATGACACCCAATCTCCCAGACTTGAGAATTCAAATCGACAAGCTCGACAAAGAACTGCTGGCGCTGCTGAACCAGCGGGCCCACGTGGCCGAGCAAGTTGGCGAAGTCAAAAAACGCGAAGGCTCGCCCTTTTTCAGGCCGGACCGCGTCGCCGCCGTGATTGAAAAAATTCAGCAGGCCAACACCGGCCCGCTGAAAAACGAACACGTCGCCGCCATCTGGAACGAGATCATGTCGGCCTGCTTGGCGCTGGAAGCGCCCGTGCGAGTGGCTTATCTGGGCCCCGCCGGCACCTTCAGCGAACAAGCTGCCCTGAATTTTTTCGGTGCCAGCATTGAGCACGTGTCTTGCAACAGCATCGACGAGGTCTTTCGTGCGACCGCGGGCGGCAGCGCCAGCTATGGCGTGGTGCCGGTTGAAAACTCCACGGAAGGCGTGGTTTCGCGTTCGCTGGATCTGTTCCTGAATTCACCGCTGCACATCATTGGTGAAACCAGCTTGTTGGTGCGCCACAACCTGCTGCGCCTGTCTGACTCCCTTGACGGCATTGAAGTGGTCTACGCGCACCCACAGGCTTTGGCGCAGTGCCAAAACTGGCTCACAGCGCACCTGCCGAACGCTGAACGCCGCACGGCGTCTAGCAATGCCGAAGGTGCCCGGCTGGCCACCACCAATCCGGCCTGGGCCGGCATTGCCAGCGACCGTGCTGGCGCGCAGTTTGGTCTGCACACAGCCGCTCACGCGATTCAAGACGACGCATTCAATCGCACGCGCTTTGTCGTGGTCTGCCTGCCGCAAACGCTGCCCTCGCCGCCGCCTTCGGGCAAAGACTGCATCAGCCTGATTGTTTCAGTGCCGAACCGGCCCGGCGCGGTGCATGACATCCTCGGCCCACTCAAAACACATGGCGTGTCGATGACGCGCTTTGAATCCCGGCCGGCCCGTTCCGGCCAGTGGGAATATTACTTTTACATCGACCTGCAGGGCCACACTTCTGAGCCGCATGTCATCGCGGCGCTGACCGAATTGCAGCAGCTCTGCGCATTTTTCAAGGTGCTGGGGACCTACCCTGCCGGTGATTGAGAAACGCACTATGTATGAGCAACTCGGTCTGATCGGCTGCGGCCTGATGGGCAGCTCGTTTGCACTGGCCCTCAAGCGCGCGGGGCTGGTCAAACGCGTGGTCGGCTTCAGCCCGTCCAGCAGCACGACTGAACTCGCCTTGAAGATGGGCGTGATAGACGCCGTCGCCAGCTCGGCAGCCGAAGCCGCAACGGGTTCGGATGTGATTTTGCTGGCTGTGCCGGTGGCTGCGACCGAAGCGACTTTGAGCGCCATTCAACCAGCCATCGCAGCCACGGCGTTGGTGATGGACGTTGGCTCGACCAAGCGCGACGTGGTACACGCCGCCCTGCAAACGCTCGGCGACCGGCTGCCCTGCTTTGTGCCGGCGCACCCGATTTGCGGACGTGAGGTCTCGGGAGTGAAAAATGCCACCGTTGATTTGTACGTTGGCGAAAAACTCATCCTCACACCACTGCCTGAAACCGCCCCCCACAAACTTGAACAAGCCCGCCAGATTTGGGTGGCCCTGGGTTGCAAAGTCAGCGAGATGTCGCCGCAAACACATGACGCTGCCTATGCCGCCGTCAGCCATCTGCCGCATTTGCTGGCGTTTGCCATGATGAACAGCTTGGGCGCGCAAGCCGAGGGTGAGCAATACCTGTCGCTGGCCGGACCTGGCTTTCGGGATTTCACCCGCATCGCCGCCGCTGATCCCATCATGTGGCGTGACATTCTCTTGGCCAACCGGGACGAGCTGCTGGCGCAATCGCGTCACTTTCAAGCCAGCTTGCAAGCGCTTGAAAATTTGATATCAGCTGGCGACGCGGTATCGCTGCAAGACAATATTCGCCAAGCCAGCCAAGCCCGCGCCAACTGGCACCACACGCCTGCTGCTTCCAAATAACCTTCCTAGTTTCCTGATTAGAGCGGCTGCCTCATGTTTGACATCGAATTTCTAGACATTCCGCCGCTGACCGGCGCACACGGGACCGTCCGCCTGCCCGGCTCTAAAAGCATCTCCAACCGGGTGTTGCTGCTGGCAGCGATGAGTCAAGGCGAAACCGTGGTGCACGACTTGCTGGCCTCGGACGACACCGCCGTGATGCTGGCCGCGCTCAAGCAACTCGGCTGCTCGGTCGAGCAAACCGGCCACACCGCGGTCATTGGTGGTTTGGGCGGCAAGCTGGTCAACACACAGGGCAAATTGTTCATGGGCAACGCGGGCACCGCCATGCGCCCGTTGACAGCCGCCCTCGCCCTCTTGGGCGGCGACTTTGAACTCTCGGGCGTGCCGCGCATGCACGAGCGCCCTATTGGCGACTTGGTTGACGCGCTGCGCCAACTCGGCTGCGGCATTGATTACCTGGGCACAGACGGCTTTCCGCCACTGCGGCTTAGTCCCGGCAAGTTGCGGCTGGACGCCCCCATCCAAGTGCGCGGCGACGTGTCGAGCCAGTTCTTGACATCGCTGCTGATGGCGTTGCCGTTGGTGGCCGAGCGCGACATTCGCATCGAGGTCTCGGGCGAGTTGATCTCCAAACCGTACATTGAAATCACGCTGAATTTGCTGGCCCGCTTCGGCATTCAGGTGCAGCGTGACGGCTGGCAAAGCTTCACCATTCCGGCCGGCAGCACCTACCAGTCGCCGGGCGAAATTCATGTGGAAGGCGACGCTTCATCGGCCAGTTATTTTGTCGCGCTAGGGGCCATTGCCACCGGCGCGGACCCCAGCCACGCGATTGAAGTTTGGGGCATCGGCTCGGGCTCGATTCAAGGGGACATCCGCTTTGTCGAAGCCGCGCAGTTAATGGGTGCCAAGATTGACAGCAGCCCCAACTCCTTGAGAATCTCGCGCGGCGCCTGGCCACTCAAAGCCATCGACCTCGACTGCAACCACATCCCAGACGCCGCCATGACCCTCGCCGTCATGGCGCTGTACGCCGACGGCCAAACCACGCTGCGCAACATCGCCAGCTGGCGCGTCAAAGAAACAGACCGCATTGCCGCCATGGCTTGCGAGCTGCGCAAGCTCGGGGCAGAGGTCGAAGAAGGCGCGGACTTCATCCGCATCACACCGCCGCAGCCATGGCACAGCGCCGCCATTCACACCTACGACGACCACCGCGTGGCCATGTGTTTTTCGCTCGCCGCCTTCAACCCAGCTGGCCTGCCGGTGCGCATTCTCGACCCCAAATGCGTCGCCAAGACCTTCCCTGATTATTTTGAAACCCTGTTTTCCGTCGCGGAGGCCGAACCGGCCAACATCCCAGTCCTAAGCATTGACGGTCCCACCGCCTCTGGCAAAGGCACGCTAGCCGCCGTGGCAGCCCACCGGCTCGGCTACCACTACCTTGACTCCGGCGCGCTCTACCGATTGGCGGCTTTTGCAGCCAGCCGCGCAGGCGTTGACCTGAACGACGCGAACGGCGTCGCCGCCATCGCCGCCACGCTGCCGGTGCGCTTTGTCGGCGACCAAATTTTGCTGGCTGGTGAAGACGTGTCCGACGCCATCCGCACAGAAAGCGCCGGCATGGCGGCCTCGCAAGTGTCGGTTCACCCGCCCGTGCGCGCCGCTTTGCTGGCGCTGCAACACAGCTTTCGGCAGCTGCCTGGCTTGGTTGCCGACGGCCGCGACATGGGCACCGAAATCTTCCCGGACGCCGCACTCAAAGTCTTCCTCACCGCAAGTGCCCACCACCGCGCCGAGCGCAGGCATAAGCAGTTGATTTCAAAGGGTATTCCGGCTACACTAGCCGACATTGAAAAGGACTTGGAAGCCCGCGATCTGCGTGACTCATCACG
>Ga0075464_10001417_pt1 | contig 10786 bp, 11 predicted proteins | sample DEB19_08_DNA_5_FD_75068 | JGI IMG/M metagenome (GOLD analysis project Ga0075464, IMG submission 75068) | Aqueous microbial communities from the Delaware River and Bay under freshwater to marine salinity gradient to study organic matter... | ecosystem: Environmental > Aquatic > Marine > Coastal ...
GGACTGCTCACCACTGCGGGCGCTGTAAGCAGCATGGACCGCGACACTGGAATTGGATTCCGGCTCCGCTGCGGTCTTGCGGCTTGGAGTGTATACAAAAATTGTTGCTGCATCGCAGCAATGTCAAGCCTTCCTTGACGACCTTGCCACGCGGGTCTCGACGTCTTTAGCCAGCGCGACGGCAGATGCGTGCGCCACTTGGCGCAACCCGGCCAGCGCTGGCGCCAGCACCGCCATGTCGGCGTCTGCCGCATACACCGCGTAAGCAGGGTACAAAAATTCGGGGGCGCCCGGCACGCGGTGCAACCGCCCTTCCTGCAGGTGTTTTTGCACCACGTTCTGCCTGAAATAACCGGCGCCGCCGACCGCTAGCAGGTACTCCAGCCCCAGCGGCCCAAAACTCGAGGAAAGTCCGACGCTCGACAACGCCGGGAACGCCAGACTGTGCTGCGCCGCGAACTCGCTGCCCCAGTCGACATAGACATAGTCGGCCGCTTGCGGCAACGCTGGGTTGGGCGAGGTGCTCAGCAGCACCAGCTTTTCCTCGATCAACAACTCAATCCGCAGACCCGTGCGCTGTCGCGGCGCATAGGCAATCACGATGTCCAGCGTGCCGTGGGCGACGCGCTCCAGCAGGTCGTCGGCGACACCCACGTCGGTGTGCAAAGCCAGGTCGGGTGCACTTTGGCGCATCCACAACAACCAATCAAGCATCAGCGGATGCCACAGACTGATCTCGCAACCCACGGTCACCAGCGCACGGCGTCCGGGCGGCACCGCCATCTGCTGCCGCGCTCGCTCCCAGACCTGCACCAAGGTCATGGCGTGGCGCACAAACTGTTCTCCGGCCGGAGTCAGCGACGCGCCGGCCTTGTTGCGCACAAACAGCTGCCGGCCAAGCAATTCCTCTAGCGTTTTCACGCGCGCACTGACCGCTGTCTGCGTCACATGCAGACGCTCTGCGGCTTGGGCAAAGCTGTGACTGGAGACGATCTCCAAAAAGGTTCGGGCGAGGTTGATGTCCATGCTGGGCTGGTCTTTCAGGCTCACTTACAAAGCAAAAATATTGCACTCAAACGAAATATAAGTCGTTTTACATTTATCCTCGTAAACCCTATATTTGGGTTGTGTCTTCTGTTCCAGCAGTTTCTTGCCAAACAAGCCACATTGAAGGAGCCTCCATGACAAGCCATGTTCTTTATGCTGATCGCACCGCCACTGCACGCGTTGCGCCCTCTGCACCTGTGTCTTTCGTGCGTCAAGTGTTGGATTTAGTCAAAGCCGTCTACGCCGACCCAGCCGCCGCCAGTGAGTCAAACCACCCTTGGCTGACCGCCACCATCCGCAGCCACATGAGCAATCGCGCTCACCGCTTGATGCGCTCAGATTATTGAGATTTAGATTTTCAGCGCAGACCGAACTTGCAGCAATTGCGCGGCCACGGCCAGCGCAATCACCTCGGGTTCTTTGCCGTCAATGCCCGGCACGCCTATCGGGCAGGTGACGTGTGCGAGTTCTTCGGCGCTGTAGCTACGGGCTTCTAAGCGCTGCCGAAAAGTCGCCCATTTGGTCTTGCTGCCAATCAGGCCGATGTAAGGTAAATCTTGCGCTGTGCGCTGCCGCGCCAAACACTGGGTCAACACATCGAGGTCTTCAGCATGGCTGAAACTCATGATGAGAACGCAAGACCCCGGCGCCAAGTCTTTGACAGCAGCCTGCACCGGCTCAGAGTTTTCACAAACCACGTGCGTCGGCAAACCAGTGGGGAAAATGCCTTCTCGGCTGTCGATCCAGTGCAGCGCCACTGGCAAGCGCGCCAACACATCGGCCAGCGCGTGGCCCACGTGACCACCACCGAACAGCACCACCGGCATGCGCTCAACATCCAAGCGGCGGCGCAACTCTGTCGCAGCTGCTGCAGTCACGCATTCAAGCCGCAAGTGCACCACGCCGCCACAACATTGACCTAAAGAGGGGCCAAGGGCCAAGCGCATCGTTTCTGATGGCTTGTCAGTACCTTCTGCATTTAGCAGCGCACGCGCCCGGTCGATCGCCTCAAACTCCAGATGCCCGCCACCAATGGTGCCGATCAGTGCATCCGCAAAAACGGCCATCCAAGCCCCTGCATCGCGCGGCGCAGACCCTTCGGTGGCTTGCACCTGCACCAGCACCGCCGGTTCAATGGCGAGTCGCGCAAGGAACAACTCGGCGAATGGCGACATTCAGTTTTACTTCGCGCCTGGTGTCAGCTGCGTGATGCCGCCCATGTAAGGCTGCAAAGCTTTTGGCACCTCGATGCTGCCATCTTCGCGCTGGTAGTTTTCCAACACCGCCACCAAGGTGCGACCCACAGCCAGACCGGAACCATTCAGGGTGTGGACGAACTCGTTTTTGCCTTGCGCATTTTTAAAACGCGCTTGCAAACGACGCGACTGGAAGGCCTCGCAGTTGGAGACCGAACTGATCTCGCGGTAGGTGTTTTGCGCCGGCAGCCAAACTTCCAAGTCGTAGGTTTTGGTCGAGCCAAAACCCATGTCACCGGTGCACAGAAGCATGACGCGGTAAGGCAGACCGAGCGCTTGCAGCACGGCTTCAGCGTGGCCGGTCATGTCTTCAAGCGCTTCATAGCTTTTGTCGGGATGGACAATTTGCACCATCTCGACTTTGTCGAACTGGTGCTGGCGAATCATGCCGCGCGTGTCACGGCCGTAGCTGCCGGCTTCGGAGCGAAAGCACGGCGTGTGCGCGGTGAGCTTGATTGGCAAATCAGCTTCGGCGACGATCTCGTCGCGCAGCAAGTTGGTCAGCGGCACTTCGGAGGTTGGAATCAAATACAGCGCGGCGTTCTCGGCTTCGCCTTCTTGACCGCCTTTTTTAGCAGCGAACAAGTCTTCTTCAAACTTCGGCAATTGGCCTGTACCGCGCAGCGAATCAGCGTTGACGATGTAGGGCACATAGCATTCGGTGTAGCCATGTTGGCCGGTCTGCAGGTCCAGCATGAACTGCGACAACGCGCGGTGCAGTTTGGCCAACGGGCCCTTCATCACGGTGAAGCGCGAGCCGGTGAGCTTGGTGCCAGCGGCAAAGTCCAACCCCAGCGGCTCGCCCACATCGACGTGGTCTTTGGCCGTGAAAGCCAACGCTGCGGGCACGCCGCCCAAGCCTTGCGTCGGCGCCCACTTGCGCACTTCGACATTGCCGGCTTCGCCAGCCCCTTCGGGCACGCTGGTGTGCGGCAAATTGGGCACTGCCAGCAGCAGCGCTTGCATCTCAATTTGAATTTTTTCGAGCCGCTGCTCCGTGCTGTCCAGCTCGACTTTGAAGGTACCAACCTGCGCCATGATGGCACTGGTGTCTTCGCCCTTTGATTTGAGCTGGCCGATCTGCTTAGACAAGCTGTTGCGCTGGTTTTGCAGTTCTTCGGTGCGAATCTGGCAGGTCTTGCGTTCAGCCTCCAGTGACTGGAAGGCCTCGACGTTCAAAAACGCCTGCGGGCGTTTGCGGCTGTCGAGCCGCGCGATGGCGGAAGGAAGGTCTTTGCGGAGAAGATTGATGTCGAGCATCTGGAGATTTTAAAGGCCGCAGAAATCGCCGCCGCCAAGCGGCTTTTTGACGGCGTTCAGTCCTCGGGTTGGTGCAGCCGACTGCTCCCAGCAGCGAGCGTTTGTTCGCTGTCCATCTTCAGCCCTTTGGGCAGCGGAAACTTGATGGTTTCTTCGATGCCGTCCATCTTGCGCACCGACACCGCACCCATCGCACGCAGGCGGTCAATCACCTGCCGGACCAACACATCCGGGGCTGAAGCACCGGCCGTCAGGCCAACGCGGCTGCGACCTTCGAACCAGCTTTCCTGCAGTTCACTGGCGTCGTCGACCATGTAGGCATCGGTGCCCAGTTTGGCGGCGAGTTCACGCAGGCGGTTGCTGTTGGAACTGGTCGGGCTGCCGACCACAATCAAAATATCAACCTGCGGACTCATCACCTTGACAGCGTCTTGCCGGTTTTGCGTGGCGTAGCAAATGTCTTGCTGCTTGGGCGCACGCACGGTCGGGAAACGAGCTTTCACGGCCGCGCTGATCTCAGCTGCATCATCAACGCTGAGCGTGGTCTGGGTGACCAGCGCCAGCAGACGGGTCTGGCCAGGCTGAATGCGCGCCACGTCGGACACATCTTCAACCAGATGAATACCAGTCTCGAGCTGGCCCATCGTGCCTTCAACTTCAGGATGGCCTTTGTGGCCGATCATGATGAACTCATAACCTTCTTTGTGCAGCTTGGCCACTTCAACGTGCACCTTGGTGACCAGCGGACAGGTCGCATCAAAAATCTGAAAGCCGCGTGCACGGGCTTCATCTTGCACCGCACGACTGACGCCGTGCGCACTGAAAACCAGCGTCGCTCCGGGCGGCACATCGTCGAGTTCTTCAATGAAAATCGCGCCCTTCTCCTTCAGGTCATTGACGACGTAGGTGTTGTGAACGATTTCGTGGCGCACATAAATCGGTGCGCCAAATTTAATCAAGGCGCGCTCCACGATTTCAATCGCCCGGTCGACGCCGGCGCAAAAACCGCGCGGCTCTGCCAACAAAATTTCTTGCGGATGCGACGCCAAGCGTGCCAAAGAATCGGTCATAAAACCCCAATCACATGCACTTCAAAGACCACGCCCTGACCGGCCAAGGGATGGTTGAAATCGAATTGAACCGCACTGCCGTCTGCTTTGACCTGCTGCGCCGCACCGGCGTACTGGCCCATGCCGTCAGGCGTGGGAAATTGCACCACGTCGCCCACGCTGTACTGCTCGTCGGGGTCGCCGAGTTCGTTGAGAAGCTTGCGCGCCACCCACTGGATCAGATCAGGGTTGCGGTCACCAAAGGCCTCGCCCGCCGGCACTTCGAACGTGACGCGCGTACCTTCCGGGAGTCCGAGCAGGCGTTTTTCCAGCGCGGGTGACAACTGGCCGCTGCCCAAGCTCAGCGTCGCGGGCTTGTCCTGAAAGGTGTTGATGATGTCCGCGCCCGGCTGGCCGTTCACGGCGGGTGCGGCCATGCGGTAATGCAGCGTCAAAAAAGAACCGGGGGCCACTACAGGCACGGGCTCAAGGCTGGAGGTGGACAGATCAGGCGATACAAGCGACATGGACAACTTTCGGCGGAACGCAAAGTCCGCAAAGGCAGGGGCTGAATTGAGTTGCTATTGTAGGAAAAGACGGCTGGGCGGTCTGTCACATGGTTTTGGGAGAAGGCTTTCGAATGGCGCTTTGGCTTGTGCTGAACAAAGTCAGCCTCATTAACAACGCCCACTGGCTAAGCTGCGCCATGCTGCTCAAAGACCTCCCCGAAGATGCCCGACCCCGTGAAAAACTGCTGGCGCGCGGCGCGGCGGCCTTGAGCGACGCGGAATTGCTGGCCTTGATGCTGCGCAGCGGTATCCGCGGTAAAAACGTCTTGCAACTGGCGCAAGAACTGGTGGACACCTTCGGTGGCGTGGCCGGCCTGCTGCACACGCCCGCCGAGGCGCTCAAGTCCATCAAAGGGCTGGGCCCCGCCAAACGGGCAGAGCTGGTGGCGGTACTGGAGTTGTCGCGCCGGGCGCTGACGCAGCGGCTGGCAGAAAAGCCGCTGTTTGCCTCGCCACAAGCCGTCCGCGATTACCTGCAGCTGCAGCTCGGCAGTCGACCGCATGAGATTTTTGCGGTGCTGTTTTTGGACAGCCAGCACCGACTGATTGCGCTGGAAGAAATGTTTCGCGGCACGCTGACGCAAACCAGCGTCTACCCTCGCGAAGTGGTGCTGCGAGCGCTGGCACTGAATGCCGGCAGCGTGGTGCTGGCACACAACCACCCGAGCGGTAGCGCCCAGCCGTCGCGCGCCGACGAAGCGCTGACGCAAACCCTGAAAACTGCGCTGGCGCTGGTTGATGTGCGGGTCCTTGACCATTTTGTGGTGACCAGCACGGAGGCGGTGTCGATGGCCGAGCTCGGATTGGTCTAAAGTTGAGGCATGACATCGCCCGACCGCACCGCCGTAACAGCCAAAGCAGCTAAAACAGCCATCAAAGACTTGCGCGGCCTGAAAGCCCTGAAACTGGACATCGACAAGCAGGTGCTGCTGGCAGCCGAACTACAGGCAGCCCGACTCGCCGCCGCTCGTCAACTGAAAGCTGAACAAGAACTTTTCGCCCACAGCATTGGTCCCATCAAAGCGCTGCCTGCAAAGCACGGCCCGGGTCAGAAAGCGCAGATCAGCATCCCCCAACCTCCACCCATTGCCGTACAACTTCAGCTCGACGAGCAGGCCGTCATGCGGGAAGCGCTGTCAGACGAGTTTGATGGCGATGCGCTGCTGGACACCGACGAAGCGCTGAGCTTCAGGCGGCCCGGCATTGGGGTGGATGTGGTGCGCAAACTGCGGCGCGGCGCTTGGCGCATTCAAGGCCAGCTCGACCTGCACGGCCTGCGCCGCGACGACGCCAGAGACACGCTGTCGAAGTTCATCCGCGACGCCCAAAAAACCGGCTGGCGCTGCGTTCGCGTTGTCCACGGCAAAGGACTCGGCTCACCCGGCAAAACGCCGGTCCTCAAAGGCCGCGTGCAAAGCTGGTTGATTCAAAAAATAGAAGTGCTGGCGTTTGCACAAGCACGGCCTGCCGAAGGCGGCGCGGGTGCGCTGGTGGTCTTGCTGGCGCCCAACTGAAAAAGCTTGCAACGCAGCTTGAAGCTCAGCGCTCCTGCAGCCGGTTGATGTACTCCAACAAAGCCAGCAAGCGCGTACGAACCATCGCTTCCGGACTGACCGGATAAGGCGTGTCCATGTAGTATTCAGCGTCTTTGATGCGGTACTCCCGACCCCAAACTGGCATGTCACTGGCACCATGTGCAGGCAAATTACCCCCCTCAATCACCTCATACAGACGATTCATGGGGAAAACGCCTTGGTTCTTTTTGGTCAACAAGGTGAGGTCTGGCGGACTGCGGCGCAAAAATTCCAACAACGGCCCATTTCCCTTGCCACTGACACCGTGGCAACTGGCACAGTTGGTCTCAAATTCACGCTTCCCAAAGTCGCTGATGCGACTCGGCGCAGTACTTTGCGCGAAGGCCGCGCCGCTGAACAGAAGAGCCAACAAAGCCATTGGCAAGCAAGCAGATTTGCGCATGTGATTTCTCCTTGGTGGTAACTTGTTCAACAAGTGTTCCCAAGGCATACGCAGAAGACACTCAGCGCCTGTCGCTTCTGTGTGCAGGTGTTGGCTCACGCCGAGCTAACCCTCTTGTTCAAACACCCCGGTTGCGCATCCAGTCAGCGGTCTGAAAGAAGGAATCCTTTAGTCGTGCCCGAAGCACATCATCGACACCGGTTTCTTGCATCGCTTGGTCCATGCAGGCGACCCACTGGTCACGCTCCAACACACCAATAGAAAACGGCATATGACGCATGCGCAGCATGGGATGGCCAAAGCGCTCGGTGTAATGTTGCGGCCCGCCCATCCAGCCGCACAAGAACATGTTCAGGCGTTCTCTGGCGTTGACGAGCTCGGGGCCATGCGCGGCCCGCAATGCGGCGTAGCCAGGCTCCAAGTCCATCAGGTCGTAAAAACGTTCGACCAAGGCGTGGATGCGTGCCTCGCCGCCAATCCATTCAAAAGGCGTCTCGAACGGCGGGTTTCCGGGTGGTTTTTCTTCAATCTGCATGATGCTGATTATTGCCCCTGCGTCTGCCGCAAGGTTTCAACCACCGGCGTGTTGAGGACTGAGCGCAGACCCCACCAACCAGCCGCCAGCGCCAAGACCGCGCCGACCAGACTGCCAAGGATAGGCACGATCCACGACGCCGTCCAAGCGAAGTTGAAGACGTAGCGAGCCAAAGCCCAGCCCACTGCCACGGCGGCCAGGGATGCGAGGAACCCCGCCAACAAGCCGACGCCTGCCAGTTCGGCGCGCTGCACTTGCCGCAACAACGAGGCGCGGGCGCCCACCGCACGCATGATGGCGAAGTCGCGGGCGCGCTCCTCTCGGGTGGCGGTCACGGCGGCAAACAAGACCACCAAACCAGCGGCCAGCGTAAAGCCAAATAGAAATTCGATAGCGCGAATGACTTGGTCCATGACGCGTTGCACCTGCGCCAACGTGCTGGTCATGTCGACATTGGTGATGTTCGGAAAAGCCCGCACCAGCGCGTTGTCAAAGCTGCCCGGTGGGCCGGCAGTTTCTGGCGCACGGAAAGCGCTGATGTAAGTGATCGGCACATCGGCCAACTCACTCACCGGGTAAATGACGAAGAAGTTGACGCGCAACGAACCCCAGTCGACCTTGCGCAGACTGGTGATCTTGGCCTCACTGAGCTGCCCGGCGATGTCAAAGCGCAAGCTGTCTCCGAGCTTGAGACCCAAGGTTTCGGCCAGCCCTTCTTCGACGCTGAGACCGTCTTTCTCTTCAGGTGTCCAGCGTCCGGCCACCACCTGGTTGTGCGTCGGCTTTTCGGCGGTGTTCGACAGGTTGAACTCACGGTCGACCAAGCGCTGAGCTCGATCATCTTCGTAATCTGATGGCACCACGGCTTGACCATTGACAGCCACCAAGCGGCCGCGAATCATCGGGTACCAGTCGTAACTCGCCACGCCAGCGTCGCGCAAGGCCTGCTGAAACGCAACGCTTTGATCGGGCTGCACATTGATGATGTAACGATTCGGCGCATCTACTGGCGTGGCTTGGCGCCAGCTGCTGATGAGGTCTGTCCGCAGCAACACCAACAGCACCAGCGCCAGCAAACCGACCGCCAGCGCACTGACCTGCACCACGGCGTACACCGGGCGTGCAGCGAGTTGCCGCGTCGCCAGCACCAGCCAACGCGGCGCAGTGGCTTCGTTGACACTGACGCGGAGCAAGCGCACCGCCGCATAACTCGCGAGGGCAAACAGCAGCACGGCCCCGGCAAAGCCGCCAACGGCGATCAGCCCGAGCTTGAGGTCGCTGCTGGCGGCCAGCAGCAAGGTGGCAAAACCCAGCACGCCCACCGACAACACGGCAATAGACACTGGTTTGAGATTGCCGACTTCGCGGCGGATGACGCGCAGCGGTGGCACTTGGGCCAGCTGCAATACCGGTGGCAGGCCAAAGGCCAACATCAGCGTCAGGCCCATGCCCATACCAAAACCAGCCGGCCAAAATGTGGCTGCGGGCAAGACGGATTCGACCAAACCCGCTAGCAGCAAGACAAACGCGTAGTGCACCGCAAAACCCAGAGCGACACCCAACGCGCTGGCAAACAGTCCCACCACGACAAATTCGAAGGTGTAGGCCAAGGCAATCGTCCGCTGCGGCTGACCGAGCACGCGCAACATAGCGCAGTCGTCCAGATGCTTGGCGGCAAAACCGCGCGCCACGATGGCGACAGCGACGGCGCTCAGGAGCGCTGCCAACAAGCTCACGAGGTTGAGGAATTTTTCAGCCCGGTCCAGCGTCTGCCGCATCTCCGGCCGACCACTGTCAAGGGATTCAATGCGGACGCCGCGGTCACCCGGCTTTTTCACTTCTTCTGTGGCCCAGTCGACGAACACCTTGACGACGGGATCGGTACCCGCCACTGCCAAACGGTAGGTGGTGCGGCTGGCGGGCTGAATCAAGCCGGTCCCCACCACGTCGGCCTGATTGACCATCACGCGCGGCGAAAAGCTGATGAAACCGCCACCACGGTCAGGCTCGCTGACAATGATTTTGCTGACCGTGAAACTGCTGTCACCAAGCAGTAAAGACTGGCCCATGGCCAGACCCAGTGAATTCATCAGCGGCGCGTCAACCCAGACGCTGCCGGGCGCTGGTATCTCGCGCGTGGTGTCGCCCGGCGCTCCGGGGGTGTCTGCAATGCGCAAATTGCCGCGCAAGGGATAACCGGCGGCCACGGCTTTGAAAGCCACCAGTTTGGTAGCGCCGCCGGCGGCGTCGGGCGCGCGCGCCATGGTCGGGAAGCTGACGATAGACACCGTGGCCAAGCCCAACTCATTGGCCTTGGCCATGAACGGCTGTGGCGTGGGCAAGTCGCTGTTGACGATGGCGTCTCCACCCAGCAGCTGCCGTGCATCACGCTCCAAGCCGCCTTTGAGTCGATCTGCAAAAAATCCAACCGCCGTGAGCGACGCCACGGCCAAGGCCACTGCGACGATTAACAATCGCAACTCACCGGCGCGCAGATCGCGCAGGGTGCTCTTCCAACCCAGCTTCAAGAAAAGAAAATTCATGGGCCTGACCTTAGCCTAAATGGATTAACCGTGGTTAACCCTAGGTTGGGGCTCCAGCTGCAAGCGCTCCGGGCTGGCGTAACAAACAAAGCGCTTGTTGGTGGCGCGGCCAATCGCACACAGACCTACGGCTTGCGCGATCTGATGGCCCATCTGCGTGATCCCGCTGCGCGACACCACAATCGGCACGCCCATCTGCGCTGACTTGATGACCATCTCGCTGGTCAACCGCCCAGTGGTGTAGAAAACCATCCCTTCGCTCTGAATCACGTTCATGGCCAGCCAACCAGCGATCGTGTCTATAGCATTGTGACGACCGACATCCTCAATGAACAGCAGCATCTTCGGTTCATCCGTGCCAAGCTGAAACAAAGCGCAGGCATGAACCGAACCAGCCGACTTGTACGTGGTTTCTTCAAGGCGAATGGTGTTGACCACGCTGTAAAGCTGGCGCTGTGTGATGCGGATGTCTTTGGGCAGCACCAGCTGGTCAACCTCGTCCATCAGCCCACCAAACACACTGCCCTGGCCGCAGCCAGTGGTGACCACA
>Ga0075464_10001418_pt1 | contig 10786 bp, 14 predicted proteins | sample DEB19_08_DNA_5_FD_75068 | JGI IMG/M metagenome (GOLD analysis project Ga0075464, IMG submission 75068) | Aqueous microbial communities from the Delaware River and Bay under freshwater to marine salinity gradient to study organic matter... | ecosystem: Environmental > Aquatic > Marine > Coastal ...
CGGGGTTTTTTCTGTATTCATATTAATTGTGTTTGTGGTTACTTCTTCAATTCGTGTAAAACCCTCAATGCTTAATCCATCAAGTTTACCCTCTTTAACATCATTCCAAATAGCATCATTATCAATTTTAAAAGCCATTACTAAAGAACCATTTGGAGCGTTTAATCCTAACTCTTTTGATTTGTCAACTTCGCTATTAGCAACTATCCAACTTTCAAAAGGAAAAACACCCTCTGTATTAAATTTTGCGTGATTAATATTAGTTGATAAGTCTTGGTTTCTAAAATATTGTTGTTGAAAATCTTCAATAGCTTGTTCGTCATAAAACACTTGTGCTGGTTCTCCTTTAATATCTTTACGAAATATTAACTTATTCGGAATCATAGCAACAGAATAAACTACTCTTTTTTCATCATTAGCAAAGTATAGTTTCTCTTCTTGCTCCGCATTGAATTTTAAAAGCGTTTCTTCAATAGCTGGGTCTTTTACCAAGCTAACTTTGTGACCTCCTTTAAATGTTATTTTATATGTTTTCATTTTTTTTAACGTAAAAAATCCTTAACCGAAATTAATCGATTAAGGATTTGATTTGTACTTGTGTTGTTTTCACGTTCATTTTTATTGGTATAGTGCATCTTCACACTATTTAATTCTACAAATATATTACTTATTTTTAATTAATCTAAATAAATTTATATTTTTTTTATCCTCCGATTGAATTTTCTGAAATAGCTTTATTATGTAGTAGTAATCCATTAGCTACATCGCCTGTTGTAACGTATGCTTTTATCGGTGGTTGTTCATTCATTTTGCTTCCTAAACTTGTAGCGATTTGATTTTCTTTGCTTGTTTGGAATGACATTTGAGGACTTGCACTTGTTCCGCCACCTGTTGTTGTGGCTCCGCTTCCGCTTGACACACTTCCACCTCCAACCGCTTGTAATGCTTGATTAGTTCCTTTTATAATAGAAGCTATGCTTGTAGCTCCTACTGCTATGTCTAAAGCTACTAAAGGAGCGGAGAACGGAGCGCCTTTAGTTAAATCTTTTGTTACTGCTTCATTTGTATTCGCTATTGCTTTACCAATTGCTACACCCCCATCTGCAATAATAGCTGCTTTTTGAATAGCTTTATTTTTACCAGCTAAATTCTGAATATTTTTTATTAATTGTTCTCCACTACTAACTAATTGGTCTTGAATAGCCTTCTTTTGTTCAACTTTAGCTTTTTCAATTTCTAACTCTTTATCGTTTTTTTCTTTTAAGTCAGTTAGACTTTTTTCATTTACAAAAGCGGTATTTTCAGCATCTAAAGCATCGAACGCTTTTTGATTATCAATTTTTTCTTTGCTTTTGTTAGTTGCAAGTTCTAAATATTTATTCCAATATTCCTCATTTGCTTTTTGTCTTTTTTCTAATTCCTCTTTTTGTCTTTTAGTTTCGTCTTCTTCTGCTTTCTTCCTGTCCTCAGCTTCTTTTTTATTTATTTCTCTAATAGATAATAAATAACCCGCTCTGTCATTTTTTAATTTGTTTAATGCATCCTGACTTTCTTTAACTACTTTGTCTCCATCACTTTTAGTTTTATCAGGGTCAAAACCTAATTTAGTTAAATAATCACTTGCTTTGTCCCCTAAAGCTTCGTCAAGCCTTCCTTTAATCTTAACGCCTGGAATCTTATTTAATAAATCAATAATTCCATTAATAGACTCCGCTCCTGTTTTGTATAAAAATCTTAAAGGTGTTGAAACGAAATCAATATAAGACTTAAGCATTTCATAGTTACGCTTTGCACCATCAACTGCTAACTTATTAGTTTGTATTTGGTTCTTCTGATTTATTTCAGTAGCTTGTATAGCCTCATCGGTTTGTTTAACTTTAATAGCTAATATTTCTCTTTCGCTTTTACCTTGAAGTTTTAAAATATTATCTTGGCTTCCTAACGCTTTTAATTTTTCATTTTCAGCATTTACATTTTCTTGTGATAATTCGTTTAACTTTTTTTGTTCCGCACTAACTCCGCTAACCGCTTCTTTAATGTCATCCCAATAAGTATAAAGCGCACCCAAAGCAATAACTAATAAACCTATTCCTGTGCTTCCAATAGCCGACTTAATTCCTTTAAACGCATCAATAGCAGTTGTTTTTAATACTTGAAATTGGTCGCCTAACTCGCTCAACCCACTTAACGCTTGACCGAAAGCCATTGCGGATTGAACTTTTAAAAGTGTTTTAGCGGTATCTTCCGATTGGTCTCCAAATAAAGCCATTCCACTAACAACACCAGTCATTGCAGTTCCAGCTAATGATGTAGCAGCTGTTAAGGCTTTCATCTTTTGGTCAGGATTAAATTTATCTACTAAATCCTTTGCAAAGGTCATTTGGTCTTTTAACTCCGCTACTTTTTTAGCTGCTTTAACCGCTTCTTGTGACGTTTCACCATAAGTCTGTGACATTTTTAATAACTCCTGATTAGCTTGACGTAATTGAGTTTTAAAAGAAGACATTGATTGCTCATTTTTCTTTGTCGAAGCGGTGTTTTTATCCTGAGAATCGGTTACATTATCAACAGAATTTGCCAAAACTTCTACTTCTTTTGCAGTTGTTTCAGCGTTTGTGTTATAATTTAACTCAATATTTTGTCTAATATCTTCCATTTATCAGTAGTTTAGTAGTGTTATTTTAGTTTTCCCTGTTGTTTTATCGATTTGAGCGTCTAATATTGTGAATCTATTTTCCATTATTATAACATCATTCTGTAATCTAAATCCTGTCGGTGTAGTGTTTTGTGTAAATTCGTTTAAGTACATTTCATTTACTGGCAAATTAAGCGTAAAACTTTGCGCCATTACATTAGGGTCAATCAATCTTTCTAATTGCTTTTGATAATACTTGCTATAAAGGTTATTAGGAAATTTATCCCCATCAAAAACAAGTATTGAGAACCCTAAACTATCCCCATTATTTTGAGTTAAGAAAGGTAATGTTAACTGATAAGTGCTTTTTGAAATAATAATTGGTGCAGTAGAACCCGATTGAAATAAATAATCTTCTGTCAATGTTTGAATACCATTATTATAGAATATTGTAGGCTCATCATAGTTAGGTGTATATCTACTTTCTCCAGAACCTCCAATACTTGGCGCATCACTTGTAAATCCATAAGCGCTTATTAAATCATTTGTACCTTGAATAGTAATAGGATTAATAATACTAAATCCAGTTTCAATTTTAAACTCAATCGCATTACTTGGTTTAACGTCAGGAAAATATATCTGTCCGTATTCACTTCCGTAAATTCTTTTAAAGTCAACATTGCTTCTATACTTAGATGTAGTATGTTTTAAATTATAATAATTATATTGTTCAACACTTGCCTTAGTACTTTCTTTAATATCAACATAAGGCGTATAATCTACTTCTAACTTTGAGTAAACTTGGTCGGTTTCTTCTATATTAGATGGTGTAAGAAAGAATAAATTATCATTATCGGGTGAACTATCATAAATTGCTAAATTGAAAGTTTTAATTAACGATGTAAGAAAATCAATTACTTTCATATTTGGCAAAGCCTTGAATACGTTTATAGTCGCAAATGAATTATTTGATGCGAAATAAGTATTCCCATTTTCATATTGGTAAAAGTCAAAATTATATCTTTGAAAACCCCCACTTGCAAAAATAGTTTTTCGATATGGAAAAGATAAGTTAGTTCTAGTATATTCAAATGTAGTAGGATTTGAAAACTGCAAATAAACATAAAACTCCAAATCAGAAGTAACAAAATAACTATCATTAATTCTTATTGTAGCTTTGAAATTACCCTCGCTATAATCTTGTGTAGTCGATGTTATAAGTTCGCCTGTTGTTTTTGATACTAATAGTATATCCAGCTTGTTATCGCCTGTATTAGATACGTTGTATAAGTTTTGAAAGTTAATATTAAAATCACAATAAGGATAAAGAATCCACGCTCCATCCGTAACGCTATTCTTTGTAATTTTGTAAGCATTTAATGATTGAGTAATTGAGTATTTTCGCTCCGTTGTTGCACTTGAAATAGGTTGGTTTCCATTACTTCCTACAACAACCGAGTAAGTAGACAACATACTATTATCACAATTCAATTTTATTTGCGAAGTTTTACTTAAAAACTCGGTATTACACCACATAAAAACCTTTGAAAATTCAGGTCTTTGTGCAATTGGTAACTCAATAAGTAAATTATATTTCTTTTTAATAAACTCTAAAATCGAATTTAAGTTTACTGCTGGTCTTAACTCACTTGAATTTACATAACCGCTACTACCTACTTTAATATTATCTAATGCAACTGGATTACTATCATATTGCCAAACTCGATTATTAGATATTAAAGGAACGTAAACCTTTGTTTGAATACCATTAAAAGTATAGGTTTCAGTACTGCTTATTAAATCAGAAACATGATCGCGTGTCCATTGAATTAATGCAGTATCAGTTAAATCTTGTATCGTTTCGTCTCCTAACTTATCTTTTAAATTAGTCACACTTGTAGCGAATGATGCTAAAAAAGATTGTGCTTTATTATTTTCGTATTTAACAGATTTTAGTTTAAGAAATCCGAACGAATCTAATTGACCACCAACGTATATTTTACAAAAGTATTTAGAATCTGTTTTGATTTTAATTACATCGGTATCTCCATAGAAACCTAAATATTTACGGTTGTTCTTTGATGCTTCGAAAGTAAAATCTTGCGAGTAAGGAGCGAAAGCCTTTGTAATATCATTCAAATCCTTACTTGTATATTTCATTACAATAGTTTCGTCTTTGTACAAGTCGAGTTGATTGTAAGTTAATCCATCAAGTGAAACATATACATCGGTTTTCATTATAATATTTTGTTTAAAGTTTCCTCTAATTTCAAAGAGTAGTTAATATCAGTCTTATTGTTTATTCGTGTTTTTCTTATGAACTCAGCATCAGGAATATAGACTGGTATTTGTCTAAACGTTTTATAAAAAGCCAAATAGTCATCTGTGACCGTTGTGCTATCTATTGTAATTGTTTCGTCATCAATTGTAATATAAGTGTTATCAATTGTTGTTCCTGTAGTTGTAGTAGTTTGCAAATCTCCTTTAAACTCGATTAAATATATTTTTTCAGAGTAAAGTATTTCCTCATAAATCTGCACCATATCCTCGTTTAAGTTTCCTGTATTGATTTGATATGTTTGAGGGTTTTCTAATTTAGTACGTCCTTTATGGTGTTGGTATCTATTATCTACATTGCTACTATCCCGGAACGCTCTGTTTGAATATTCAGTAGCTATTTTAGTTGATACAATTGTTTTTCCAAAAGGTGTAAACATATTCCATAAACCCCTCTTATCCAAGTAAACAATTACATAAGGGTCACGGCTACATTTTAAATTTGTTGTAGGAACATCACGAACCAAAGTAATAATATTACTACTTGTAGCATCTGCAACGCTTTTAGTAAAGTCAAATGATTGCGTAATATAATTTGGGACTTTGTGGTTATAATATTTTTGTGCTACAACTCCGAAGCCTATACTACCATTTGGATTAACACCATTATTACCTAACGACGATTGTTCATAGTTCCAGCGATAACCAAGCGTAGCAAAATAGGTATTACTCTCAACTACTTCAAAGCCTACATCGTTTGTAATTGTAGCCTCATACTGAAAAAATACACCTTGATTAATAATCGCTGGTAAATTCATTTCATTATAAGCAAATTGTGGATCAAGAAAAGAACGTAAATAGTCATCTACTTGAAAATCGATATAGTCATCTTGTACTGAAACTTGAGCTTTGAATAGTTTAAAATTTGGCAATCCTAAACTTCTATTTTGATTTCCTGACCATACCCAACATTTAAGCGTGGCACTTCTAATTGTATTATCTTGTGCGGTGTTTTGTATTTTAAAATGAATAGGACTATTACAAAATAATATGCTATTAGGTGTGTTAATTTCAGTACGTGTAATAGTGTAGTCTTCCTTCCAAATGTTTGAGTAAACGCCCTCGCTTTCTAAACGTAATTTAAACCAAACACCAGCTGTGTAAGTATATCCACAACGAGGCGAAGTAGTACCAGCTGTTCCTAAACCTATCCACGTAACACCATTGTCTAAACTTTTAAATACTGAAACTGCACTCGGTGTTGGTGTTCCAATTATATCAAAATAAATACATCCTGTTGCTCTGTCGTAATTGGTAATTGTAATAGTAGCCATTTATTTTTTTTGTTTGAAAGGAGCGTTAATAATTTCATTAATGTTTCCTATTATTATTTTTGTAGTGTCAGGTATAAGTTTTTTCATTTCAATAAGTAGTGCGTTTTTTTCTCCGCTTTCTTTTCCTTTTGGATAGTTGTAAGCTCCGTAAAACATTTGATACATAGTAAGTCTTGTATCGGGGTCAACACGTCCGTTCATTTCATCTTGAAGCCTTCCTGTATCACGTCTTGAATTTGGTTGTGCGACATCGAGTATCTTTTCTTTCAATACAAGTAGCTCGGCTTTAATAAGTCGGTCTACTTTCAACTGCTCTCTACTTCTTCTCTTTGCCATCTTTACGCTTCGCTTGAACTAATGCTATTAACTTCTTTACATTACTACTTGAATTCCTTAACGCTTGTGATACCGCTAATCTTTGGGTTTTACGTCCTTGTTTTGTTTTTCCGCTTTCGTATGTATCGCCACCCAATTTAGTTAAAACAACTTTATAAGGAACTCCGCTAGGCATCATTTGATTTGCATACTTTTCAAGTTGTGAGTTTTCATTCCATTGTCCGTAATATAATTGTCTAAACGTTACCAATCCTTTAACATAAGTATAAGCAATTGACTTCTTTAAAGAACCTTGGTCAACGTGTGCTGTCGACTTTGCTTTGTTAACTACATTTTGCGCAATCGCTCTTATTTCAACTTCGCTTAACAACTTTTACCACTATTAGGAATTGACAAACTTACATTGAACTGAAAACCATCTAATGAATTACGTCCCCAATTTTTTAAAGGTTTTAATTTAGAAAGTGAATTTAACTCTATATTATCGTCGTTGTTTTGTTCTGAAACCACATTAATAAACCTTGCAGCAATTGAATGAGTTTCATTCATATTGTCAAGATAGTTAGTATCGTTTAGTAATTTAGAATCAGTCTTAATAGTAGTAGTGTTTCTTTGCTGAACTATTGTAATCTCGAAATCACAAATAATAATATTATCTTCTATTGCTGTTGCTGTTAAGTCAGCATTTACCAAAGGATAAATATTTTCTTTGTTATTATCCATTTCGATAGTTGGCACAATAGAAATTGTATTAACTAATTCGTTTGAGTTGAATAAGTTAATAACATAATCGTAGACTTTGGTTATTTCGTTCATAATATGTAACGTACATCTTCATACGTTTTACTTTATATTTTCAACAATTCTTTTTCTAATCAAATATTCGCCTTGAAATAAAAACTTATCTATATCCCAACTCCAAACCTCATCGTGAGTATAATTATAAGTAGTGCAAAGTAAATAAGTTATCTCAGCATATATTCCATAATGTTGTACAAATTCCTTTCTCTCAACAGAGCCTGACACATCACCCGAACTTGCTATTGGTGGTGGGTTGTAAATCCACTCGTATCGGCTTTTAATATCTGTTGATACTTCGTAAAAAGCGCAAGAACTGCCGTTACATCCGCTAAACTAATTTTATTATAATTTATCCTTTGCCAAAAGTATTTAGGTTTAATAACCAATTTTAAAAACTCAATTATTTCGTTTTCTTGAACTAAGGTATCGCCATCGATAAATTTACCAGCATTAGTAAATTGTAGATCTAATTTAAAATTCATCTTTGCCGGTGTAGTTGAAACAAGTGCTTTCTGAAACTCATCTAACCTTTCAGCTATCTTTGTTTTTTTGTTCGGATAAAATCTTTGCATTACTTGAAGCGCAACAAACCATTCATCCGTAGCGTGTTCTTCAATTGCTTTTTGAAACTCTATAAATTTCAAATAAGGTATATCATTTTTACTTTTGATACTCATAAATCGCTTTTATAAAATGTGGTTCGTAGGGTAATTCCCCAAATAGTTCTTTAAATGTTTCCTTGTTATTTAAATCTTTTTTAACAATAGGTCTGTATTCTTTTTTTAAGAAAGGAAACAATCTTAATAAATGTTCTTTATTTTTTCCTAAATCCTTTAAAGGTAGTTTTTTCTTAATTTCCATAATTCTACAAATTTAATTAATTTTTTATAATACTTGACTAATTTTTCCAAATAGTTTTTTATGTACGCAATATCCACCCGCTTCTGTTATGTGGTCAAACCCTGATTGTTTGTCAGGCACTCCATTTCTATACGCTTGGTTTTCCAAAGCCTCAGCATAAGTAGGACACAATTTATCATTAACAAAATAATTATCATTTTGAAAAGCTAAATTAACTGAGTTTACCCTTTCTGTTACTGGTGGATTTTTTCTAGGCGCATCAATAGTAAATCCATTTTGTTTTATAATTGAAAAGTCAGAAGCTCCCGAACTACTTCGAGCGTTTCCACTTGCATCTGGTATCATTATTATTTTATTCGTTGGATAGTTTTCTCTTAAGTAATCACAAATTGATTGCGTATCATAAGCAGCTGCAATTTCTCCAACTGCATATAATTTAGCATTTCTTAATACGTGTACAACTGCATTCATATTCGTAACATTAAAATCTAATCCAACATATAACTGTTCATTAGGTAAATGCGTTTCGTTTGTCCTGTGTGCTTTTCTATTGTAAGAAGTATAAACACTTGCTGAGTTAAGGTTAACAAATTCGCCATTCAAATACGCATCTGCTTGTTCTTTAGTATAAGTGTTTAAAAGCGTTTGGATATAGTCAGTAGGCAAAAAAGGATTGTCAAGCGTTTTAGCTTTTACAATTACTTTGTTTTCACTTGGGCTTTTAACAAAGAAATCATATAACCACTTAAACCCCTCAGGCGTTCCAACTACATCGGTTTTATTTTGTTCCCCATTTGGTAATCTTGACCTATTACGACCTATAATTCTGACAAATATATCCTCCATCTTTTCCTTAGATAATATATCGGTTTCATCAATTAAAGAATATCCAACCTCGTAACCAACTATTCTTTCAGGGTCTGACATATTACGTAATATAATACATCCGTAAGGTGTTGTAATACGATTGTCTGACTTGTTTAAAGTATATTGTATCTCATATTTTGTAAGTTGCTCACAGAATTTAGGAATAGCAACATCAGAAATCAAACCATAAGTAGGCAAATAATAGGCAACATCAATTCCTTTGTATTGAAGTTTCTTTATTATTGTTTTAGCAACACCGCAAAAGGATTTTCCGCTACCATAACCGCCTATAAGTGCTGTGTGTGTTGCGTTGGAGTTGATAAAATCCCTTTGGTGTTTAAGCGTTGCTATCTTTAGTTGCATCGGTAAGTATTATTTCAGTTACTTCTGTTTTCTTTTGCTTATTATCTTTTTCGTAACCTCCTAAATGTTTCATTAATTTTTCAACTGCATCAAGTTTAGCAATTGTTTTAACTTTCTTGGTTTCACCGATTGACTCGCCACCCATTCTTATCTGGTCACTCGATAACTCTGAAATCATTTGCCTTGCAATTAAAGGCATTTCTTTTACAGAAAGTAAATTACTATTGTCGTCGTAAAGGTCTGCTATATCAAAACGAACCATATTTGAAAGAGTATTAACTAATTCGTCAATTGTTGCTTTATTTCGTTCGTATGCTTCGGCTTGTAGCTCTTTTATTCTTAGAGTTATATTAGGGTCATTATGTATTCTACAAGCCTCTACAGCTACACTATTTGAATTCATAGCTTCTGCATCGAAACTCAAACGATAAGCAGTTGATTGATTAAGACAAACAACATAGTTTTGACAATATAATTCTTGTTTATCTGTTAAAGCCATCTACTCTTTAGTTTTAAAATACTCACGATTAAATCCATCTTCAAAGTAAATAGTTTCAGGATTATGTTTTTCGTAAATTTCTTTAGTTGTTTCTTCTGTTTTAATTATTAACATTTGTGAGTTATATGTAGCTCTCCAATATCTAAAAAAGTCTACTGAATCGGTTGAACAACTCGTTAGTAAAATAAATGTTAATAGTAATAATAGTTTTTTCATAATTTATGTGGATATGGTGTTCTACAACCATTCTTTTTATACCATCTGTCTATTTCTCTTTTTTTATCATTAAGCTCGTTTAAATCGAATAATAATTTATCAAAAGCAGTATTTTCTTTTGGTTTAATACTTTCAATGTTAATTAATTCATCTTTAAAAAGTATTTTATTTAATATTCTAAATATTTTCATAATTTTCAAAATTAGTTATTTTTTCTTTACAAACACAAATTAACTCAATAAACTTTTAATTACATTGTTATTTTTGTTTAAATGTTTCATTGTAGTAATCTTCTGCTAATTCATCTTCGTTTATCATTCCTTCAGTATTCATGTACCATTTTACAGAATCAATAATTACTTGTTTTTCTTTTTCGAGTAGCGACATTGCTTTGCTCCAAATTCCATCACTTACTTTGTTTTTAGGTTGGTATTCTTCAATATACTCAATCAACTCTTGCATCGGTGTTTGCTTCATTATTGTTTCTTTTTAAATTGTTCAAATAAATTGTTAAGTTTTTCTCCATCTATAATAATATTATAGTGCTTAGCATACTCTCCTATAATATTGTAAACTAATTCACTTGTTTCCTCCTCA
>Ga0075464_10001419_pt1 | contig 10784 bp, 12 predicted proteins | sample DEB19_08_DNA_5_FD_75068 | JGI IMG/M metagenome (GOLD analysis project Ga0075464, IMG submission 75068) | Aqueous microbial communities from the Delaware River and Bay under freshwater to marine salinity gradient to study organic matter... | ecosystem: Environmental > Aquatic > Marine > Coastal ...
GATCTGAGCGCATTTGAAGCGATAATTCCGTGTGGCATAGAGGATGCAACTGTCACATCACTTGCTATCGAACTCGGCCGTAGTATTAGCGTCGATGAAGTTCTTCCGGTAGTGGAGAAATATATGTATGAATCTTTAGCGAAGGTGAGCAGATGACAACACATCCTGATGATCGTAAGTTGCTGCGCATCGAAGCTCGTAATGCAGAGACTCCTATCGAACGTAAACCAGAGTGGATTAAGACAAGGGCGAATATGGGTCCCGAATACACTCGACTTCGCTCGCTAGTAAAGAGCGAGGGTCTACACACTGTCTGCCAAGAGGCCGCCTGTCCAAATATTTTTGAATGCTGGGAAGATAAAGAAGCAACCTTCCTCATCGGTGGAGATCGCTGCACCAGACGTTGCGATTTCTGCAATATCGATACCGGAAAACCGCTTCCGATTGATCGCGCAGAACCAGGTAAAGTCGCAGAGTCAGTGAAAACAATGGGTCTTGCATACGCCACCATCACTGGAGTGACTCGTGATGATCTAGAGGACGAAGGCGCTTGGCTCTATGCCGAAACGATTCGCAAAGTTCACGAGATTAATCCAGGATGTGGCGTAGAAATGTTAGCGCCAGATTTCAGCGGCAATCCTGACTTGTTAAACCTTGTCTTTGATGCAGCCCCTGAAGTATTTGCCCACAATCTGGAGACCGTTCCGCGAATATTCAAAACGATTCGCCCAGCATTTACCTACGATCGCTCACTTAACGTCATTACGCAGGCACGCGACTACGGCCTCATCACAAAATCAAACTTGATCCTTGGACTCGGAGAGACTCGTGAAGAGATTTCACAAGCGCTAGTTGATCTTCGCGCAGCCGGTTGCGATTTGATTACGATTACTCAATACCTTCGTCCAACAATGAAGCATCATCCGGTAGAGCGTTGGGTAAAACCAGAAGAGTTCGTAGAGCTAGCGCAAGAGGCTACTGAAGTCGGATTCCTTGGAGTTATGAGTGGCCCACTTGTGCGTAGTAGCTATCGCGCTGGTCGCCTCTATCGACAAGCTATGGAATCCCGAGCACAGTCCGGGAGCAAGTAAGTGGCTGAGATTGTCTATCCCCCGGTAGTCGTTGTTCTTAAGACTTTCTGGAAGTATCTCGGACTTAAATTTGATTTCAAGGGTGATCACAATATTCCGCGTGAAGGTGGCGCGATCCTTGCGATGAACCACATCGGTTATCTTGATTTCGCTCTCATCGGTACTGCAGCCCTTCCGGTAAAACGCTACGTTCGCTTTATGGCAAAGAAGGAAATTTTTGAAAACAAAATAGCTGGTCCTTTGATGCGCGGAATGCATCACATCAGCGTTGATCGTTCGAGTGGTTCAGCTTCCTTTGTCGCAGCGCTGCGAGCACTTAAATCCGGTGAAATCGTCGGCATTTTTCCTGAAGGAACTATCTCGGTAAGTTTTGAATTGAAGGAATTTAAATCGGGAGCTGTGCGTTTGGCAATGGGGGCTGGAGTTCCAGTGATTCCGGCAGTTGTCTGGGGCTCTCAGAGAATTTGGACTAAGAAGGTAAAGCGGGATTTGAAGAGAAATAAGTATCCAATCTCTGTCACATTTGGAGAGCCTCTCTACTTTACAAAAGCCGATGATGTCGAAGAGGGTGAGGCCCAGCTGCGCGCTGCAATGCAGGCCCTTCTTCTTGATGTGCAATCTCACTATCCAGATAGCCACCAAGGTGCGCGTTGGGCCCCGATCCGCCTTGGTGGAAGCGCCCCCGCTCCCCTAAACTAACGCGCATGTTTAAGAAGAAGAAAAAAGAGCCAAAAATCCGCGAACCTCGCTTTAAAGCTATTCGCGATGCCTATTCATTAACCAAGAGCGTTAAGCCATGGATCGGAAGCGTTTTAGCTTTGATCTTTGTAGTGGTTCTTGCTGCAGGTATCGGAATCGGCTTTGCTCTTGGTCATCCCTACTACTTTGGATTCATCTCGCTCCCTCTTGCCCTTCTTGCTTCACTTTTTGTTTTCTCTCGCATTGCACTCAACGCAAGCTTTGCAAGTGTGGAAGGTCAGATGGGTGCTGCAGCCAGCGTCTTGATGGCAATTCGCAAAGGATGGACAACAACTCCAGCGGTTGCCGTAAACAAGAATCAAGATATGGTCCATCGCAGCGTAGGTCGTGCGGGAATTGTTCTTACTGCGGAAGGTTCTTTTGCTACGCGTCAACTTCTTCAATCAGCACGTAAAGATGCTGAACGTTTCGCCCCAGGTGTTCCCATCTATGAAATTTGGGTCGGAGACGGTGAGGGTCAAGTTCCACTTCGTAAATTGCAGAAGCATGTTGCAAAATTTAAGAAGACACTTTCAGCTCATCAAATGAGAGAAGTGCGCGCACGCCTCAAGGCAGTTGGTGGAATGTCTCTCCCAATGCCAAAGGGGCCAATGCCAAAGAACGTACGCGTTCCTAAGCGATAACTCTTAGCGGGTTCTTACAAGAACTGTATTGCTCAACCGTTCATTAATGCCGCGACCATTGTGGTCAAAGGTGATTGCAGTGACAATTAAAACAAGTAGGCCAGTTCTAATCAGAGCTTGAAGAGGCGTTGGCATTCCACCATCTGAAAAGCGAACAATCTTGAGCCCTACAATTCGATGTCCGGGGGTTGCTCCCCCAAGGGCTGCAAAGAGCAAGTATTGGGCGGTAAAGATAAGAAAGACGACCGCTCCCGTGGTGGGCTCCCCGAACTCTACGAAGAAGCCCACTGCGATGGCATATGACATCAACCAATCGATCAGCACGCCCAACATTCGTCGCCCTTGGCTCACTCGCGGGTATCGCAGATCAGCTTCGGACATGGGGCAAGCCTATCCGAGGGTGATGTAACAAGGATGTAACACGGCGATGATGCCTTTTTTACCTAGTGGATCTAGGGTTAAGCCATCTCGAAGAGCCTCAGAGCCGAGCGTCTCACATCGATCACTAGAAAAATCGGAGTACTTCATGTTTAAGAATGCGCAAGAAATTTTTGCATACATCAAGAAGGAAGATGTAAAACTTGTTGATGTTCGCTTTACCGATCTTCCAGGAATCCAACATCACTTCAACGTACCTGTTGAGTCATTTGATGAGGCCGTCTTCACCGATGGTTTGATGTTTGACGGCTCTTCAATCCGCGGATTCCAATCAATCCACGAGTCAGATATGAAACTTCTTCCAGTTCCAGAATCTGCATACCTTGATCCTTTCCGTCTGGAAAAGACTCTCATCATTATTTTCTCCGTTCACAACCCAACAGATAACACTCCTTACTCACGCGATCCACGCGGTGTTGTAAAGAAGGCCGTTGATTACTTGAAGTCAACTGGTATTGCTGATCAGGCATTCTTTGCACCAGAGGCTGAGTTCTATGTATTTGATGCCGTTCGTTTCAAGACAGGTATCAACGAGGCATACCACCACATTGATTCATATGAAGGTGCGTGGAATACAGGCATCGTTGCAGATCCAGATGGAACACCAAACCGTGGATATCGCACACGCATTAAGGGCGGATACTTCCCAGTCTCACCAACAGATCAATTCGCAGACCTTCGCGATGAAATGGTGATGGAGCTCGGTCGTGCGGGTCTTCTTGTTGAGCGTTCACACCACGAAGTGGGAACTGCTGGACAGATGGAGATCAACTACCGCTTCACAGATATTCTCACAGCAGGTGATGAGCTGATGAAGTTCAAGTACATCATCCGTAACGTTGCTTGGGAAGGTGGCAAGACAGCTACCTTCATGCCAAAGCCACTCTTCGGAGATAACGGTTCAGGTATGCACGTTCACCAATCACTCTGGAAAGATGGAAAGCCACTCTTCTTCGAAGCAGGAACATATGGCGATCTTTCAGATATGGCTCGCTGGTATATCGGTGGACTCTTGAAGCATGCACCATCACTTCTTGCATTTACTAACCCAACAGTAAACTCTTACCGCCGATTGGTTCCAGGTTATGAAGCACCTGTAAACCTTGTCTACTCAGCGCGTAACCGTTCTGCATGTATCCGTATTCCAATTACCGGATCAAGTCCAAAGGCAAAGCGCATCGAATTCCGTTGCCCAGATCCATCATCAAATCCATACCTAGCATTTGCAGCGATGTTGATGGCAGGCATTGATGGAATCATCAACAAGATCGAGCCACCTGCCCCAGTTGATAAGGATCTCTACGAACTAGAAGGCGAAGAAGCTCGCGCGATTCCTCAAGTTCCAGGATCACTCGATGCAGTTCTTGATAGCCTTGAAAAAGATCATGCATTCCTTACCAAGGGTGGAGTCTTCAGCGAAGACCTCATCTCAACATGGATCGAATGGAAGCGTAAGCAAGAAGTTGATTACGTACGTCTACGTCCGCATCCAGCAGAGTTTGAACTCTACTTCGATATCTAAAAAGTAGTTGAGAGAGCCCCCGTCAGTAATTTGGCGGGGGCTTTCTCGTTGACCATTCAATATAAGGGGATTTAACACGATTTCAATATAATGCGACTGTGTTCATTCTGCCTCCCGTTCTCTTCGGTATGGCTTATGCCTCATATCAAATTCGACAAAATCAAATGTCCGTAGATGCTCTGCGCTCTCAAACAGGTCGATCAACCAAAGAAATTGTGAACTCAGTTGATGACAATACGAAAGCAATTCGAGACCTAAACGTAAATTTATCTAGAGAAGGAAATTTACTTCGAGAACAGCTACTTGAAATGCATTTAGCATTCGCGGCAAATAAAGAGGTTGCCTGCCCTTACTGCAACCAGCTGATTTCGAGGAGAGCTTTAATTTGTAACCAGTGCCAAGGAATTCTGAATTTTGGCCCTTGGGATTTCATCAGAATTGCCTTACTGCACGATCCATCCTTAATTCTTCGAGATGCGCAGACCATTCAACGACTTCAGATAATGGTTAATGACATCGAGCGAGAAGTTTTGAGAGTTGCCGCTGAAGAGGCAGAACGTCATCGAATCGAACAATTAAAGAAGAAGGAGATGCTCGAGCTCGAACGTAGGAAAGAGGCTAAGGCGCTTGAATTACGTGAGAAAGCTACCGCACGCGAAATTGCCGAGAGAGAAGCAAGAATTGCAAAAGAGGCTGAACAAAAGAGGAAACTCCTGGAAAGGGGGGAACGCGACTTTAACTCTATGCTGGCGTTGGATTTACACTGTGAAGAATCGGACTCAATTATACCCGCAGAAGTTTTGAGTAAGTTTAGAGCATCACTTAACTTGTCAGTAAGCGAGTACCAATTAGTGCTATCAAGATCACAAATCCAAGACTTTGCGCTCGCAATCCAAAGTATTGGTGAATCGATTATGGTGCAACCTAAGTTGTCTATAAAGGATTCCGAAGTTGCAATGAAAATATTTGATTATTCACTTGAATTTGGGATTTTGGACACTTATAGAAGTATGTGTAGAACGCTTCTTCTGAGCAGACAGTTCGTGAAATGTTCCCATTTTGTCGATTCTCACTTAGGCTTAAGCAATCTAGCCAACTCGGTGTTTGACGGAATGCTTCTCGACAAGCTCAAGGCTGACATATTTAAGGGTGTTGCAAAGATTGGACATGTTCATCGGGTGCTAGAACAGATTCGGGACTCTGAGGACCATGAGAATTTACTTGTTATCGCAGCAGCTGCACTCTACTTCGGAGATGCAAGTACTGCCCTACGTTTAAGAGATTCAATCAGTTCAAAGGAGCTCCAAGAGGCGGCTCTACTATATGAACCTGATTTTGAAGGAACGCATCGTGAGATTGCCGAATTTGATCAGTTGGTTTGTACGGTTATTGAAAGCTAGTTAATTACATCAATTTCGAGTTGAATTCACCGATTTGATAGTCTCGTGATGAAGTATGATTCTTTAATGACGCGCGAAGTCTCCCCCTTAAAAGAATTCCTGCATAAGGAATCTTCCTCAGGCGCACTTTTGATCCTCGCCGCACTCCTAGGCTTGATTATCGCCAATTCACCTTTATCTGATCGCTACTTCGATTTTCTTGCTTTAGGTTTTACTGTCGAAAGCGGACTCTTCTATCTGAAGTTAACAGTGCTCAAGGTAATTAACTATGGACTGATGACAATTTTCTTCTTTGTTGTCGGTCTTGAGATCAAACGCGAATTAGTTTCCGGCCATCTCGCCTCAGTAAAGAAAGCTGCCATGCCATTTATCGCAGCAATCGGCGGTATGGCTCTACCTGCCGGCATTTATTTATTGATTGCCGGTGATGTCGCACCTGAAGGATGGGCAGTTCCAGTAGCTACAGATATCGCGCTGGCTGTCGGATTACTTGCCATGATGGGTCCTGTTGTCACTCTTTCACTCCGATCATTCCTATTGGCACTTGCAGTAATCGACGACATCGGTGCAATCTTGATTATCGCTCTCGTTTATTCAACTGGAATTGCGTACTCATGGGTGCTAGCTTCATTTGCTGCGATTCTTCTCATACTCGCCCTCAAGAAGATGAATGTGAATTCGATCTTTATCTACATCCTCTGTGGCATTTTGCTCTGGTATGGCCTATATCGCACTGGCGTGCACCCAACCTTGGCAGGAGTGATCTTAGGACTCCTCACACCGTCGAAAGAGAAGACTGATAGCGATCTTGAGGATATCGACGACGGATCAATCTCGTATATTGAATTCTTGGAAGCGAAATTGCATCCTTATTCATCGCTGATCATTGTTCCAATTTTCGCCATGGCAAATACTGGAGTTGTTATCACAGAAGAATCCTTGTCGGCGGCAACCTCTTCTGTAATTGCTTGGGGAATTTTCGTGGGACTGGTGATTGGAAAACCCCTAGGTGTGCTGGTCGCAGCTCTTGCCGCAGCAAAAGCTCGGATTGCTCAACTTCCTGAAGATGCATCTATCGGAAAGCTCGCCGCAACCGGAAGCGCGGCTGGAATCGGATTTACAGTTGCACTTTTTATTGCAGATTTAGCCTTTGAGAATCAGGATCTACAAAACATCGCTGTTGTTGCAGTAATTGCAGCATCTGTAGTGAGCGCGCTCTTGAGCTCGCTCATTTTTACAATTTATCGATCCAGCCCCACACAGAGCTAGCGCCTGAGTGGCCAACTAGAAAGATCACCACAAGACTTGCAAGGCTTGCAATTACTAGAGCAACAGATGTAAGTCGTCTTAATGCCGCATTACCAATAGAAGATCCTGCTCGATCCATTCTCCATCGTAGGTAGATGAGAACGACCATTGGTATTGTGACTAATGGAGCAATCTCACCAAGTTCTGCATGCTTTTCAACGTTCTTGTTCAGGATCTCTGAGAAAGCTTCTCCACTCATCTTGGCTAGAAAGACGCTTACTTGCGCTACAACGGCAAGAATCAGAATCAAATTACCGTGGCGACGAGAAAAACTTGGCAGATATGACATTACGAGAGCGCCGATTGCAACAAGTGGAACTAAAACGATTGCAGAATGCACCAGAAGTGGATGCAACGGTAATCCAGCAAGGGTTCCCAATGGTTCTGACGTGATTAACATCTGCAGATTTTAATCCAAGAAGAAATCTAGGAGGAAGTCTGTGGTGCCAGGAACTACCGAATACTTCTCGAGATCTGTAATTCCCACGCTTGCTAGAACTTCATCATCTACATAAAAGTTACCTGAGTGCTCCTTGGCATCTCGATTGAGAATGACGTAAGCGGCATCTGAGAGAATTTCGGGAGTTCTGCACGTTGCAGTATCGATTCCAGGAATCATCTGTAGCGCGGCAGTATCAATGGCGGTGCGTGGCCACAATGCGTTGACAGCGATCCCATCACGTTTGAACTCTTCAGCCATTCCGAGGACACACATAGACATTCCATACTTTGCCATTGTGTAAGCCACGTGGTTCTTAAACCACTTTGCCTTCATTGAAAGAGGTGGTGAGAGGGTAAGGATGTGTGGATTTCGTCCTTCGGCGGCACTTGCCTTCAGATGTGGCAGTGCAGCTTGTGAGGTGAGGAAGGTGCCGCGAACATTTACATCGAACATCAAATCAAAGCGCTTGGCTGGAGTGGCAAGAGTTGGTGTGAGGTTGATAGCGCTGGCGTTGTTGATCAAGATATCGATCCCACCAAATTCTGCAGCAGTCTTTTCAATTGCGGCAGCGATCTGCTCTTCATCACGGATATCGCATTGAATAGGTAGGGCTACTCCCCCGGCCGCCTCAATCTCTTTAGCGGCGGTAAAGATTGTGCCAGGCAGTTTTGGATTTGGATCGGCAGTCTTTGCAGCGATGGCAACTGATGCGCCATCTGCAGCAGCACGAAGTGCGATGGCTAGACCAATGCCGCGTGATCCACCGGTAATGAAAATTCTTTTACCTGAGAGGTTTCCTGAGATTGTCATTACTTTCCACCCTTTTCTTTTTCAGCAGCCTTCTTGGCCATGAAATTCATAAATGCTTCCATCGCTTCATCCGATGTAAGAGCCATGGCAAAGAGTTCAAACTCTGCCTTCATCACAGCTGCAACGGCATCGTGCTTACTCGCCTTGACCAAAGCTTTTGTATTAATAATTGCGGTAGGAGGTTGTGCGGCAATCTGTTGAGCAATCTTGAGCGCAGCGGCATAACTATCGCCAGAGATTTCAGCAACAAGCCCCATCTCTTGAGCAGCTTTTGCTGAAAATGACTCACCGGTCATAAAAATCTTGGCAGCTCTTTGGTATCCAACGAGGGCAGGAAAGAGCAAACTTGAACCTGCCTCAGGGACTAAGCCGAGTGAGACAAATGGCATCGAGAAGTTGGCATGTGGATCTGCAACGACAACATCGCAGTGCAAGAGCATCGTTGTTCCAACCCCGATCGCATTTCCCTTAACAGCAGCTAAGAGCGGCTTAGGAAATTCCAAGATCGCTCCAAGAAAAGCGGCAACCGTTGAATCTTCCGAGGTTGGAGGGTGATCCATAAAATCTTTGATGTCATTTCCTGCGGTGAAATGATCTCCCGCGCTTGTCAGGATCACCGCTCGCACTGAGAAATCTCCAGCCACCTCATTAAGGGTTCGAGCCAGATCTGCATACATATCCCTGGTGAGGGCATTCATCTTCTCGGGGCGATCGAGGGAGACGGTCAGGACGCCATTGGCCGCGGAGGTTGTGATGTTACTCATTAGTAGAGGTTACTACGACACGGGGTTAAAAAAAAGGAGCACAATTGGGCAACACCCTATCGGAGAGCAAGGATGCCCCTAGATGAGTACAGATATCACCATAGCAACTCGCGAACTCACTCCTTTTGAACAACTCGTCTTGCGTCTTGTCTGCGAAGGCAAATCCAATGCTGCAATCGCTGCTGAGACTGCACACACCGAGAAGGTGATCGAAAATACCGTCAGTCGCTCGGCGCGAGTCTTTAACATTAAATCGGATGGCGAAACAAATGTTCGTGTGCTTTTAGCTCTTGCCTATAGAACTCACTACGGCGATGCCGCATTTGATCAACTCGGTGTTGCGTGTTCACACTTTGAAGTTGATGCAGATGGCAGAAGCCTTTGCAATCGCCATATTGATTGAGTGTTAGCACTCTTCCATCCTTTGCGAGAGGTAGCACCACTCATTTATTAGTTTCTGTTTTCTATTTTCGTGTCTACTGGGTTTGTGCCTAACAATTACGCACACCTAGGAGAGAAAAATGAAACGTAGAACATTTGATGGAATCGTAACTGCCGTTGGTTTTGGATTGGCAGTATTTTTGATGATCGCAGCTGGGCTCCTTAATTGGGGCGCAACATTTGCTAATGATTCAGTAAAGTCACAGCTTGAAAATCAAAATATCTCTTTTCCTGCTGTAGAAGCGATGCCTGAAGCCACTAAGGATCAATTAGCAAAGTGGGCAGAGCAGAAAGTCACAACTGGGGAGATGGCGCGAGATTATTCTGACTTGTACATCTGGGAACACATGAAGGGCTCTGCCATCGCAGTCGCTGGCGTTCCAATGACCTACTCAGAAGCTTCAGGAAAATATATGGGCATGATCCGCGGAGGAACCGGAACTCCGGAAGAGATTGCTAAGTATGGTGAATTACGCCAAACCTTATTTATGGGAAACACACTTCGAGGAATGCTCCTTGAAGCGTATGCATTTGGAACTCTCGGAGTTATTGCAGGCTATTCAGCAATCGCTGCACTAGTCGGTGGAGTTCTTATGCTTCTACTTTCTATTGCGGGGTTAATGCATCTTCGTCGTACCCCTCGGGATGCGACGATTTAACCCTCAACTCTCCGTGAGGCGTTAAAAAACGCCCGGTCTGCGTAAGCAGGCCGGGCGTTTTTATTACCGAGAGAGTGTGTTCTTAGCGATCAAGAGTTCCAGCGATAAACGCTTCTGTCTTAACGTGTGCCTGCTCATCTGTGTATTGAACAGGTGGGGTCTTCATAAAGTATGAAGAAGGTGAAAGGAGGGCTCCGCCGATCTTGCGATCCAAACCAATCTTGGCACAACGAAGAGCGTCAATGATTACACCAGCTGAGTTAGGTGAGTCCCATACTTCGAGCTTGTACTCAAGGTTCAATGGAACGTCACCAAATGCGCGTCCTTCAAGACGGACATAAGCCCACTTGCGATCATCTAGCCATGGAATGTAATCAGAAGGTCCGATGTGAACGTTCTTCTCACCCATGTCGTGATCAAGTTGTGATGTTACAGAGTTTGTCTTTGAGATCTTCTTTGACTCAAGGCGATCACGCTCAAGCATGTTTTTGAAGTCCATGTTTCCACCAACATTGAGCTGATAGGTA
>Ga0075464_10001421_pt1 | contig 10780 bp, 10 predicted proteins | sample DEB19_08_DNA_5_FD_75068 | JGI IMG/M metagenome (GOLD analysis project Ga0075464, IMG submission 75068) | Aqueous microbial communities from the Delaware River and Bay under freshwater to marine salinity gradient to study organic matter... | ecosystem: Environmental > Aquatic > Marine > Coastal ...
ACTCAAATTATTGGTAGCAATGAATTGGGAACATTTATTATTAGGTGCCGCGATAATAATTTTAAGAAAAATGTATTAATCGAGAAATTTAATAACAAACTTACCATTGAATCAAGTAAAGATATACCTTTAACTATTCCAGCTTTTATTGAAAAAGTATTGCTAATCAATCAACAAATATATGTTTTCATTTCGGCTAAAAATACTGCAACAAATAAAATTGATTTTTTAGTTACTAAACTTGATATGAACTTAAACCAAACAGGCGGAATGGTTCTATTAGCGTCTGTTGACGAGTTATTGTTAAATGAAAATATTGATTTGACAATAAATAATAGCATCAATAAAAAGTTTTTTAGTTTAAGTTTTATTGGCAAAGCCAGTCAAAATAATAAGGAAAAAGCTGCTTTGTATTTATTCGGTTTTGATGAAAATCTATTAACAGTTTATGCTAAAACATTTGAAATAAATGAAGTATTAAATGACATTGGCGCTACCAAATGTGATATAGACAATGATGGAAATTATTTTACGCTGCTTGATTTCCCTAAAATGGGAAAAAAGAAAAAGAAAAATGAAAACAGAAAATTTGTTTTATATGCTTTTTATAAAGCAAATGATAATATGTTAGAATACGACATTTCAAAGCCAGGAATAGAAATAGATGACCTAGGATTTGTGGTAAATAACATATCAAAACAAGTAAATGTAATTGGGTTTTATGCCATAGAAGATGAGATAAATAACAGCGGTTATTTTTATCAAACCATTGATTTAAAAACTACTGCAGTTCAAGTAAATGTAATTGATTCAATTTCATTGAAATTATTAAAAGAAAAAATATCGTTTAGTAAAACCATGGATTTAAATGATATTTATATTCGTAAAATAATTCCAAGAAGTGATGGCGGTGTGTTTCTTATTTCCGAAAAATATTTTATAACAAGGCAATCATATACTTATTATGTAAATGGATTTCCTCAAACAAATACTCGGGTTGTATATAATTATAACGATGTATTATTGTTAAGCATAAAAGCTGATGGTTCGCTTGAAATAGGCGATGTGGTTAACAAAGAACAGCAATCTGTAAGTGATGGCGGCTATTATTCATCCATTACTTGTTTTGTAAATAATGATGCAATTCACACTATTTATAATGCCGATGTAAATCAAGAAGGTGATGTTTTGATGAATAAATTTAACGTAAAAGGTAAAAGCGAAAATAAAATTTTGGTAAAAGCCATCAATGCAAGTGTGTTAATTATTCCTACCGATTGCAAACAAATTTCAGCAAATTCACTTTTGGCTTGCACCATTCGTGACAAACGATTTACTTTGATGCGTATTACTTTTTAAGCACCACAACATTGTTAAACTTATTTAGAAACAACAGCATATTCGCATTCGTATTTTTAATTGTTTTTACAGTTCTTATACGTTTATTGCCTTTCCTTCGCGTAATTCCAATCGATTTAAATATTAATGCTCCTTTAGCTCAATTCATATTTAGTTGGGTTAGCACTTTTGACGATTACTATTTTTTTAGTGCTGTTTCAGCAAGTTTTTTGGTTGTATTACAAGCTTGGATGGTAAATAACTTAGTTGTAAATCATTCTATTCTAAATAAAGATAGTTTTTTACCTGCTTTACTTTTTGTGCTACTCAATAGTTTTTATCCGCAACAAATGTTTTTAAGTCCACAGCTTATTGCTAACTTATTTATTATTCTTATGTTTCAAAGGCTTTGTAACTTATACGAATCCGAGAAGCCTTTATACATTGTACTCGACAGTGGTTTGTACTTAGGAATGGCGGTACTTTTTAACTATGATACCTTAATTTATTTGCCTTTTATTTTAATAAGTGTAATATTGATGACCTACTTCAATATTCGTTTCATTTTAGCAAGTATTTTTGGTCTCATACTACCCATTTATTTACTTGGAGTTTTGTTTTTTATGATGGATAATTTGAACGACTTATTTATTATTATAAATAATAGTTTGAATAGAAATTACTTAAACAGTATTAGCATTAATTGGAACAAAATAATTCCATGGTTTTTAATTACTATCATTGTTTTTGTATCAGGAATTTCGCTTCAACTGAATTATTTTAAAAACAAAGTGAAAACACGAAGAATACTAATAACATTAGCATTGTTCATTGTAATATCAGTACTTTTAACATTAATTGAAGACCATAATGTGGTATTTGCTGTTTGTTATTTATCTGTTCCAGTAAGTATTGTAATGGCTAATTATTTTATGAGTAAAAGACTTGTAATTTTAAAAGAAATCTTATTTTTCTCATTAGTAATTGCTGCAGTCATTTACCAATATTTTATTTAAAAATTATTTATGAAAATTTATACAAAGTATTTTATCGTTCTTATACTTTCTTTCTTTTTTGCTAATGCAATTGCACAAAAAAATGAAACCTTAGCTGTTCAAAAAGCAATTGAAATAATTGATTTGTTTAAATCAGAAAAATTCGATAAAGCTTATTCTTTTTGTGATGAAATTATTCAAAGAAAAATAACTACTGAAAGACTTCAAAGTATTTGGGAAAGTTTAGCGGCTGTTAATGGCGATTTAAATGAAGTTGGTGCCACTAGGTATAGTTATTTAGATACTTTTCATGCTACAACTACTAAATTGAAATTCAAAAATGGATCAGTTGGACTGCGTTTATCCTTTAATTTAAAATGGCAAATTAGTGGAATTTACATTGTAGATGCTGAACCAATGTATAATATTCCTGCTTATGTAAATACCTTTGGTTTCTACGAAATAAAAATTCCTTTTGGTCCAGTAGGATTTGAAAACGAAGCGATTCTAACAGTACCCATTCAAGAAAAAAAATATCCTTGTGTAATTATTATCGGTGGAAGTGGACCAATAGATAAAGATGCCACAATTGGACCCAATAGAATTTACAAGGATTTTGCTTGGGGGTTAGCCAGTAATGGAATTGCAACGCTCAGGTTCGATAAAAGAACGAAAGCTTATTTTGGCAAAATAATGGCACAACATAAAAACGGAAATTATTATACCATTGAGCAAGAATATTTAGCCGATTTGAAAGAATTAGTAAATAAAGTAAGCAAAAAAAATGCAATTGATCCAAAAAGAATTTATTTAATGGGACATAGTCAAGGTGCGGGTTTAATGCCCTTGTTTTTAAAACAAAATAAAAAAGTAGCGGGTGCAATTATGGCTGCAGGAAATTATACTAGTTTTCAAGATTTAATGCTTTACCAATTTGAATATTTAAAGCCACTTCAAGCTAAAACAAAAGCCGATTCAGCATTGTTTGATAAAATGGTGGTTCAAGCCAATAATGCTAAAATATTGAATTTGCCAAACACCTTTCCTAATGATAGTCTTCCTTCCATGTATCCTTTTAGTTATTGGAATTATTTAAATAATTTAAACATAATAACATTGGCTAAAAAGAATAAAAAACCTGTTTTAGTATTACAAGGTGAACGTGATTATCAAGTTCCATTTTCAGAATATTTAAATTGGAAAACAACATTGAAGGATAATACAAACTACCAGTTTTTATCGTTTCAAAAACTGAATCATATGTTTTTGGAAGGTGAAGGAAAATCAACTCCTGAAGAATATGCAACCAGAAGTAATGTTCCAGATTATGTAATTGATGAAATTACAAAATGGATAAAAGCACAACCAAGGAAATAAATGAATAGGCAATAAGCCTTGGTGAAATGATTTTAATTAACCAATCACCCAATCATTTTGCAGATGCCATAGTGGAATTTGAAATTAAAAGCTAAACAACATACAGTTACAAACCATGCAAGAAAACACCATTAATGGAGTAGATTTTACTTTGAATAAAATGCCTGAAAATGAATATGATTCCGTACATTTTATTAACTGTAATTTTTCAAAAAGCGACTTGGCAAGCATCAGTTTTGTTGAATGCTTTTTCGATAATTGTGATTTTAGTTTAGGCAAATTAAATAATACTGCTTTTATAGATGCTAAGTTTAAAAACTGCAAACTGTTAGGGCTTGATTTTGCTCGTTGTAAAGACTTTTTACTGTCATTTACTTTCGAAAATTGTACACTAGATTATGCTTCGTTTTTTAAGAAAAAAATAAAGAAAACTGTTTTTAAAAATTGCAGCATTAAAGAAGTAGATTTTTCGGAATGTGATTTAACAGAATCTAAGTTTTTAGAATGTGATTTAACCATGTCGGTTTTTCAGCAAAGTGTGATTGAAAAAGTAGATTTTAGAACATCACACCATTACGGAATAGATTTAGAATTAAATAAAGTAAAAGGTGCCAAATTTTCAAATGAGGGAATTTCAGGATTACTCCATAAATATAAAATTATAATAGAATAATCATGGTTTCAAATGAAAGTTTCAAAGAATTTCCATTGTTATTTCCAGAAACAACAGAAGCACCTCATAGAAATATGTTATGTTATAAAATAAAAGGAAAAATATTTGTTACCCATAATCAAAAAGAAAACAGGTGTTGTGTAAAATTAAGTTTAGAAGAACAGCCATTGTTTTGCATGATAGATGCTTCCATCATTTATGCTGTACCAAATAGAGCGGGCAAATATGGTTGGACTTTAGTAAATTTGAAATTAGTAGAAATAGACATGCTAATGGAGGTTTTAACAGCTGCATACTGCAATGTGGCACCATTTAAATTAGCACAGCCCTATTTAACACAAATCGATTCATTTTAGAATTTATATTACATTCATCATATTTTGAAAAAACAGAAATCAATTTAGTAAAGGATTTTTAATATATATCATTGCAATAATGAATAATACGCAAATTGATATTAACATTTTAATTACTTGGGGTGGAGTTGCTAAAAAATTTAGGAAAAATCAAATTGTTTTTTCTGAGGATGATATTGCACAATTTTACTACCAAATAATTGAAGGTCAAGTCAAATTAATTAATTTGCATAACGATGGAAGCGAATACATTCAAGGAATTTTTTATGATGGAAATGGATTTGGCGAACCTCCCTTGTTTATTAACGAAAAATATCCTTCTACAGCCATTGTTCAAAAAGATTCTGTAATAATGGTGCTTTCTAAAGCAAGTTTTTTTAAAATGATTGAAGATGATCCTAAGATTCAATTTAATTTTTTGAAAATTTTTGCTCAAAAAATTTACAATAAATCAATTACAGCTCGAGAACTTATTCATAATACTCCAGATTTGAAAATTTTAGGATTTTTACAATCAATAAAAAAGAAAGCTGATACACGTGTGTCTCCATTATTAATTACTCATACACGCCAAGAAATTGCTAATTTAACGGGTTTGAGAGTGGAAACTGTAATTAGAACACTTAAAAAAATGGAGAATAAAAATCAAGTTCAAATTATTAACAGAAAATTGTATATTTAATGATTAAATATTCTTCCAGTTTTTGGATAAAAATTATATTGTTTAACCTTTTTATTGTTGCCTGTTTAGGTGTGTTAATGAGGTTTAAAATTGGTTTTGAATTCCCTTATTTCGATCAAAAAAATGTGCAACATGCTCATTCACACTTTGCCTTTGTAGGTTGGGTAACGCAAACACTTTTGGTGTTAATAGTTAGTTTAATAGCACCTTTTTTAAAAGCATTTCAAATAAAAAAATATAATATTTTACTTTGGTTTAATTTGATAAGTGCTTATGGCATGTTGATTTCTTTTTTTATTCAAGGATATGGCTTTTTTTCTATTGCATTTTCTGCTGTTTCAGTAGCTGTAATTGTAGTTTTTACACAGTTGTTTTTTAAGCATTCGGCTCAATTTAAACAGTATTATCAAGCTATAAAATGGTTCAAAGTCGCTTTGGGTTTTGCTATTTTTTCTGCATTAGGAACTGTTGCTTTGGCTTATATGATGGTTACTAAAAATCTACATCAAACACCTTATTTAGCTTCAGTATATTTCTATTTACATTTTCAATATAATGGATGGTTCTTTTTTGCGTGCATTGGTTTATTTACTGGCCTTGCCAATAAATTTAATGTGGTTATAAAAAACGACAAATTGATATTTGGACTTTTGTTTTGGTCATGTATTCCTGCATATTTTCTTTCTACTCTTTGGGCTAATCTTCCTATTTGGCTTTATATTATTGTAGTTGCAGCTGCTATTACACAGTTTGTTGGCTGGATTTTATTGTTAAAAAGTGTTTTTTACCACCTTCATTTACATAGTAAATTCTCAAACACTATTATGTTTTTAATATACTTTGTTGCTATTGCAGGCTTTGTGAAATTTACATTACAATTAGGCTCCACCATTCCTTTTGTAAGTACATTAGCTTTTGGATTTAGGCCCATTGTAATTGCTTATTTGCATTTGGTTTTATTGGCATTTATTTCTATTTTATTATTGCTTTATTTATTCAGCACACATTTTTTATCTCATGCTAAAAGTGGAATTATTGCATTGATTTGCTTTGCAATTGGCGTATTTTCAAATGAATTCGTTTTAGCTATTCAAGGAATTGCTTCGTTTAGTTATACCGTAATTCCTTATGCCAATTCTATTTTATTTGCCATTGCTTTGTGCATGTTACTTGCTTCATTTTCTTTGTTTTTTATAAATTTTAAAAATAAAAATATTAAGCATTTATTATGACACGTATCAAACCAATTAATTGTTATTTCTATTAGTTTTGTAATTATTTGAAAAGAATTATATCCATATCGCTTTTACTTTGTATGCTATTGCAATTAACCAATAGGGTAGGTGTAATTACTTGGTTTAAAATAAATCAAAAGCAAATAACAGCATTATTCTGTATAAATAAAGCTAAGCCAGAACTGAAATGTGATGGTAAATGTTATTTGAAAAATACTTTAAAAAACACCGAAGAAGCTGATACTCCCAAAAGCACTAATTCAAATATTAACAAGAACAATATTGAAGAAGTTTTATTTTTTGAAAAACATACTTCAAATATATTTTTGCAATTTGTTTCGTTTCATTTTTTTGTAAAATATAGCAGTAAACTACTAACTGCTTTTGAGTCAAGAATATTTCAGCCACCAAAATATTAATTTATTTTACTGATTTTACTTGAACGATTTTTATCAAAATCGTAAGCTCAATTATTTTAAAAAAAACAATCACATTTTATGAAATTTAAAACAATTTTGGCAATAACTTTTGCCACCATATTACTTGCTACAAATGCATGTAAAAAAGATGAATCAATTACAACTATTAACCCAACTCCAACAGATCAAATTCCAAGTAATTATAAATTAATTGGTGAAACCTATATTTTAGGAGCTGCTGCTAAAGCAAAAGTATATTCAGAAAAAGATCTTTTTGTGGGTTACAATAAAATATTTGTAGCCATGTTTGATTCTGTATCAAATACACGATTAACGGATGGCCATTTTGATGTAATACCTATGATGGATATGGGCATGATGAAACATTCTGCTCCAGTTGAAATAACAGATGAATCAATACCTAGTGATAAATTTTGGAAAGCTGCCATAGTATTTATAATGCCAAGTTCAGCTGGTAAATGGACATTAAACATGGCTTTTCATAACCATAAAACAGACAAAGAAGGCGAAGGAGAATTGGAAGTTAATGTAATAAATCCAACTACTTCGGTAATGAAAAGCTTTACTGCAAACGATAGTACAAAACTTTTTGTGTCATTGATTCAACCTGATTTACCAAAAATTGGTTTAAATAATTTCGAGATTTCTATTCATAAAAAAGATTCATTTATGGGTTTTACAGCAGTAGATGATTATAATGTAGAAATAGTTCCAATAATGCCTAGCATGGGTCACGGTTCACCAAATAATGTAAATCCAGTTTTTACTGAATTGGGACATTATACAGGATTAGTTAATTTTACCATGACAGGATTATGGAATGTAAAAATTATAATCAAAAAGAATGGTGTTATTATTAGTGATAACCAATCGTTTGATATAACTTTATAAATTTAAAAACAATTATTAACAAAGAGCATTTAAGATATAAATGTTCTTTGTTTTTATTTAATTATGTCGAAAAAAAACGTATTTATTTTACTGCTATTTTTTTATTTTAAAGGTTTTTCTCAATTCAATGCTATTGATTCAGCCAACAAAATTACAACGCTGAAAGAAGTAGTAATTTGCGAAAACGAAACCAATAAAACCAATGAAGCATTTAACTTTTATAGAAGCAGCAAATTAGCTAGCACCGAAGATATTTTACAACGAATAGAAGGTGTAAATTTAATAAGAAGAGGCGCATTTGGAATGGAACCAACCCTTAGAACTTACAGTGCCGGACAAATAAACATTACCTTAAATGGAATGAAAATGTACGGTGCTTGTACCGATAAAATGGATCCTGTTACAACATATGTTGAACCTAATAATTTAAGCAAATTAGAAGTAAACCAAGGCGCTGCAGGTGGGTTAATGGGAAGTACCATTGGAGGAAGTTTGAACATGCAATTAAAGGAGGCAACTTTTAACTGCAAAGACCATCCACAAATAAATTTTTATACGCAATATGGCTCCGCCAATCTTTCAAAAAACATTGGATTTAGTTTAAATACCAACTCAAACAAATTGGCTTTAAGAATGAGTGGTGCATATAGAAAAGCTAATGATTACAATGCTGGAGGAGGTATTACGGTTTTACATAGTGGATACGAAAAATTGAATTTGAACTTTAGTGTTGCTTATCAATTAAACAAAACCAATCATATTATTTTCGACTATATAAACGACAATGGATTTAATATTGGTTACCCTGCTTTACCCATGGATGTAGCGTTTGCTAAAGCAAATATTTTTTCTGTAACGCATCGTTTTGTTGCTAAAAAATTGAATCAAGTTTTAGAAACAAAATTATACCATAACAATATTACGCATACCATGGATGATACCCACAGACCAGAAACTATTATGCACATGGATATGCCTGGTTGGAGTTATACCAATGGATTTTATTCTCAATATAAAATACAAAAAAAACATCAATTATTTAATTTCAGAATTGATGGTCATCAGGCATTTACAAAAGCTGAAATGACAATGTATCCATATAATGAAAAGCCAATGTTTATGCAAACTTTACCGGGGAATTTTTTGTATAATATTGGTTTGGCTGCTAATTATTTGTTAAATATTGACAGTGTAAAATGTATAGGTTTCAATATTCGCGAAGATTATAACTATCAATATATAACCGATGAATTTGGTATTTTACAATGGCAAGGATTTGGAGTAAATACGAATGAAAATAAACAGAATTTTTTAACTACTTCTTCTTTGTTTTTTCAAATAAAAAAAGGTGTTTTTACCAATAAATTCACAATTGGTTATGGGCAAAGATTGCCAACTGGCAACGAAAGAATTGGCTTTTATTTGTATAATCGTGCCGATGGTTTTGATTATTTAGGTAACTACAATTTAGTGCCAGAAAAAGCTATACAAATGGAATTTTCAAATACAATTGATAAGAAAAAATGGAATTTAAATACAACATTGTTTTTTCATCAAATTGAAAATTATATTTATGGTTATATTCTTAATAATTATAGCCCAATGACTATAGGAGGTAGAGGAGTTAAAACATATGCCAATATTAGTAATGCTCAACTTACGGGATTTGAAACTGCTACAACTGTTAAACTTTTGAAGAAAATTATATACAAAGGAAATGTTCGATTTACATATGGATTGTTAAGTAATGGCCAGTTTATGCAGCAAGTTCCACCTTTGAAATTTGTCAATACTTTGCGATATCAAAAGAATACATTTAAGTTTCAAATAGAACATGTTTTAGCATCTAGTCAAAAGAATATAAATATAGATTTTGGTGAAAGTAAAACTTCATCTTGGCAAATATTTAATGCTAGAGTTGCTTTTGCTAAAGCAATTAAAACTTCATCTTTTCAATTAAACATTGGTATTGAGAATTTGCTTGATTTAAATTATCGCGAACACCTAGATTGGGGTGGCGTACCGCAGTTTGGGAGGAATGTTTCAATTGGATTCAATTATTATTTGAACTAATTTTTTGTTTTTTTATTACGATATCAAAATGCTGAATATCATTGTGTTTTTATGATTCGGGTCATAATAAATAAATATAAATAGTTGTCAATTTGATGCTGTATAAAATACAGAAATATGAAAAAAGTAGTAAAAAATTGTATCGTAGTAGCAGCCATGCTAGCTGCTAGCTGTAATAGCGCTAATACTCCAGCTACAGAAGCTGAAGCAACACAAACTGAAGCCACCGGTGTTGGTCAATCAGGTGTTAAAGATGATGTTTCTAATCCAAACGTTGTTCAAGTAGCAGTTGGAAGTAAGGATCATACAACTTTAGTAGCTGCCGTTACTGCCGCTAAATTAGTGGATGTTTTAAGTAATGCAGGACCTTTTACTGTTTTTGCTCCTACTAATGCAGGTTTCGATAAATTACCAGCTGGCACGGTTGAAGGTTTATTAAAACCAGAAAAAATAGATGCATTGACTGATATTTTACAATACCACGTATATGTTGGTGTTCTTAAACCAGAATCATTTCAAGATGGTCAAACTTTTGGTCAAGTAAATGGTGGAAATATAAAAATTACAATGGTTGATGGTAAACCAGTTGTTAATGGAAAAGCGCATATTTTAGCTTCTATTCCAGCTTCTAATGGTATTATTCATGTTATAGACGAAATATTACTTCCAGGCAATTAGTGTATGTAAGATAATTTCAAATTCTCGAACTTGAAATTTTCT
>Ga0075464_10001422_pt1 | contig 10777 bp, 23 predicted proteins | sample DEB19_08_DNA_5_FD_75068 | JGI IMG/M metagenome (GOLD analysis project Ga0075464, IMG submission 75068) | Aqueous microbial communities from the Delaware River and Bay under freshwater to marine salinity gradient to study organic matter... | ecosystem: Environmental > Aquatic > Marine > Coastal ...
GAGTGCGACACTCATAATGTTGAAGTCCTTGGTTCGAGTCCAAGATGGACCACCATTTTTCTATATCCATAGAAAAAAGTTAGGTGAGGTTTTTAGGGAGTTCGAACAACCCTTATTTGGCCCGATGGTGAAAGGGATATCACAGAAGATTTCTAATCTTCTATTCCAAGTTCGAATCTTGGTCGGGTCACAAACCACCGTGTATTTCACGGTGACAATTAGCACAAACTAATATACATTTATCTAGTTCTTTTTTTATTGTTTCATTAAACGTAGTCAATTTCAAATGTGCAATTGTGAAATCCTTTTGTGTTGGGTCAATGTGGTGGAATTCTAAAGCACCATTATATTTATTATACCCACATTTTTGACAACACCCACCTTTATAGTTAATAGCATCTTGTTTTAATTTTCTTTGACGTTCAATGGTTTGTATTTTTGTACAAGGTTTACAATACGGTGAATTACCAACTTTGTTTCGTCTATCGTAAAATTCATCTAATGTTTTTGTTTTTGAACACATTGGACAAGTTTTATTAAAAACCTCAACGCCTTTGTTTTCTGAACGTTTAGTTTTTAAATCGTACTTTTTCAACCAATACCTAATTGTACTATTTGAATAGTTTTCTAAATTAGCTATTTTGTAAGTAGATAACCCAGATTCAATGTGTTTAATTAAAGTTTCTTTATCCATATTCTTTTTATTATAAATATAACCTAAAGGATAAAAAAGTAAAATTTTCCATTAAATTATTTGGTAGATTGAAATAAAATACTTATCTTTGTTAAAGTTCTTTGAATAACAAATAGTCAGGTGGCGGCAATAAGTGAGATACAAGTAATTGGCAATACCTTAATAGATGAGATAGTAGAGTTCGAATCTCTACCCACTTATACAGGTTCGAATCCTGTCCTGACTACCCAGACGATTTGACACCCATTTACGTCATTAAATAATAAATTAGGTTGACAGCTCGGAAAGACGAGCAACATAGTCAGGTGGCGAAACTGGTAGACGCTAGGGACCAGTCCTCAAGAGCTCATAATTTGTTTGAGACGTTACAGGTTCGATTCCTGTCCTGACTACAAATAGGTGTGCACACCTAGAGCGTCTAGGGTTAGCAATGGCGAGTCATACGGTAGGGTTCGATTCCCTAACGCTCACAAAAAAATAAATTAAAAATAATTGAAAAAAGATTTGGTAGATTGAAATAAAATACTTATCTTTGTTTTAACAAAAGGAAAACGTTCTTTAAAATACTATAGTAGAAGTTTAGAACTTCGGCAATTGTCACATTACCAAGACGAAATACAGCCTCTAATTCGTATCTAACGAAGTCGAGAACAGCCTCTTGATGTAACGGTACAAGAACAGCCTATGACACAGCCACCGCTGTTTTACGCAAGTAAAGGACGTGGTTTGATTCGTAACCCACATTAGTTTGTGGGGGTAAGATGATAAGTGATATGCGTAACTCTAATGGACGACCACTCAATGCGGAACTCTAACGAGACGAGCACTCGGTTAATGCGTCACTTTAACGAGATGTGTGTGTGCATTGCCATATAGAAGTTCTAAATGAAAACGCTTAGTTCAGCGGAAAATAAATTGGGGGGTGCGCACCCTCCTTGGAACAAAAGATAGTCGGGGGTGGTTAGCGCAACTATCCCCGTTATTTTTTAAACTTATTTGCCGAGGTGATGAAATTGGTAGACATGAGGGACTTAAAATCCCTTGCCCCTAAAGGGCGTGCGGGTTCAAATCCCACCTTCGGTACTAAACAACCATAATGGTGTTTTAAATTGACAAAACAATTAAATGGAAGCAGAAATGTTTCCATTTTTTTTTGTTAAATAATTAGGAATTGTAATTATATTGTTTTATATTTGTATTGTCTAATTAAAACAAAGTATTATGAACTTCACTGAAATTATAGTTACATTACAAAAACGATTCCCTACCTTAGAAATTAAATGTGGTAGTGAGTTTAGTAAAGATTATAAACCTAATCAATCTATATGGTTGCGTAATGGCTCTAGTGTACCATACACAGACAAAGATACAAATCCTTTGAGTGGATTGGATAATCATATGTTTGATAATAAGGATTACGATATTGATGTTTATATCAAATTTGACAAATGGTGCAACAAAAGAGGTTGGTATGCAAGTACTGAAGAATATACTTTAATGTTGTATAAAATTTCAGAATAAATTAGGATATATCATTTTATATTATTATATTTGTATTGTCTAATTAAAACAAAATATTATGAGCGAGTTTAAAGAGGGTATTAAAGTTGGAATAGCTGAATGTTATTTAACTGACGAATGTACAGAACCTTTCCGTAGTGAAATGAGTTCAATTGCTATTGTATGTTCAGAACCAAGTGATGAGGAAGAATTGGTTTATATTCAATATGAAAGTGGATTGATTGATATTGTTCCCCAAGACATTTTAACTATTATTTAAAACGATATTATTATGGAAACTTGTATTGTACTTATTTCAGTTAAATGTTATAGAGCAAGAAAAACTTGTGAGGAAATTGAAAATCAAAAATTTGATAGTAGAGTAGGAGTTGTAGAAACTATTAATCAAAAATTGAACGATAATATTTCACTTGCTGATAAAATAGTTATATTACGTTTGAGTGATTTTATGGACGAATATAATAACCAATTTAACGCTGATGATTATTTTATGTCTTATATTCATATAAATTTGGATTTGTCAAATTAAATTCTTATATTTGTATTGTCTAATTTAAAAACGTATTATTATGGCTTATGTAGATTTTAAAGTTACGATTTGGGAACGAGTACATTTTGATGATGTAGATATTGAAAAGGTTGCCGAAAAAATCAAGAATGGTATAGTATCTAGTTCTGAAGATATGTTCACAGAATTTGAAGATAGAGTTGCACATGATAGTGAATTTTTGTTTGAGACTTCCGAACAAATGACAATTGAAGAAAATGGTAATCAATCAACAGTTGAGTTATACAACGGTAATGGTGATACTATTTGCACCAACGAAAAATAATTGTTAAATAATTAGGAAATACGGAATAGTATTCTTATATTTGTATTGTCTAATTAATTAAAACATATAACATGGCAACAAAAACATTTAAAATCGGAGAAAATTGCAAGGGTGGTATTATTACTGCTGAAGTAACTGCAAAGAAAGTAACCATTATTGGTAAAGTATGGGACTATTCAAAAGGTAGTAGTAAAGGTAGCGACCAGAGTAAGGCAAAAGAATTTACTCGTTTGGAAGTAATGACTGACGAACCTGATGCTGAAAGCAAAGTAAATTGGTTTTTATTTGATTTAACTACTAGCTACTATACTGATGTAGTGTTAGATTGGGTTAAGACTAAAACAAAATTCACTAGTCACAGTTGGTAAAAATAATTGTATAAAGATTTGGATAATTGAAAAGTTATCCTTATCTTTATTTTGTCAAATATAAAACAATATATTATGAAAAATTTATTCAACACAAATACGGGTTACTTTTTGAAAACACAGGTATATTATTTTAATGGTAATGCTTACCTTGGCTACATTCTTTGTAATGGGTATATTATGTTTGGTATTAAAGGTTACACTAGAATAAGTGCTCACATAGATAAAGAAGAAGCTAGGAATAAATTAAACTATTATAGAAATGGTTTGGTAGTTACAAATTAATTTATTATCTTTGTTTTGTCACTTTAAAAGAAACATTATGCAAAAGAGAACAATCATTAAGAACATTAGAAAAATTATTGCCGAGTTTGGTGGATTTCACATTGGAGAAGTTGGGTATATGGAAGCTCAGGGTATATGCGTAAACGAAATGGGGAATTTTGTTGCCATAGCAGAAGGGTTTTTTAATGAGGTTGAAGTTAATGTATATGAGCCTAGTAGCTTCAGTTCAGATTCAGTAGATGAATACACTCTTACCTACGAAGAATTGGACAAAGATGTTTTAGAAGAAATTTTGTTTATTTGTGGGCATTATGAAGCAGAGCAAATACAAACAGAAAAAAGAATATCCAATTAATTAGGATAACATAAAGATACAACGTGTAAGGTTGTTTTAATAGACAAACAATAAATGAGCAAGGGGTTTAAGTACCTCTTGCTTATTATGTACACATTCGTGTATCCACATGGGCGTATGGGCATATAAATTCAGGTGTTTAACTAATTACTATATATTTACTATATATGGAATATCTAATAAATAAAAGTGTTAGACTACAAAATAGGGGGTTTAACGAACTTGATTCATGGTCGTCAATGCTTAAGAAAGCACAACTTAAATTATACAATGCGTATAAGATAAAAGATATTGAAACTGCTGACGATATAAGTAAAGAAATTGACTTTATACAAAAGCAAGTAATTCGTTTAACTTATATCGACAAAGATAAGTAATTTAATTCATATATCCAAATTTAATTTCATTTATTTTTATATTGGCCCAGGAAACATAGGTGCGTGACGGAGTCTACTCTACTACCACTTTGTGAGTGTCAGCCCATACCTATCGGGTACATAACAAAGGTAATGATAATAAATGTTATATCCTAATTTTTAAGTAAAAAAATAAATTAAATAATTATCCTATTTTATTTGGTAGATTGAAATAGTTTACTTATATTTGTATTGTCTAATTATTAAAACATATTATTATGAGCTTTAAAACAAAAAATTATTTTGAATCAACTGATTATTCATTATTCAAATTGTTACCTTTCAATCGTGAGGTTGATAACCCTCACGTAAAGCAATTGGTTAATAGTATGCGAATACACGGTTTTAAGGGTGTAGCGCAAATTATTAAAACTAGTATTATTGATGGTACTGAACAATATTATATTGTTGATGGGCAACATAGAATTGCAGCTGCAAATCAGTTGGGTCTGCCATTTTATTTTGAACTAACAGTATTAAATACTAAAAAAGAAACTGCTGAATTTATTGCTGAATTGAATACTAGTGCAAAGTCTTGGGGTACTGCAAATTTCTTATCTGTTTGGTCTTCACTTCAAATTGAAGAATATGTTAAACTTGCAAGAGTACAAAAAGAAACGGGTTTTCAAATTACACCTTTATTAGAAGCATATTTATTCACTTCAAATCAAGCTGATTATAGAAAGGGTAGAATGGTATTTAGTAATGAAGAACAAAGTGATAAAATCGTTGAACAGATGATTGAGTTAAACCAATACTTACCTAACAAAGCGTTTTGTAGACGTGCAATTGTTAGAGTTATGCGAAATCCAAAGTATAACCAAAAAAAGATGTTGCCAGCTATTAAACAATACGTTAATTTGGTTGGCGCATTCACTGAAAACGAACGGAGTTTAAAAGCTGAGCTTGAAAAATTGGTAAAACAAAATTGCTAATTTAATAATAACCACACTATTATTTGGTAGTGTGGTTTATTTTAATTATATTTGTATTGTCTAATTAAAAACAAAACAAAATGGCAAATAAAATTACACTTAAAGTTGGTGACCAAGTAATGTGGCGAGGTGGATTTGGTGGTGGTGCACCACTCAAAGCGAAAGTGACAGGTATTGAACTATGCAAAGCTGGTGAAAAGTATGGGAAACCTGTAGACCAAGTTTTTTGGAAATATACAGACAGAATTGTCGTTGACCTTGACAATGGACATTGGGCAAAGGGGCACCAAATTTCACCAATATAAAAAAATATCGTTTTATATTTGGTAGATTGAAAAAGTTTTATTACATTTGTAGTGTCTAATTAAAACAAACACATTATGAAAGCAAATTATCCTTATCCAAAAAATGAATTCGAGTTTTATTCAAGAGAATATTCAATCGAGCAATTAATAGAGAACTACGATGTCTCAAACCTAATGGAGTATTATTTATTTGGTATGAATTGTATTAAGAAAATGAATACAATTCTTGAGGGAGGCTTATTTGAGCTTGTGGATAGAATACAATCTGTAGTTGAGCAAGACAAAGCGTATTTTTTAGTTAGAACGCACGTAATTAAAACTGCAATGGAAAAAATGACTACAAGTAGTATTTTCATTTGTAATGATTCAGTAATGTTAACCCATAATAACTAACAAAATGGACAATTCAAATTTATATGTTGATAACAATGGTGAGTTGTGCTATAATGAGTCAACTATGGTAGAAACTTTATACGTAAAATCTATATATGAAAACGTATTCGGAATTATTTTTAATGTTTCACTTGAAAAAGATAAATAAAAATTAGGATATATCGTTTTATATTATCATATTTGTATTGTCTAATTAAAAACAAGTTATTATGAAAGTATCTAACTACATTTACGATAAGTACAATGAAAGGGGAATGAAATCATTTCAAAACCAAGTTAAGAAAGTCTTAAAGGGGAGTGGAATTAAGGAAGTCATTTGTCATAACGCATATATGTCAAGAGCGAATGGTTATGGTTCTTACAATAAGGTTATTGAAATTGAAATTGACCAAGTTATGCACACGTTTTCTAGTCATACAAATGATTCGTTGTTATGGGATTCGTTCGAACCAACAACAAAAAATAAAAGGGATTTATTTTTGGCAGTCATTTCCGAAGATAGTGAACGATTTTTATTAAGTCTATAAAAATAACCACACTATTATTTGGTAGATTAAAATATTATACTTATATTTGTATTGTCTAATTAAAAACAAAGTATTATGTCAGAAGTAAAAACATTAACACCGCAAGAAAGAAAAGAGTTATTCATTAATGAATTAATGGGTCGAATTGAAAGCCGATTAGGTGGTGAGTATTTAACCACCAAGTTTGAAACTGCAAAATGTGCACCAAGCTATGGTTGGAGTGTTGAGGAATATATGTATATGCCTATCGTTGCTCAAAGATTAAGAGAGAAAGGATATAGCGTATCATCAAGCGTTAATTGGGATGTTACTGATTGGGTTATCGCTGTGTAAGGCGTTTTAAGTTGGTAAGGATTGGGGAAGAAATTCCCCTTTTTTTTATTAAATAATAAATGAAACGTATGTAGCCCAAGGAGTCTACTCTACTACCACTCTCGTGTCAGCCCCATCAACAAAACAAAGGTAAGGAAAAGGTTTGACATATCCTAATAAAATAAGATAAATTATTTTAATTAAAAATTAGGTTATATTGTTTTATATTCTTATATTTGTATTGTCACTTTAAAACAAATAGTCATGGGATTCTTAAATGCTAAAATCAAAAAGTCTTTATTATCATCATTCGATGAGATTGATAATTCAATTAATCATATTAATCGTGGGGGTTGTGGCTTCTTTGCAAAACACCTTTACAATTCATTAATCAAGAAAGGTTTAAAGCCTGAGTTGATTTTATTGGTTCATGAATATAGTGTTAAAAATTGTGAGAAATGTATTGTTACTAACAACGTAATTGATTTATTTAAGACAAATTGGAGTCACGTAATGGTAAAGATTAAAACACCAAAGAAAGTGTTTTATATTGATAATGGAGGATTTTTCGATGATTTATCAAACCACCCAACATTTGGTAAATTTCATTATATTGATATGCCGTTTAATATGTTAGATACTATGCTTAAGTCAAGATACCAATATAAATGGAACGACTCTTTTAATAGAAGTGACAATAAACAAATTAAAAAAATATTAAAAAAACATTTGGAATTATGAAATGTTTTACTTACATTTGTATTCTAAATTTAAAACAATAAGTTATGGTCGCAATTTTCAGTATAGGGGTATTAATGATAATGGTTATGGTTGTACTGGTTAGTGCATTAGTAATTGAATTTAAATCAAAATAAATTAGGAAATGTCGTTTTATATTCTTATATTTGTCTAAACCAATTAAAATTAAAAATTATGTTACACTTTGTTGAAAAATCAAAATTACTTAAAGCGATAATCGTTGTATTTTCATTAACGATTACAATAGTATCGTTCGCACCAATCTTTATTGAACTTAGCTCAACTTTTGCTATGTTAAGTTTAGTTATTATTATTGGTATTGTTTCAACAGTAGCTAGTTATCAAATTGCTAGACTTATTGAAAAATTCATTTCAAGTCAAATTGAATATTATCGCAGACGACATATTTTAGACTTTTTAGGATTTATTTACGATGATAAAGAACATAAGGAAATATTGAAACGAAATACACCCATTAAAAATGAAGAGGGGGGAGATATTGGTACTCAAACCATATACTCAGCACTTTCAACTATGAAATACGATTACTTTAATACCTTAGATTAGTTTTAGATTGACAAAAAAAGTGGCACTATCATTTGGTAGTGTCATTTTTATTTTGTATATTTGTATTGTCACTTTAAAACAATAAGATATGAAAACGTTAAACGCATTAAAATCATTAGAGGTAACATTGGAGCAATTATACAATGGTACAAAACAAATTATAATCCACTTATCCGATAAGTCATACACGTTCCACGTTGTGTTGACAGATAGAAGTGGCAAACCTGATTGTAAAATTTCTTCATGGGGTGCTAATTTATGGGCACGAACACCAAAGGGAATTAAATACGAAAAGTATAATTCATTAAGTAACTTGCAAAGCTCACTTGTTCGTTTAGTATCTAACAAGGTTGATGCAAATGGAGATATATCGTTTAGTATAACAGATGATGTTCATACAATGTAAAAATACTTGAATAAAGATTTGGATAATTGGAAAGTTATCCTTATCTTTGTATTGTCTAATTAAAACAATATAAGTTATGTTAACAGTAGGGAAATTAATAGAATTATTATCGATTTATCCAAAGGATATGGAGATAACAAATGAACAAAACGAAGAGTTTATTCACATAGTAAATAGGGTAGGTGATAGAGTAGCCCTTTCAACTACAAAACCTATTGGAATTTGCAACAGAAGTGGTGGTTATGTATATCCAAGTCTTGTTGATGGTTATGTTGGTTTCAGTCCAGAATTAGACGAAGATTTATATGAAATTGAGTTTAGTAGGGATATGAGTGAAATGAGAGAATAGAATATTAAAAAAGTGGCACTATCATTTGGTAGTGTCGTTTTTATTTCTTATCTTTGTATTGTCTAATTAAAACAATAAACATGAACGCAGAAATTAAGATTACTAGCAATTACGGATTCGACCACAATTGGACGTTGGTTGTATCAACACCAAAGAAAACTAAGTCTTTCTATTTAGGACAAGACGTTAAGTTTTGTTCAAGAGTATTGGGTATGGAACCTTCATACGTTGTCCGACAAATTGGAACGGGTGAAATTTCAGAAGGAACACCAGGAAATAAGAAACTTGCTAAATTCATTTGCAAGGAACTTAATCTAAATGGACGAAACATTGATAAAATTGAGGCGTGGGGGTTGTGTGCTGAATAGCATATAACCCTATGTACACAATCGTGTATACGTGCACACAAAAAAGGGGAACTAATCATTCCCCTTATTCATTTACCTTAAGTTAGTTTATTTAAACCCAGTTAGCATTCTCAAATTGGGTATTAGCAATATCCAGAAACTCATCATCCGATAATTTTAATAACTCATCTTTAAAATCATCATCAAGCCAAAATGATAATTCTTTTGTCTTAGTGTTAAATAGGTTATTCAAACCTTTAGCCATTAGTTGACCTTCATTTAATTGAACGTCACCAACTGTTCTCAATACTTTCATAATAATACGTTTTAAATTGATAATACAAATATACAAATACTATTTCATATATCCTAATTATTTGAAACTTTTTTTAAACACAAAACATATAGACGTGACGGAGTCTACTCTCTCATTCCTCTCGGCTTGACCCTTACCTTATTGGTACATAACAAAAGTAAGAATAATAAATCATATATCCTAATTTTTAAGCAAAATAAATAAAAAATAATTATCGTATTTTATTTGGTAGATTGGAAAAGAATACCTATCTTCGTAGTGTCTAATTTAAAACAAGAAAAAATGGGAACTATTAATGACGTTGTAAATTTAGTTGAAACGCTAATCAGAAAAGATTTTATAATCACCACTCGTTCGGGTGAACGTACTATTAACGCAAAACAAATAGGATATACTTTTGAGTTTAATAACAGAAAGCGTGCGTTTGGTACTTGCTATTACATTAAAAAGAAAATATCCTTATCTTTACCTTTGTGTACTGAAAATTTGGATAAAATTCATACAAATATACAAAACACTATATTACACGAAATAGCACACGCTTTTTCCGTTGAGGTTTACGGAAACACAAATGGTAGGGGTCACGGCTCAAATTGGAAATCCATTGCAAAACAAATTGGTTGTAGTGGTGAAAGATGTTACGATGGTGAATTAGTTAATTTACCAAAAAGTAAATATACTTTACTTTGTGACAATTGTAGTAAAGAAACTCCACAACATAGACTAACAAAAAAATCATCCGCTTGCGGTAAATGTTGCAAGGAACATAACAACGGAAAATATAGTGAAAAATATAAATTAAGATTAGTGACAAATTTCTGAAAAATAATTGAATAAGGATTAGGATAATTGGAAAGTTATCCTTATCTTTGTTTCAACAAAAGGGGTTGATACTTTAAAAAGGTAGCGGTAGAGTAGACTCCGTCCTACCTTATAAAAAAAGATTAAAAATAAATCAAATAATTATCGTATTTTATTTGGAATATTAGAAAAGAATACTTATCTTCGTAGTGTCTAATTTAAAACAACATATTATGAAAACTATTTCTTTAATTACATTAACATTATCAACTACTTTGTTAGTAATGA
>Ga0075464_10001424_pt1 | contig 10775 bp, 12 predicted proteins | sample DEB19_08_DNA_5_FD_75068 | JGI IMG/M metagenome (GOLD analysis project Ga0075464, IMG submission 75068) | Aqueous microbial communities from the Delaware River and Bay under freshwater to marine salinity gradient to study organic matter... | ecosystem: Environmental > Aquatic > Marine > Coastal ...
AAAAGACGGTTCCGTTAAAGGTACACCATCATTCGAAGCAAGCCACGGCAATCTCATTATGATGCGAGTGGTCAAGATTTGACACTAATTTGAATTGGTGCTATAATACGTACTATTGTGTAGAAAAGGTAACAAATGGCAACTCGTAAAACTATAGCAGATCGCGGTGACCGCGCACAACTTATTAATCGTGGCGCAGATTCCAAGTATGTGGGCGACGAGCCCCAATGGGATAAAGACAAGACCTACGGTCGAATCGATATTATGCGGGCACTCAACTGGTACAATTATTTGTACAATGCAGATGACGCAAAGAATTTTATGGTTCAAATGCTTAACTCTATGCCCAAACGCAAAGAGCTTGCCAAGAAACTAAAGACACAAAAGAAGTTGCCAATTGCAACAACGTATGGCTGGTTGTCTCGGGCAGTGTTCGTTGGCTACCCTGCAACGTTCACAGAGCAAAAGCGGTTGGCAAAAGCAATCCGAGAAGTAGAAACATTCCTTAACGCACAAAAAGAAGAAGTCGTTGTAGTAAAAGCTACGGGCCCTGAAGTGTACAAGCCTACCATTCAAGACTATTTGCGTGAAAAGACATCTGAGACTATCGGCGAATTAGAAGGCCGTGTTGATGACTTTATGGCAAGTTCGGATAATAAGGCTAATGCGTTCGCATTACTTAAAGAACGTAACACACCTCAAGCGCAGACAGGCAAGATTATCGAATGGGCCAATCACCGTGTTGCAGAGTTTAAAGAAGTGCAAGAAGGCAAAGATAAAGAATTAGTCGAAGCATACAGTAACTTTACTAAAACTAAAGTTAAGGCAATTATCAAGTTCTTCGAAAGTGTTGTTGCTGATTGCGAAAGCTATGTGACAACAAAGAAAGCAGTTAAGAAGCCACGTATTGCTAAAGCAAAGAGTGCTGATAAGATTGTAGCTAAAGTGAAATATCTTAAATCAGATACAACATTGAAGGTTACAAGTATTAATCCGCAGATGATCCTGGGCGCCAGCGAAGTGTGGGTATTCAATATTAAGACTCGCAAGTTGGGTCGATATGTTGCAGACAGCACAACAGGCCCGCTGGGTATCAAAGGCACAAGTATTACGTGCTTCGACGAAGCGAATAGTATTGCTAAGACTTTGCGCAAGCCTGCCGAGAAGCTGAAAGAGCTGCTGGATGCCGGCAAGATTCAGATCAAGAAGTTTATGGCAGGTATTAGTGCAGTTGATATTAAGCTAACTGGTCGATTGAACGAAGACACCCTGATTGTGAAAGTGATTAAGTAATCTTAGTATAAATATGTATATAAGGATATACATATGGCAGCTAAAGACGATTTAATTAAAGAACTTGAACGACAACTTGGTGGTAGTATGGTCGATGTTGAACTCGACCCAGAGGATTACCATTTAGCAATTGACCGAGCATTACAAAAGTTTCGCCAACGCAGCACACGAAGCGTCGAAGAAGCGTTTGTAGTGTTAGATCTAATTGAAGGTGTCACAGACTACACTCTTCCGAAAGAAGTGCAAGAAGTAAAGGTTATCTATCGTCGAGTAGCAGGCGGTATTGCAAGTGCAGGCCAAGACATTGAACCGTTCGAAGCAGGTTTCTTGAATACATACTTGCTGCAAAGTTACAAGATGGGCGGCTTACTTACATTTGAATTGTACAGCGATTATAGAAAGCTAATCGGTATGATGTTCGGTGCACACGTTATCTTTACGTGGTTGCCACACAGCCATAAGCTAACTATACACAGGAACATTCGCGCAGGCGACAGCACTATTTTGCACGTATATATGGTTCGTCCGGACAACAGCATTATCGAGGACACTTACGCAGGTCCGTGGATTCGTAGCTATGCATTGGCAATGTCCAAGATGATGTTAGGACAAGGTCGTAGCAAGTTTAGTCAGATTGCAGGACCATCAGGCGGCGCACAGCTAAACGGCGCAAACTTAATACAAGAAGCGCAAGGCGAATTAGAAAAGTTAGAAGAAGAATTGAAAAACTATACCGAAGGTGGCCAGGGCTATACTTTCGTAATTGGTTAAATTGTAGTTGCGTTATCCAGAAGCAATGTGCTATTATAGTACATTGCTTTTTTTATGGTAGAAATATGAATATATATGTAGACGTTGATGATGTTGTTGCAGACTGGATGCAGACAGCAAGAGAGTTTCTCAAAACAGATTGGGACTATGCGAACGGAGAACGCCTTCCCAAGGAAGTATACGCTAAGTTAAAATCCCAAAGTAGATTTTACAGAGACTTGCCGCTTAAAGCAGGTGCACGTGAACTGATTGACCACCTGCGTGAATTTGCAGCAAATAATCCCGATACACTATTGGCATTCCTTACTGCTATTCCGCGTAACAACAATATGCCCTTCAGCGTACAAGATAAAGTGTGGTGGGCTAACGATCATTTCCCTGGAATCCCATTATTCATCGGTCCGTACAGTACAGATAAGTGGCAGCACTGCACCCCCGGGGATATTCTAATCGACGATAGATCGAGTAATTGCCTTGAATGGCGTAATGCAGGCGGACTTGCACATCAGTATACTACCTGGGAAAATTGTAAGCCCTGGTTAGAGGAGACATTAAATGGCTAAAGTAATTGGATTCGTTGGACTAATTGGTTCAGGCAAAGACACAGCAGCGGACTATCTTGTAAACTTTCACGAGTTTAGACGAGATAGCTTTGCAGGTACATTAAAGGATGCAGTGGCGCACGTGTTTAGTTGGGATCGTGAACTGTTAGAAGGCCGTACTAAGCAGGCAAGAGAATGGCGCGAGCAAGTGGATCCGTGGTGGGCTGAACGTTTAGGGTTACCTAATTTAACTCCACGATGGGTTCTACAGTATTGGGGTACAGAAGTATGCCGTCACAGCTTCCACGATGATATCTGGATTGCCAGTTTAGAGAATAAGATGCGTAAGACCAGCGATAACATTGTTATTAGCGATGTACGTTTTCCAAATGAAATCACAGCAATCAATAATGCAGGCGGTATTGTAGTACGAGTTAAGCGAGGCCCCGATCCGGAATGGTTTGATGTTGCAGCTGAATCAAATTTGAGCGGCTACAATCATATGAAAAATGCATTCCCTGAAGTACACGCCAGTGAATATAGCTGGGCAGGCAGCGAATTTGCACACGAGATTGAAAATAACGGTTCTATCCAGGATTTATATGATAGTTTAGAACAACTATTATCGCCGGTACCAGCATAACAGGCGCAAGTGTTTTAATGAAATGACAGGCTACGCTAAATAGCCTGTTTTCACTTGTCTAATTAGCACGGTTTTGTATACCTTCCGATAAATATTTGCAACACTGAAACACTTCAGTACACAGATTAAGGAAAAGACAATGCCAACATTAGTAAGCCCAGGCGTCGCAGTCAGCGTAGTTGACGAGAGCGCATATGCATCAGCAGGCAACGGTACTGTACCTTTAGTTATTATTGCAACTGCCCAGAACAAAACTGTTCCAGGCGGCACTAGTATTGCAAGCAAAACAACTAAAGCTACCGCAGGTTATCCTGTATTATTGACCAGCCAACGAGAATTAGCACAATTATTTGGTGCACCAATTTTCAAAACATTAAACGGTACACCACAACACGGTGATGAATTAAACGAATACGGCCTATTAGCTGCACACAGCTTCTTGGGTTTAGCTAACCGTGCTTACGTTATTCGTGCAGATATTGATATGGCTGCTTTAGAGCCACGTGCAACTGCTCCGAGCGGCGCACCAACAAATGGCCAACACTGGTTAGATTTATCATCTACTGTATTTGGTTTGTTTGAAGCCGATGGCGATGCGTGGAACGAACAATATGTTATGGTTATCAGTGATGCATCAGAAGTAGACACATTACACGTACCAAAAACTAGCATTGGCGCAAACGGTGACTATGCCGTAGTAACAGTGACTAGCAATAACGTATACTACAAGAAAGTAGCAAGTACTTGGGTTCCAGTATCTACTTCTACTATTAGCCACACTGTATATGTCCAGGAGCACTATAACTATCCAAGTCCAGCTTCAGTTGGCGCAGTATGGTTTAAGACAACAACTCCTAACAACGGTTTCTCACCAGTAGTTAAGAAGTACAGCAACAGCGCAGGTCAGTGGGTTCAACTGACAGTTGCAGCGTACACATCTGATTCAGCAGCTGAAACAGCATTTGGTCCTACACTAAGCGCAGGTGATGTATACGCTAAAGTTACAGCTAACACAGCTAGCTTTACACTACGTCGTTATGATGGTTCTATGTGGTCTACATTAAGCTATGATGCTGGCACAGCAGCACCAGTCGGCGCAACAGTTGCAGGTGCATTATGGTATAATACTGAATTAGTAGCTGACATTTATGTTAAGCACAACGGCAAATGGACTCCAGTGGCAGGCGCAGTAACCATTGATACTGAACAACCAATGACAGCAGCAACTGGCGACATCTGGGTCGACACTAATGATATTGCTAACTATCCAGTTATCAAGCGTTTCAGCGGTAGCAGCTGGGTACTACGTGATACAGCAGATCAAACAACTCCGTCCGGTGTTGTATTTGCTGACTTAACAGCAACAGCAGGCGATACCAGCAATGGCGGCGCAGCAACTCCTTATGATGATATCGAAACTCCTGATCCACTAGTTCACCCGGACGGTATGTTACTATGGAACAGTATGGTAAGTTCATACAACGTTAAGCAATACAATGCAGGTACAGGTTACTGGCACTCTGTCAGCGGCAACTACACTAGCGGTCCAAAAGCTGGCGCAATGTATGCAGGCCCTAAAGCAGTTCGTCAAGTTATCGTTCGTGCAATGCAATCAGCAGTAGTAGCAAGTGATCGTTTACGTGAAGAAACAATTCGTTTCAGCTTAATTGCAGCACCGGGTTATCCAGAACTAGCAGACGAGATGTTGTCTCTGAACGTTGACCGTAAAGAAACTGGCTTCGTAATTATCGACACTCCGTTGACATTAGGTTCTGATGCACAAGGTTTAATTGATTGGGTTAACGGCGTTAACGCAGGTACTAACGGTGTTGATGGTTTAGTTACTAAGAGTTCCGAAGCAGCAGTTTACTACCCAAGCGTATTAACTACTAACTTGGACGGTACTGATGTAGTTGCTCCTGCAAGCCACGCAGTATTACGCACTTATGCTTATAATGATAACGTTAGCTATCCTTGGTTTGCTCCAGCTGGCTTAACACGCGGTATTGTTACAAACGCAACAAACTTTGGTTACGTAACTGCTGAAGGTGAATTCCAACCGTTAGCATTGAATAACGGCCAACGTGATACATTGTATGCTAACAAGATTAACCCAATGGTTAACTTTCCAGGACAAGGTTTAGTTGTATGGGGTCAGAAGACATTAAGTCCAATTGCTAGCGCATTGGATCGTGTTAACGTTGCTCGTTTAATTGCTTACTTACGTGAACAGTTTGATCCATTAGCTCGTCCTTTCATCTTCGAACCAAACGATTTGAATACACGTACTAACATCAAAACATTGTTTGATCGTTTCTTAGGTGACATTATGCAAAAGCGTGGTGTATATGACTTCGTTGTAGTATGTGACGAAACAAACAACTCTCCTGCACGTATTGATGCAAACGAGTTGTGGTTAGATATTGCAATTGAGCCAACTAAGGCAGCTGAATTTATCTACATTCCAATCCGCATTGTTAATACAGGCGCACTAAAGTAATTTAAAAATTACTTCCCGAAAAGCCCGATTTATTCGGGCTTTTTCTATGGATACTTAATTATTTTCCTTTGCAAATGGCTAAATAGTTTATAAGAATTCCTTTAGGAGAAATAACATATATGGCACAATTATCTAAATTCGGAGTACCAGGCGCAGAGATGCCAGTCCTGATGCCTAAATTAGGTTACAGATTTCGCGTTAAGTTTTTAGGCTTTGCAGGCGAAGCAATACCTGCACTAGGTACTTTAACAAGTCAAGTTGTCAGTGTCGGCCGTCCAAGCCTTACCACTGAGTCAACTACTATTGACGTTTACAACAGTAAAATTAAACTAGCTGGCAAGGCAACTTGGCAGGACATCAACTTAGTAGTACGAGACGACATTACCAATACTGTAGCACGAGTAATCGCCGCACAGATGGGTCGTCAAATGGACCACGCAGGTCAAAGTACTGCAACAGTAGGTACTAATTACAAATTCGGTTTAGTTATCCAAACATTGGACGGCGGTAACGATAATGTACAAGTAATTGATACTTGGTCATTAGCAGGTTGCTGGTTGACTACGGTTAACTTCAACGAACTAGATTACGGTAAAAGCGATGCAGTTACTATTGCAATCGGTATTAGTTATGATAACGCAGACTACCACATCGGTGATATGCCTGATTCTAGCTTACCTGGTCTACTTGGTGATATTGGCGGCGGTCCGGGCCTACGTGCATTATCAGCAGGTGATACTGCAACTAACCCTAATTAATTAGGAGCTGCAAGTGGCAGGTATTATTGGTTTTAACAATCACGCCAGCAACTATTTTACAAAAGGGACAAAGTACTCACTTGTCCCTTTTACTAAATTCCAATGGACGATTGCATTCGACTTTACTCAGTCTCAAATCGGGACGGAGCCTGCATCTGCGTTCGCAGACATTACATACATTGCCCAGTCAGTTGACTTACCGAATTGGGATATAGAAACCCAAACTATTAATCAATATAACAAACGCAGGACTATTGCTACTCACGTAGTATATAAGCCTGTTACTGTTACTTTCTTTGATACAGTAGATAACAAATTCAAGAAGCTATTACTGGCATATATGAATTACACTAGTCGTAATTTCGGATTAGCCAATGCCCCGTCATTTCCTGGTGCTGACGCTATCTTAGCAAAAGACTTGCTAGCAGCAGACGAAGGTTTTAATGGTGAGTATGGACAAAAAGTAGCAGACGATGTAATGGATAACTTTATTAGTACATTGCAGATTAACCAAGAGCAAGGCGGATGGATTACACCTGTCCAATTATTAAATCCAAAAATTATATCAGTCGCTAGAGATAATTTAGATTACACTAACGGCAACGGCGTTATTAAGTGGTCAGTCACATTCCAGCCGGAAGGTATTCTCCACTTGCCTGATGTACGTCACCCAGATTATACAGGTGAAGTAGCAGGCGCAATCGGTACACCATCGACCGGTAATCCAAATCGAATGGGACAGGGCAACGTGATGGCAGCGATGTCAAGTGCAGACTCTGTCGTATCATCTGCTCAGAATACAATACAGACTACAAACGCAATTAGCAGTTCGATGAACAATGTAATACGGGCAACATCTAGCCCGACCGCAGCACTAAACGGTATATTATCTAATCCAGGTGGCAGTATTCCATTGGGCACTGCCATTAACGGAAGCAGTATAGGAAGCAGTATAGGTAAAATTGCATCTGGTGTGGCTGGCGTAATTGGCCCAGTTACAAAGATAGCAGGTATCGCAGGTGCTATTACACAGCTACCAGGTATGAGCAAGTATATGAAAGGTCCACTGGGACAAATTGCTAGCACTGGATTGAAGCTTCGAGCAGCAGGCAGTATTCTTAATGCGTTGCCTGGAGCACAGAGTGGTTTACAAAAATATATTAAAGGCTTTGATCCTCGAAGTCTTGGCGGAGGTTGGCTATGACACAACCAGTAAACAAACAGCACTATGAACTAGTACTAGGAGAATTACAATCTAAGGGAATAAGTAATGCAGTGGCGCAAGTCTTTGCTTACGAAATTCTAGTAATTAGTAATTTAACTGGTCAAAACTATAGATCGATACTAAAATCAATTAGTGCCAGTGGTATATCATTTGACAAGTTAACCCTTGAGCAATTAAACTTAATGCGTCCTAGTGGTAACAGACTAGGCTCATCTACAATCAACACGACTCCGCATTTGGTTTCTCGTGAAATCTCCTAATGTCCAAATATAGTCAAGGTACATACGTAGTACTCAATCCTGACAAATATCTAGGTACCCGTGCACCTACATACCGTAGTTCTTGGGAAATGACATTTATGCGTTTCTGTGATAACCATCCAGGTATCATTAATTGGGGTAGCGAGTGTTTGCGTATTCCTTATCGTAATCCATTCACTGGCCGTAATACATTCTATGTGCCGGACTTTTTAATAATGTATCAAGACAAGGGCGGCAGCAAAGTAACTGAGCTAATTGAGATTAAGCCACGTAATCAAGCCCGCATTGAAGAAGCTAAGAGTCAGCAGCAGAAGGCGGCAGTGGTGTTAAATATGGCTAAGTGGGCAGCAGCAAAAGCCTGGTGCAAAACACACGGAGCAGTCTTCAGAGTAGTTACCGAGGAAGATATTTTTAACAGAATGGGTAAAAGAAAATGACAAAGCGTTTAGAAGAATTATTTAATCTAGATTCCGTCCCGGATGATCATATCAATAATACCCCGATGCCATTGAATCCAGCACATAATCTAAATGCAATGGAAGCCGAGCAAGTAATGGAAGTAGCCGACAAGATTGACAAAGCACTACCGCAAGTACGTGGAATGGAAGCAGACGATGCAGACTTTGACGACTATGCCCGCAAGGCTATGGAAACATACGATAGGTTAGTTGACCTAGGTATGAACGTAGATGATCGTAATGCTGGTACTATTTTTGATGTAGCAAGCAAGATGATGAGTAACGCTATTACTGCAAAGACTGCAAAGCTAGATAAGAAGCTAAAAATGATCGATTTGCAAATGAAGAAAGCTCATTTGGATTTAAAAATAGAACAAGAAGAAACTAAAAAAGCTAACGCAGATCAAGGCGCAAAGCTAGGAACAGGCGAAGTAATTGAGTCAGAGGGCGTAATTGTGTCTGATCGTAATAGCCTACTTAAAGAAATAATGGCCCACGTTAGGGAACAGAAAGATAAATAATCGTATACGAGGATTCATTATGAAGAAAAACCTATTAGAGTACATAGAGCAAAATCAAAAGGATGCAGAAGTTCGCATCAAGTTTGCCTTTGAACCAGAAAAAGAACAATTAGACAAATTAGAACGTCACTTGAAGAAGTATGACGCACAAAAAGTTAGCGCACCACAGCGTGTAATGTTACAAAGCGCACCATTGGATTTCCCAGACTTTAAAGGTTACGAAATTTATGTTGTAGATGCAAGTTGTGCACTACCGGTTAGTAGCTTTGCACTACAGCAAGAATTATGCAAAATCTTGGAAATCCAAGAAGCATTAGTCCGTGTACGTGTTGTAGGCGAGCCAAGTGAAGTAGAACAAGAGGCTTTAGAAGCTGATGCTAAAGACAAAACAGAATACAAAGCACGTTTAGAAGATGCTAAGTATTCCGAAGTCAAGCAAGAAAAACAAAAAGTCTACGGTAACAAACCAACAGCAGACTTTATTAAAGACATTAGAAAGCATACTCGTAAATATGAGTTTGCAAAAAAGACTGAAATTAAACCAGCGCAACTACCAACTGAAGATGGTAAGACAAGTCCCATCAATGGCCGCAATACAATTCCGGACCCAATGAACATAGGGAAAGGAAAGAAATAATGGAACAAGTATACCAACTAACCATCCAGACGCCTACTAAGATTATTACTATGCAAACTACTGACCCCGAGGATGTAGTTAAGCTAATGCAATTAAGTGGTCAGTCTGTTGTGAGCCACGAAATTGTCGCCATTGATGCTCCGGAAGAAATGGATTCCGAAGAAGGTGAAGAACAAGAAGTCGAAGAGGAATATCAAAATACTCCGGCTAATACCAGAGAGCGTCAGCCACGTGTCCACGGTGACATTACTGACTTTGGCGCCCCGGGTACTGGGCGCGGCCAAAAAGGCAGCGCAAAGAACAAGCCGTATGGCAGTGGTGATAATCCATTGACATTCGAAGGATTAAAAGAATCTTACGGTAAATTTAAGAGCAAATAAATTGCTCAACATAAACAAAGTAAAGGGGGCGACCCCTTTCTTTGCCTAAAACAAATATGGCAGATATAGAATTAGTTAAACGTGCTTATACCACAGAGAGTTACACTCCTGATATGGTAGAAGAGATCTTAAAGAGTGCATCCGATCCGGTGTACTTTATTAAGACTCATATGTGGATTCAGCACCCCACAAAAGGTCGAGTTAAATTCGATTTATTTGATTATCAAGTCGAGTTGATTAACTGTTACCACAATAATCGTTATAGCATTAATATGTTAGGACGACAGATGGGCAAGTCAACTTGCGCAGCAGGTTACTTATTGTGGTTCGCAATGTTCCAACCAGACAGTACGATCTTAATCGCAGCGCACAAACATACAGGCGCACAAGAAATTATGCAGCGTATTCGTTATATGTACGAAAACTTGCCTAACTACTTACGAGCAGGCGCAACGAGTTACAACAAAGGTAGTTTAGAGTTCGACAACGGTAGTCGTATTGTATCAGCAACTACAACAGAAAACACTGGCCGTGGTATGTCATTAACTTTGGTATACTTAGACGAGTTTGCATTCGTTAAACCACGTATCGCACAAGAGTTCTGGACATCACTAAGTCCTACATTAAGTACTGGCGGTAAGTGTATTATTACATCTACTCCTAACAGCGACGATGACCAGTTCGCACAGATTTACAGATTAGCTAACAAGACAATTGATGCATACGGCAATGATACTGGCATAGGTGCAAACGGATTCCGTAGTATTATGTTCCCGTGGAGCTTCCA
>Ga0075464_10001425_pt1 | contig 10764 bp, 9 predicted proteins | sample DEB19_08_DNA_5_FD_75068 | JGI IMG/M metagenome (GOLD analysis project Ga0075464, IMG submission 75068) | Aqueous microbial communities from the Delaware River and Bay under freshwater to marine salinity gradient to study organic matter... | ecosystem: Environmental > Aquatic > Marine > Coastal ...
TACGTCACCTATATCTACACCTGAGTTTGCTGCTAGGGTTGAACCAGAAGCATCAACGGCTAAAGCACCACTAGGATTAACCTTAACGTCTACATAACTACCGCCACCAGCAGTAGTAAGACCATGCATAACTGCATTAACTACTAGACCTGTATCTGCTGCTACTACTTGCGTACTAAGAGTTTTAGCAGTAATAGCTTGAATAAGTGTGCCATCGTCACCCATAACTATTGTTCCTGTAGACGTACCTTTGGCTGCACCGTCTGCGTATTGTGTACCACCACCAAATGAGGTTATCTGTGCGCCTGTTCCGTCAACGATACCAACTGTAAGGGGGTTAGAAGCTGTAAGGTCTAAGACTGTTGCTTTGATTGCAGTATTTACACCGTCTATGATAGCACCATCACCGCCACCACTACCTCCAGGCTGTGTCATTCTCTCCCATAGAGAACTGCCAGAATTCCACACATAGTTTGCTGACTTCTTAGCAGATATATTATCGCCAGTATAGTCAGGACCAATATGCTCCGATTCTGAATCTTGTCGTTCTATATTACCAACTCTAGGACTAGGCATATAGTGACCTCATCTCTCTGTCCAACGCACGACTTTGCATATCTAATTTGGCAAACCTATAAGCAGATTTAATGCTGTCGGTGCCTGTAATGCGCTGTGCATCTCGTATCACCTTAATAATGTCATAATACTCAGTTGCGCCATTCTGTGCAGCCCATTCAACCATTTTAGTTATCATACTATTAGTTTCTGGATCTACTCGGCTGTCTATAGGAATATTAAAGAAGTCAAATATCTTATACATAGATAACTCATCTAGGGGATTTTGAAATACATAACCAGGCTCCCCTACTATTGGTGCAGGTACAGTTGTAGTATCAGTAGTATAAACAGGTTGACTATCTCTTGGTATGCGGTTTGCTAAGTCTTGAGCAATCTGAGTTTCATTCATAGCATAATTATAGCACTTATTACAACAAATAGGATAGTTTTAGGGGTTTCTTGCCAGCCCTAATAGCCTTCATGGTTTTGTCGTGTAGCTCTCCGTTGGGTGGTATTTCTGGGTGTAGTACTGGTTCTTTAGTGTGGTTGATTAGTTGCGGTCTGTTAGTTTCGTCTAATAAAAACCTATAGCCAAGTATCTCTGCACGTTCAGCTACATTACAATTATTCCAAGCCCAGCCATTATCATATTCTTCATCGTAACCACCAAGTTCTTTAAATGCTTTCATTGGTGCAAGTGCTACGTTTTCTTCCCATTCTTGCGGATAGCAGGTCCTTACTTCATCTTGCCAAGTATAACGTGGGTCTTCTTCGTCACCTTCGGGGTTTCTAGTAAGTGATGTTAAGAACAAGTCTGGTTTGGCTAACTTCATAAACTTTTGTAAACAATCTTCTTCCAATATAATTAAATCCTGAAAGAACATTATATATTTACCTGTACAAGCTCTTAGTCCAGCATTATCAGAAGCATTTAGGTTACTAGGACGTTTTTTTGCTGGTGCCTGTACTAGTGTTATGTCTAGGTTTGATTTACTAAGTTGTTTAGTATCTTCATATAGTATGCCACCTGGTTCATATACAATGACCCAGTTAAAGTCTTTAAATGTTTGTCTTTCTAAACTTTCAATAGCTACTTTTGCCCAACCACCTCGTTTGGTGACTGTTAAAACTGATACGGTAGGCTTATTTTGTGCCATAACAATAGTGTCCATTCTTAGGATAATATGGTTTATCACAGCGTTGGCAAAACATTATATGCGGTACCCTAACCCACATTTTCATTTTTCTGCCTCACATACAATACTTGATTCAGGTAAAAGTTCATTTATACCAAAACCAGTAGCCATTAGGTCTTCCTCTAATATCTCAGGCGTAAAACCCATGTAGTGAAAGTCGTATTCATCTATTTGTCCGCCAAAGGCATATTCAACTATTTGCCTATCCCTAGGGTTACGGATAATCATTTGTGCGTGCCAATAAAAGTTGGGTACTTCAATATAAAACTTACCACCATCTTTTAATAGGCCGTATACAAGCTCTAGGGCCTCTCTGGTGCGTTTCATAGGGAAATGCTCTAGTACATGTGTCATTTGAATTGCCTCACAACTGGCAGGCTCTACGTGCTTCGGCAAGTCCCAAAAGTCTGCAACAATATCAATGCCTGGTAAATCTAAAACGTCATGGTGAGTCCAGCCTGGGACCTGTCTCCTATTCGCACCAATAATTAACTTCATACCATGAACTCCTCTTGCTCACCTGCATGTATAATGGTGTAGTTTTTAATACTAGACTCATCAAACTTATCTAACCACCACTGTTTGGGGTGCATACTACAATGCGTACTATCCCCATGAAAGTCATATTCGTCAGTAGTAATCATGTGAAACTGGTTTCTAGCAGTTTTAAGACTAACTAATAGTATGGCTAGGTCGTTATCCTCAATGTGTTCTAGGAAATCAAATGATACTACTAGGTCGTACTGGGTAAAATCCATAACGCCTTTGGTAACGTCCCAATTTTTAACTAGTCCATTAGACTCGCCAGAAGCATACTCAGATATATCATAGCCAGACACCTTGACCCCTAAATCCTTTAGGTGCTTTAGCATGAATCCTTTTGCAGCACCTATTTCCAATACGCTCTTTGGCTTATAGGTCTTAACTATCCATTCAGCTCTTTCTTTAAAAAATGGCCAATCTATATATTCTCCATAGTTACTGCCACCATGATTTTCAAAATAATCTTTAGTGTATAGGTCTGCTACTGACATAATGCTAGTAAGCCTTTCTCTAATGCGTCTGCATACTGAATATGTGACCATGTGTTAAGTATGTGTTCCCTAGTGTCCATTACCCTGTCTTTATTGTCCAATATAGCTTGTCTAACTGCATCTGCATTAGCTTCTACTCTTATAACTCCATCATAATCGTACTTATCGCTATCAGTCACTATACAAGGTATATTCATAGCTAATGCTTCTAGTACTGTACGTTGTGAACCACCGATACTTTCACTAGTAATTGCTACTGTTCTAGTTGCAGCGTACATACGTTGTAGTACTTGTGCTGATACGTGGGGTAATACCAAGTTGCCTGCGTCTATACATACCTGCCAACATTCCTGTTCGTGAGTATCATACATATAACCAACAGCACAGGCAAGCATATCCCTAGTAGCTTCTGCAAACATATTGTGTCTTTTCCAGCCTGCAAACGTAGCAGGGAATAGGGTATCAAATATCTTAGTCTGTTGTACTGGCTTAAATAGGTCTGTATTAGTACCAAATGCCATAGATACAGGAAACCCTTTTTCTTTAAAAGTATCGTAGTAGGTGTTACTTTCTACAAATATATGATCCCATTCTTCGGTTTGTATAGTAATACGTTCACCACCAGCAAAACATAGTGCCATTGGTTTATTGTATTCAAGGTGTTTCCATAGATGTGGGCGTGTCATATCTGCCCAGTGTAAGAATACGTCTGGCCAAGTACCGTCCATTTCTGTTATTGGTAACAACTCTACCATTGGGTTGGGTATCATCTTTTCTGAATCTGTATACGCTCTTACTTCATGTCCACGCTTCTGTAATTCTACTACGGCAGCGGCAAGTCCGTCTGACCAAGTATACGCTTGCCAGAATTCAGGATTCCAATCCCATACGAAAGCAATTTTCATAACGTAAACTCCTCTATCCAGCCCTTAGCCACCGACTCCCAGCTATTCTTTTCTCTTACTTGTGTCATCATTTCTGTAACAATAACCTCGTCTGCTGGATTCTTTAATCTCATTATTAAACCATTAAGGAACTTGGCTACTCCACCTTCTTCCCATTCACCAATAGATTTAGTGCTGTCCATGTGGAACTTATCACCAAACGCAACCATCTCAGCAAGTGCAGCAAAGTCAGTAGTAACTGGCCACGCACCACCAGCCTGTGCCTTTACAGCGGTGATGCAATATATTTCAGGAAATTGTGTTGGGTATGCCCAGACACCAGATTGCTGTATAAGTTTTACAATTTCTTGTTGTCCAATACGACCCATATCATCAACGCCAAGTTCTGCCATTTTAGCGACTATCTTATCTTTCCAGCCCATACGTTCAGGATTATTGCGATACATATTATCGTAACCTTCCCAGCCGTAGCATACCTTTAGTGTAGCGTCTGGCACTTGTGCTAAAACTTCTGGCCACATATCAAGTAGTGTATCAAGACCTCTTAGCTGACTACTCATATATACAACTTGGTGTGGGTTACGATTATGCTTGCCATCTTCTTCAATAAAGTCATCAGGGTCTATGCCGTTACCAGTATAAAATATCTTATCCTGGGGGATTGATGGGTAAACGGTGGAATGGTATTTGCTTAGTAGCATTATCTTATCTACGTTCTTTAGACGTTCGGGTGTAAATTCTGCGTCATCCATAACATCGTGCATCCATACATACGTCTTGCGTGTGCTAAATTTAGCGTCTAATAAGAATGGCGCTCGCCATAATACTAGTACGTCAAACTCATCTCTTGAATCAAACTCCCAATAATTCTTATACACTACACCGTCATAAACACCGTCTTTTAGCCCAACTTCGTTATATACAGTAACTGCCCATCCTAAATTAACTAGGTGCTTAGATAGACGTATAACAGCTTCTTCACTACCACCAATACCAGATTCAAGACTCCAAGGACCCCAATCTTTTAATATTCCACTACCACAATAAATGACAATAGAATTATCTTTCCATTTCTTTGCAGTGTTAAATGGCTTCATTGCATTTAATATTGCTGGATTCTTTTTATAGTTATCGTCTAGTTTACTATAAGCTATAAGTGCTTTTTCTTTTGGTAACAATTTTATTGCGTTGATAAAGCTTTTAGTAGTATTACGTTCTTTAATTATAGATTTAACCATAGCTAAATAGTCAGTAGTATATTCGTCTGGTCTAATATTTAACGCTTCTTCAGCCAACTTAACGGCAAGTTCAATATCTACTCCACCTAGCTCTAAATGACATTCAGCAAGCATCATATAGGTACGGTATGTGTTTTCTAATGGATTTACCACTAATGAGGTATCTTTAGGCATTTTAATAATAAGTGCTTGTTCTAGCCACATAATAGCTTTAGCCCACCGTTCGTTAGTCATTTCTACTGAACCCAATTCAACAAATGCAGTAGCTTCTTTAGGGTTTTCATATAATGCTTGTAAAAAGTGTTCTACGGCTCTAGTATTGTCTTTTCTTTGGTCACGTTGTATTCTGCCAAGCCATACGTGTGCCTGCGCCCGTTCTTGATCCCAGCCAGATACTTTAAGGTATGCTTCAAGTAGTTCAATAGCCTCATCATATCTTCCAGCATCAACATAGGTTGTGCCTAAGTAGTATAATGTTCGTGCATCAACATTATCTTTTTCTTCATCTAGCATTTGTTCCATTATGCGTATATTGCGTTCTATGCTTGCGTCTTTGCGCTTATCTGAAGCATGGTGTACTACTGCAAAATCACTAGTGCGTACACGCCTAACCATTCTGGTTTCATTCAATGTTTCATGTAGTCTAGCTTTCCACACAAAAGAACCGTTATTTCTTATAATTCGCAAGTTAGTATGTACAGTAGTCACATTACCAAACTCGTCAGTATCGTAATCATACCTAACACCTATGCCGTCTATTGCAGAGGTAGTTAGATTAACAACTTGTCTTATTTTATCTGGCTTATCTACTGTGTCGTCACTATCTAACCAGATTATAAACTCGTAGTCTTTTGTAACTTGGTTAAAGTTATAGTTACGGCAAGCAGAAAAATCATCTATCCAAGTAAAGTAACTAACTTTAGCACCATATTTTTCACATACTTTAATAACCTTCTTAGACGGTTTAATACCTTCTTTGGTGTTAAGAGTTATGAATATACCATTAACGTGCCTGTACATGTTCTTTAAACAGTTATCTAATAGTATAGCTTCATCGTCTGTTGCTTTTACTATCATTGCTAGTGCTATTTTAATCATTAAAATGACTCCTTTTCAGCTATTCTAAACATTGGAAAATTTCTTACAAACCAGTGGAAGTGTTCTTTATCTTTAAACATTGTAGGGTATGAATCTACAATAGCATTAACTAATTCTGGTGGAATTGCTAATACTTTACGAAGTCCTGATTTATGACTTTTAATAAGATGTGGGTCAAGAAACGCTTGACCACCAGCATTCTCTAGTTCGTCATCTTTCTCTTGTTTTACACATAATTCTATATACCCAGGGAACTTACGTTCAAACAGGCCTATTATAAATTCTAAGTTTTCTTTGTCTTTTTTATCTGGCATACCTACTAAAGATGCATAGTCTTTTATCATAAGCGCATACTAGCAAATAAAAAAAGACCAGTCAATAACGACTGGTCTAATTTTAACTAAGTTGGTTAGCCAACGAAGAATCCACCACGATAAGCTGAACTTTTTTCGTTCAAGCCTACTAGTGTTAGTTCACCTTCGATAAGAACTTTGGTTGCAGAACCAGTCTTAGCAAGAGGTGTTGCCTGTATGCGACGACCAGTTAGGTAGTCAACACGCCATTTGCTTGTGTCTACTGCTAGAACACCAGCTGTACCAGCAGCACTTGGTACTTCACGACTAATACGGAACTCGTGTATACCAAATGAGCTTTCGTAGAAAGTTGTAGATAGAATCTGTCGCTTTTCTGAAGCATCAATGTTACGAGTTACGTTAGTTGTCCATTTGTCTACTACACGCTTTAGGTAGCTTCCGCACATAACCAAATCAGCAGCTGAATCAGTACCGTTGTCAAAGACACCAGCAATCATAGCGTTAAATTCGTCTTCACTGAAAGATGTTCCAGATGCACGAGCAGTTTTGTTAGTAGTAATCTGAGCGATTGCACCGTTCATTGAACGACCAACACCAGAAGCACCAGATGCACGAGTACCTAGAATAAGAGCTTTTTCGATGTCACGAGCAAGTTCTTTAAGGCGCTTGTTAGTTTGGTAGCTCATTGGGTTGTTTATGCCGTAATGAGGTAATGCCATTTCAGTATCAGATACTGTAACAGTTTTTTGGAACATTTGTACTGTGTTAGTGACACGAGTAGGTCCAGCAATATCAGCAACAGTAACGTCAGCACCTTCGATACCGATGTTAGCAGCAGCAGCTGTCAATGTGTCAATTTGCCATTCGTGCAATGTGTTTGATGCAGTACCTTCACCTAAGCTTGAAAGAAAAGGTGTTGAAGTAAAGTCAATGTTAGTTACTAAATCTACGACATCTTCCATGCGTGATGTATCTGTATAAGTGATTAAGCCAATAGGCATAATAATTCTCCTTGGTTAAAACTCAACCGAGGTTTATCCCCGTTTATTGCTGAGTGTATGGTTTTACAAATGATAGTTCTGCTATGGCTCTATCCATAGTCTTTCTATCTCCAGTTTTTCTATACTGTGCTAATAATTCTTCACGACTTTGTGTGTTTGCAACTGTACGAGTGTTGTTTGGTTGAACACCAATCTTAGCTCCTACTTTTTCAGATACTTTGTCTAATTTGCTTTTAAAAGCTGCGACAGCATCTTCGCTTGCATCCGTAAGTCCGAAACCTAGTTCTTTAGCAATTTCTAGTACTTCTGGTGCGTACTGGGCAATAATCTTTGATTCTTCTACAATAATAGATTGCTTCTTTGCCTCTGTTTCGCTTTCTAAGGCGATTCTTTGGTTTTCTGCTTTCTGTTGTTCATAAAGAGTTTTAAATTCTTGCTGTTCCTCAAGTTGGGCTGCTTTAGCTGCTGAATCAGCATCTTCTAAGGCTTTTAACTTGTTTCGTAGCATATTAGCTTCCATCTGGGCTTGTTCAGCTCTTTTGACTGCTTCTGCTACTGCTGGGTCAACATTGACTACGGGTATAGTTGCTGCTCCGTTTACGTTGTTATCGAGTGGCTGTGTCATAGCCGTTTCACCGTTGGGTGTGTCTGACATAATTGTTTCTCGCTTCCATGCGTTAATTACGAGGTTCTATCAGGAACCTATACTAATAGTATTACTAACTGTTGTATAAATGTCAACGATTCACAATAGCGTTAAAGTCTACTGGCTGTTTCTTTCCACTAGTTTTTTTAGCTAAACTTGCTTCACGTTTTGCCTTTAGTATTTCTGAACTAGAGTGTTTTATTAGTAAAGGTGCTGAATCTGATTTTACTACTGTTCCATCTTTAAGAGTTATACTTGGTTTAAATACTGGTTTAGTAATAGTTACTCCAGATGCTTTAGCTCTCTCTAGCCAGTACTTCTGTAGTTCTTGATCCTGTAACGATAGTTCTGATGGATTTCTATATACTATGCCAAAGTCAGTCTTATCTGTACCCACTAACCTATTTGCAACGTCACGAAGATTTTGTTGCTTAGAAGGTAGACCTACGGTACGTCCTGGGAATGTAAATGCACTACCTATCATATCTGTAATAGCCATAGCCATACGTCCCTTAACTGATTGTGGTATCTTGGTAGAAAATATATCGCCCGTTTTAGGGTCTACATAAGGTGCTTGTCTAGGTATTATACCTTGGTCTTGTAGAATAGTACTCCATACTCCAAATGGTAATCCACCTAATTCTCCTAAGTCCATAAAACTACCCCTATCACCCTGAAGGGTTTTCATTGTCCATTCTATTGAGTTTACAGGTGTTATCCATTTCATAAAACGTATTTCATTAGCATAATCTTGTTGCCAAGACATACCAGCGTCACTCTTTAACCAATTCTCATAATTCCATAAACCTCTTATAATAGCGCCCTGTACCATTGGAGTCTGGTTAGCTATAGCTTTTACTGCTAAAGAAGTGACTTTAAGGTTATAGCGTGCTGGGAATACTGCTAAGTTCATAGCTTTAGCTAAATTACTATTTAGTATTCCTTTGGTTGGATACTGTACAATCGGTCTAATCATATCAATAACGTCTTGTCCTCTTGTAGTCAACAATGTATCAACTGTCATTTTATACTTTTCTGCTAAATCATAGACTACACTGGCTAACTCACGTTTTTGCACGTTACCTATGTTTGCAGTTATTCTACCTAAAGCTACATTACTGGCACCTTCACCAAACATAGTAGCGTCAAGCATATTAGCTTTTTCCATTTTAGCTACAATTTCTGTCAATATTTCTTTACTTGGCCTGTTACCAAAGCCTAAGAATGTAGACAGATGGGTACTTCTACCGCTCGTTGCAGCAGTACTAAGTAAGTTTGTTTCTACCATTTCCTGCAAACGAAAGAATGGGTTAAACGTATAGCGTAATGCACCCTGAACTCTACCATATATAGATTGTAGTCTACCTGTATATGGTATTGCTTGTGCGGCACTAGTAGCTTTGTCGGCTAATCCTATAAGGGCAAGTGGTACATCTACGTGAGCTTTAGTAATGGCGTTTTGTATTTTACCAGCAGATTCTTTACTAATTTTTATACTTGCATCACCTAGCGCTTTTACTATTTCTCCATTGGTCATTTGTCTTACATCAGTTAAAGTTTTAGTTTTTTCTACAAAATCCTGTAGAGCATTTAATACATCAACACCTTTTGAGCCTACGCCTAATTTGTCTATAGAGTTTGCGGCATTAGTAGTAACCATTTTATATGCTTCAGCCGTAGATTGCTGTGCGCTTAAACCTAATTTTTCTAATGTTCTTCCAATAGCTCCAAATGCAGGAGACTTACCCCTTACCAAAGCAACGTCATCTCCAAGTAATTTAGTTAATTCTCCCACTGGTGCCTTGCTTGCAAGCCCAAATGTCTGTGCCATTCCATTCTTAACTTCACCAACTAGCGTAGAAGCTAGTTTAGAACCAGATGCTTCAGCTATAGATATAAATGGGTGTGTTACAAGTTTGGGTAGTCCTATTACATATCCTGTTGCAAGTAATTCTTTCTTTAGTTTTCCAGTTATACCTTTTACATACTTAGCAGTTTTGATAGACTCTATACCACCCTTAATGTGTCCAATAGTCTTACCATTTTCTATACTGTCGGTAATATCCTTCATTATGTCAGCGTGCTGAGTCCATTGCACGCCTTCTTTTTCTGCTTTATCTAAGTATTCTACAATGGCTTGTTTTTGTGCCTTTAATAGTTCAGTTTTACCCTTTAGACCAGCTTCCTTAAACGCAGTTAAGGTGTCTTTGGAAATAGTATCTATAGCTTTAATAAGTTTAGTAATATCTTGTCGTGCAAATTTAATAGGTACTACTTTATCGCCAGCATTTATTATGCCCTTAGCTATAAGTTTAGGAGTGGCCTCGACTCCTATTTCGCCAGCTCGTTGCCACTGCAACATATCCTCCATCACATTTTCTACATTTATTTCTTTATTGGCAGGTATAAGCTTACCAATTATTCCTTGCATTGTTGCTACTGCTGCCGCTCCAGCTACACGACCACGACCAAGTGATTCCTGAGCTGATTTAAGTGCTGCAAGTACTTCTGGTGGTTGCTTAGCTAACCAGGCCCAACCCTCAGCAGCATCGCCAGTCTTACTAGACATTCTAAATATGTGGTCTAATAATGCTCCTTCTATCTTAATTCCACCACGTTGTATAATTTCAAGTACTGCTGGGTCTGTAATATTTTTAGTAAATAGTTCTGTTGCTGAAGCTAGTTCACTACCGAACATTGATACCTTAATTGCTGAACCCGTCTTGCCAAATGTTTTTACCAAAAATCCCAGTGGGCCACCCTCAAGTGCCATA
>Ga0075464_10001427_pt1 | contig 10752 bp, 10 predicted proteins | sample DEB19_08_DNA_5_FD_75068 | JGI IMG/M metagenome (GOLD analysis project Ga0075464, IMG submission 75068) | Aqueous microbial communities from the Delaware River and Bay under freshwater to marine salinity gradient to study organic matter... | ecosystem: Environmental > Aquatic > Marine > Coastal ...
GAGCATGTGCCCGTTTCCATTTATTTGGTCAACGGTATCAAGCTGCAAGGCCAAATCGAATCATTTGATCAATACGTCGTGTTGCTGCGCAACACCGTGACGCAAATGGTCTACAAGCATGCGATCTCGACCATCGTGCCGGGCCGTGCTGTCAACTTCAACCCGACGGACGGCACAGGCAGTTCGCCTGAAGTCTGAGCTTAAAAGCTCTCCAAAAAGGGCTGTTTCAGCCCTTTTTTTACGCCTTATTTTTAGACTGACCGCTTGAACGACACCACACCACAATCCACCGGCATCACCATCTTGGTGGGGGTCGACTTCGGCTTGCCGCATTTCGATGGCGAGCTCGAAGAACTCGGCTTGCTTGCCAAAACTGCCGGCTTGACGCCAGTGGCTCGCATCACCTGCAAACGCAAAGCGCCTGATGCGGCCTTGTTTGTGGGCAGCGGTAAGGCGGACGAAATTAAAGAGTTGGCTTTGATGCATGGGGCCACAGAGATTTTGTTTGACCAAGCCATCAGTCCCGCCCAGCAGCGCAACCTAGAGCGCCACATGGGGATTGCGGTGTATGACCGGACCTTGCTCATTTTGGAGATTTTTGCCCAGCGCGCTCGCAGCCATGAGGGTAAGTTGCAGGTCGAATTGGCCAAACTTCACTACCTCAGCACACGCTTGGTGAGGCGCTGGTCTCACTTGGAGCGTCAAAGCGGCGGTATTGGCATGCGTGGTGGCCCAGGCGAAACTCAGATCGAGCTGGACCGTCGAATGATCAATGACACCATCAAACGTACCCGCGAGCGCTTGGAGAAGGTCAAACGCCAGCGCAGCACGCAGCGCCGCCAACGCAACCGCCGCGATGCCTTCACCATCTCGCTGGTCGGATACACCAACGCAGGCAAGTCGACCTTGTTCAACGCCTTGGTCAAAGCGCGCGCCTATACGGCTGACCAGTTGTTTGCCACGCTGGACACCACCACGCGACAGCTGTACTTGGGCAACCAAGACGGTACGGGCCGCTCGGTGTCCTTGTCAGACACGGTGGGCTTCATTCGAGATTTGCCACACGGGTTGATTGATGCCTTCCAAGCCACCTTGCAAGAGGCGGCGGATGCCACGTTGTTGATGCATGTGGTGGATGCCTCCAACACCAACTACCCCGAGCAAATGAACGAGGTGCAAAAGGTATTGGCGGAAATCGGTGCTGCCGATGTGCCGCAGGTCTTAGTCTTTAATAAACTCGACGCGATGAGCCCTGAAACACGGCCGTTGCAGCTACAAGATCACTTCACGGTGGACGGTCTGAGCGTGCCGCGCTTTTTTGTGAGCGCCCAAACCGGCGAGGGTTTGGCCGCTTTGCGTGGATTTTTGGCACAAGAAGCACTGGCCCAGATGCCAGAAGACCATGCGATTACGCAGGAATTGGAATGAGGCCTGTTTCATTAGGCACAATCAAGACTTCAGAGAATAAATAACGATGCGCATGAACTCCACACCCCACTCGGTCAGCTCCAAATCTTGGCGCGCGCGACTGCTCGGCATGTTCAACCTCAACGATGGTCGTTGGGGCCGTGACAAAGATGGCAACCCCACGTTTGACCCCACTGGCACACAAGGCACACCGACCGAAGAGAAGAAGCCAGAAGTTCCGCCACGCCCGCCTGCCGGTGTGGGGGGGCCACCTGATTTAGACGAACTGTGGCGCGATTTCAACGCCAAGTTGTCGGGTTTGTTTGGTAACCGCAATGGCGGCTCGGAGCCCCCTCAGAACAATGGTGGCAATGGTGCGCCTAAGGGTCCTGACTTCAAGGTTGCTCGTTTTGGCGCAGGTGTGATTGGTTCTGTGTTGTTAGTTGTTTGGATGTGCACCGGTTTCTTCATCGTGCAAGAAGGTCAGCAAGCCGTCATCACCCAATTTGGTCGTTACCACTCCACCGTAGGCGCTGGTTTCAATTGGCGTTTGCCGTATCCGTTCCAACGCAATGAGTTGGTTTTCGTGACGCAAATTCGATCTGTCGATGTGGGCCGTGACAACATCATCAAATCCACAGGTTTGCGCGAATCAGCCATGCTGACGGAAGATGAAAACATCTTGGAAATCAAATTTGCCGTGCAATACCGTTTGACGGACGCCCGTGCTTATTTGTTTGAAACCAAGAACCCGACCGACACCGTGGTGCAGGCTGCTGAAACAGCCGTGCGTGAAGTGGTCGGCAAGATGAAGATGGATGCGGCGATGTCTGATGAGCGTGACCAAATTGGTCCACGCATTCGCACCATCATGCAGTCCATCTTGGATCAATACAAAGTTGGCATCGAAGTGGTGGGCATCAACCTGCAACAAGGCGGCGTCCGCCCCCCCGAGCAAGTGCAAGCTGCGTTTGATGACGTACTTAAAGCGGGTCAAGAACGCGAACGCGCCAAGAACGAGGCTGAAGCCTATGCCAACGACGTGGTGCCTCGCGCGGTCGGCGCCGCTTCGCGTCTGAAGCAAGAGGCCGATGGTTACAAAGCCCGCATCATGGCTCAGGCCGAGGGCGATGCCCAGCGCTTCAAGTCGCTGGTGACCGAGTACCAAAAGTCACCCCAAGTCATGCGCGACCGTTTGTACATCGATGCCATGCAGCAAATCTACAGCAACACCACCAAAGTTCTGGTGGATACCAAGCAAGGCTCCAACCTCTTGTATTTACCTTTGGACAAAATCATCCAACAAAGCAGTCAGACAAATGCCGCACCTGCTGCTGCAGTTGATGCCGCCGCCAATGCTGCGAACACCACCCCCACCAACCCTGCTGCTGCGGCTGATAACCGCGCACGCGATGGCCGCACCCGCGACCGTGATGGCCGTTGATCAAGGGAACGAACATGCAAAATAACAAAATCGGTTTCTATATTTCCTCCGCCTTGGTGGCTTTGGGGATCCTGAGCTCTACGCTGTTTGTGGTGGATCAACGCCAGTTCGGCGTGGTGTATTCCTTCGGCCAAATCAAAAGCGTCATCACTGAGCCTGGTCTCAACATCAAGCTGCCGCCACCTTTCCAAAACGTGAGCTATATCGATAAGCGTTTGCTCACGCTCGACAACGCCGACACCGAGCCCATGCTCACCGCTGAAAAACAACGCGTTGTGATTGACTGGTATGCCCGTTGGCGCATCACTGACCCCTCGCAATACATCCGTAACGTAGGTTTGGATGAAAACGCCGGCGCTGTGCAACTCGCCCGTGTCGTGCGCAATGCGTTCCAAGAAGAAATCAACAAACGCACCGTCAAAGAGCTGCTCTCGCTCAAACGAGAAGAGCTGCTCGAAGGCGTCAAGCGTGAAGTGCTGGCCGCCGTCAAAGGTGCCAAGCCTTGGGGCGTTGACGTGATTGATGTGCGAATCACCCGCACCGACTATGTGGATGCCATCACCGAGTCTGTGTATCGCCGCATGGAAGCCGAGCGCAAGCGCGTAGCCAACGAGTTGCGGTCTACCGGCGCTGCAGAAGGTGAAAAAATCCGCGCCGATGCTGACCGTCAACGTGAAGTGACCGTCGCCAACGCCTACCGCGAAGCGCAAAAAATCAAGGGCGAGGGCGATGCTGAAGCTGCGCGTTTGTATGCGGACTCCTTTGGTCGCGATGCCAACTTCGCCCAGTTCTACCGCAGCCTAGAAGCCTACAAAACCACGTTCAGCAAAAAGAGCGACGTGATGGTGGTCGATCCTTCCAGTGACTTCTTCAAAGCCCTGCGTAGCAGCGGCAGTGGTACTGCACCTGCAGCCAAGAAGTAAGAGGACAAGGGTATGAGTTTTGACGGCGATACGCTGTGGGTGGCGTTCGGCTTGATGTTGATTTTTGAAGGCATCTTTCCGTTCCTGTCGCCCCAAGGGTGGCGCGACAAAATGGCACAGCTCTTGGTATTGCATGATGGCCAAATTCGCTTTTTTGGCTTGGTCTGCGTCCTCATTGGGCTATTCATGTTGTGGTGGCAAGGTTAAGGGGCGATAAGCCCTGTAAAATCTTGGTTTTAACAGCCTCTCTCAATTCCATGTCTGCTTGGGTTCTGCCGGATCACATCGCCGATGTTCTGCCTTCTGAGGCCCGGCACATCGAAGAACTGCGTCGTCTATATTTGGACACAGCACGCGGTTTTGGCTACGAGCTGGTCATGCCACCGTTGCTCGAACACCTTGAATCCTTGTTGTCTGGCACCGGCCGCGCACTTGATTTACAAACGTTCAAGCTGGTTGACCAACTCTCAGGTCGTACCTTGGGCCTTCGCGCTGACACCACACCGCAAGTCGCCCGCATTGATGCCCATTTGCTCAACCGCGCTGGCGTGACGCGCCTGTGCTACTGCGGCCCCGTGCTGCATACCCGCCCAGACCGTCCATTCGCCACCCGCGAGCCCTTGCAGTTCGGCGCTGAGATTTACGGCCATGCAGGCCTTGAAGCCGACCTTGAAGTGCTGCATTTGGCGCTTGACAGTCTGAGCGCCGTGGCGATCAACCAATTCACCGTCGATTTGAGCGATGCGCGCATCGTGCCCGCCTTGCTCGACGGCGTGTCCCTGACCTCACAAACGCGCGAGGCGCTGCACAGCGCCTTGGCTGCAAAAGACACCTCACGTGTTCAAGCCCTCACGCAAGACCTGCCTGCCCATGTGCGTCACGCGCTAACCGCCTTGGTCAGCTTGTACGGTGATGCGTCGGTGCTGGACCAAGCCGATAAGGCGTTTGCCCCTTGGCCTGTCGTTTTACAAGCGCTTGCTGAGTTGCGTCAAATTGCCGCTGACTTGAGCGGCGTCGCCGTCACCTTTGACTTGGCTGATTTGCGTGGTTACGCCTATTACAGTGGTGTGCGTTTTGCCATCTTTGTGCCTGGCGCCAGTGATGCATTGGTCCGCGGTGGCCGTTATGACGAAGTAGGCGCGGTGTTTGGCCGTAAGCGTCCCGCCGTAGGATTTAGTTTAGACCTGAAAGAGTTGGTCAATGTGGTGCCCGAGCGGGCCCTCAAAGCGGCTATTCGTGCGCCTTGGGGAACCGCCAAAGGTTTACGCGAAGCCATTGCCACCTTGCGTGCCAATGGGGACACCGTGGTCTGCGTTATGCCTGGCCACGAAAGTGAAGTTGATGAATTTGACTGCGATCGTGAATTGATCGAAGTTGCCGGCCAATGGGCAGTTCAAGCTCTTCCCGCTGGTCAAACCCTTTAATTTTTTAAGTAATCGAGTGGATATGAGCACACCCCAAGGACAAACCGTGGCTGCAACCAAAGGCCGTAACGTCGTCGTGGTCGGTACCCAATGGGGTGACGAAGGCAAAGGCAAATTGGTCGATTGGCTGACTGAAACTGCCACCGGCGTGGTGCGCTTTCAAGGCGGACACAACGCGGGCCATACCCTGGTCATCAATGGCGTGAAAACCGCTTTGCACTTGATTCCTAGCGGCATCATGCGCCCCGGCGTGAAGTGCTACATCGGCAATGGTGTGGTGTTGTCAGCCCCCAAACTGCTCGAAGAAATTGCAGGCTTGGAGAAGGCGGGCGTTGAAGTCCGTTCACGCTTGCGCATCAGCGAGGCTTGCCCGTTGATCTTGCCTTACCACGCGGCGATTGACATTGCCCGTGAAGCCGCCAAAGAGAAGGCCGGTACCGCCAAGATCGGTACCACTGGCCGTGGCATTGGCCCCGCTTACGAAGACAAAATTGCGCGTCGTGCGTTGCGCGTGCAAGATTTGAAGCATCCAGAGCGCTTCGCCACCAAGCTGCGCGAGAACCTCGAGTTACACAACCATGTGTTGACCGACATCTTGCACGCCCCCGCCGTCGATTACGACACCGTCTTCAACGAAGCCATGGCCTACGCCAAAGAAATCTTGCCAATGGTGGCCGACGTCTCACGCGAGCTGAATGAAGCCCACAAAGCGGGCGCAAACCTATTGTTCGAAGGCGCACAAGGCACCTTGCTTGACGTGGATCACGGTACCTACCCCTTCGTTACCTCCAGCAACTGCGTGGCCGGTAACGCCTCTGCCGGTGCAGGCGTTGGTCCGGGCTTGTTGCACTACATCTTGGGCATCACCAAAGCCTATTGCACACGCGTGGGCGGCGGTCCATTCCCCACTGAGTTGGATTGGGAAACCGAAGGCACACCGGGCTATCACATGTCGACGGTGGGTGCCGAAAAGGGCACCACCACGGGGCGTTCACGCCGTTGCGGCTGGTTTGATGCCGCCTTGCTCAAGCGTAGCGCCCAAGTCAATGGTTTGACCGGCTTGTGCATCACCAAGCTCGACGTGTTGGACGGTTTGACCGAGTTGCTCTTGTGCGTCGGCTACGAGTTGGACGGCGAACATATCGATATCTTGCCGATGGGCGCTGACGAGATTTCACGCTGTACACCGATTTACGAATCCATCCCTGGGTGGACCGACAGCACCGTGGGCGTGACCGACTACAACAAGCTGCCTAAAGCCGCCCAACACTACTTGAACCGTATTGCTGAGACCACCGGCGTACCGATTCACATGGTTTCGACCAGCCCAGATCGCGACCACACGATCTTGCTGACCCACCCCTACATCGCCTAACTATCAAAAGGACCTACCTATGTTGACCGAAGACGGCAAACACCTGTACGTTTCGTACGACGAGTACCACAACCTGATTGAAAAACTAGCCATCAAGATTCATCAATCTGGCTGGGAATTCGACACCATCCTGTGCTTGGCCCGTGGCGGTATGCGTCCAGGCGACATCTTGTCGCGTGTTTTTGACAAGCCTTTGGCCATCATGTCGACCAGCTCATACCGTGCGGATGCCGGCACTGTGCAAGGTCACCTTGACATTGCCCGTTTCATCACCACACCTAAAGGTGAAATCGCTGGCAAAGTGTTGGTTGTTGACGACTTGGCCGACACTGGACACACCCTCAAAGCAGTGGTTGATCAGCTCAAGAACAACTACGCCCCGATCACCGAATTGCGCACCGCCGTGATTTGGACGAAAGGCGTTTCGGCATTCGCGCCCGACTATTCGGTGGACTACTTGCCCACCAACCCTTGGATTCACCAACCCTTCGAGCCGTATGACAACATGCGCCCCGCAGCCTTGATGGAGAAGTGGAAGATTTAATCTTTCACTGCCACGCAAAGAACTCCGCCTAGTTGCGGAGTTTTTTTTGTCTGTCGTAATATGCGGGCATGTCACGCACTACCGACCTCATCCATCACCCGTATCAGCCACCGCTTGAGTTCGATGCGCCGCAAGTCGGCGTGTTCAAAGCCTCGACGGTGATCTTTCCCAATGTCGCGGCCATGCGGTCACGCGATTGGATGGACAAGTCAGCCTACACCTATGGCTTGCACGGCACGCCCACCACGTTCACGTTGGAGGAGCGCTTGGCCTCGCTGGAAGGTGGCACGCACTGCATCTTGACACCGAGCGGTTTGGCGGCGATTGCGCATGTGGATTTCGCCTTGCTCAAGACAGGCGATGAGGTCTTGATTCCAGATAACGCTTACGCACCCAACAAGTTGCTCGCTGAAGGCGAACTGGCCAGCTTTGGTATCACGCATCAGATCTATGACGCGATGAATTTGAACGACCTAGCCGCCCGCATCAACGAGCGCACACGTTTGGTGTGGCTCGAAGCTGCCGGCTCGGTGACGATGGAGTTCCCCGATTTGGTGGCGTTGGTCAAGTTGTGCAAGGCGCGTGGTGTGCTGTGCGCGTTGGACAACACCTGGGGTGCAGGCCTCGCGTTCAATGCGTTTGATTTGCAGCCGGGGAAGGGCGAAACGCCATTAGGTGTCGACCTGACTATCCATGCGCTCACCAAATACCCCAGCGGAGGCGGCGATGTCTTGATGGGCTGCATCGTCACGCGCAACGATGCATTGGCCCGGACCTTAAAGCTCAGCCACATGCGTTTGGGCACGGGTGTTGGCGCAAATGATGTGGAAACAATCTTGCGTGCCTTACCCAGCTTGCCACTGCGCTACCGCGCGCAAGACCAAGCGGCACGCAGCTTGGCGGCTTGGTGCTCCTCGCAGAAGGCCTTCAGCCAAGTGCTACATCCGGCCTTCATTGGGGCGCCCGGCCATGCCCACTGGCAACACCTCTGCGTCACGGCCGTTGAGCCCCAAGGTTTAGCGGCAGGGATCTTCAGCGTGGTGGTCGACGCGCGCTTCACCGCCAGCCAAGTGGATGCATTCTGCGATGCCTTGCACCTCTTTAAGATAGGCTACAGCTGGGGTGGCCCTATGAGTTTGGTCATGCCCTACAACATGGCGGCCAGCCGCAGTTGTGCGACGGTCCATCTGAAGCCTGGTCGTGTGGTGCGTTTTTGCATCGGACTAGAAGACGCAAACGACCTACAAGCCGATATTTCGCAGGCCTTGCACGCAACGAATTTACAAAACTAAACGAATAAGAAGGTGAGCCATGCAGCAACTGGTACCCGACGAACAGCAGGACCGTATTGAGATCAACTCGATCCATTTCATCGACCCCCTGCGTTGGCTTTGGATGGGGCTCCGTGACATGATCTCGCAACCTTGGATTTCGTTGTTCTACGGCGCTTGCTTTTGGCTGATGGCTTTGATCTTGTTGGCCGTTTTCAAAAGCAACCCCGAGTACACCTTGTCCGCTGTTTCGGGTTGTTTGTTGGTGGGGCCATTTTTGGCGATGGGTTTGTACGATGTCAGCATGCACATGGCGCGCGGTGAGCCCCCGAGCATGGGCAGTTCGCTCACCTGTTGGGAATCGCATGTGCGCAGCATGAGCATGCTGATCATGGTCATGGTTGTCATGGAGTTGCTGTGGGGACGTGCCTCATTGGTGGTGTTTGCCGTGTTCTTCAACACGGGAGGAATGCCCACCACGGCCACCGTGTTGGAGGCAGTGTTCAACCCCCAAAACTGGGAATTCATCTTGGCCTATCTGTGCGTTGGGGGTTTCTTTGCCGGCTTGGTGTTCGCCAGCATGATGGTGTCCATCCCTATGATTTTGGACCGCGACACCGACGCCATCACCGCGTGTATCACGAGCCTGCGGGTGTTTGTTGACCACACGGCGGTATCTGTGTTTTGGGGCTTGCTCATCACTGCCTTAGCCGTGTTGGCCATGTTGCCGTCAGCGGCCGGTTTGCTGGTGGTGGGCCCGTGGCTTGGCTTTGCCAGTTGGCACGCCTACCGAGGTGCGGTGCGCGTGACGGCGCCGCAAGTGGCCTGATGTTTTAAGCGGCGTTCGTCTGGCACAAAGCCTGCGCCACTTTGCGCAAACTCTCGGCATGGCGGTTGTCGGCCACACAGGCGATGGCCTGCGCGTTCTGCGTGAAGTTGCGAACCATCGATGAGGCGTACGTTGGGTCGTAGTGCAGAACCAATAGGTCTCGCACCACGTCTTCGATGTGTCCGGTGTTGACGCGTTCTTTCCAAGCCTCCACCACCGCTTTGCCGCGAATGGCCACCAAGGCATCGAGTCGTCGGCAGAATAAATCATGGTCCTGGACGAAGAAGTTGTAGTCTTCCATCAGCAAGGCCACGCGCTCTTCCAAGCTGATTTGCAATTCAAAGCAAGGACTCTCGCGCATGGCGAGCATCAACGACTCAGGAACAGACAAGTTACCCACTTTGCGGCTTTCAGACTCCACGAACACAGGGCGCGTCGGGTCAAAACTGCGCAAAGCTTGCCACACCAAAGTATCGAAGTGCTTTTGACTGGGTTGCGGTTGGCCAGGGATATGCCCCAGCACCGAGCTGCGGTGGCAGGCCAAGTCTTCAAGGTCCAACACTTGCGCCCCTTCCACGATCAATGCCTGCAGTAAACGTGTTTTGCCTGAGCCCGTGGGGCCTGAGATCACCTTGAATTGCAACGGTGCCACGCGCTTAGGAATATCTTCGACGAGTGCCGCGCGAAAGGCTTTGTAGCCGCCTTCAATCAGATTGACCTTGAAGCCAATTTGACCCAGCACCAGTGACAACGAACCACTGCGTTTTCCGCCACGCCAGCAGTAGATCAAGGGTTGCCAGCTCTTGGGTAGCGTCAGCACCTCGCGTTGGATGTGGCGTGCAATGTTGGCGGCCACCATCGCTGCGCCGTGCTTTTGCGCATCAAACGCACCGAGCTGTTTGTACATGGTGCCAACGAAGATGCGTTCTTCGTTGGTGAGCGAGGGCCAGTTGACCGCTCCCGGCAGGTGGTCGAGCGCGTGCTCGTCCTCGCTGCGTGCATCGATGATGGTGCTAAAGCCGCCGAGTGTGCCGAGCGGGATGGCCATACGGGCCATGGCGTCTTGCGCCGAGATGATATGTACGCTCACGTGATTTACAGATTCTTTTTAATTTCAGGCCACACATTGGTCAACATGCGTGGATGCGCTTCTTCGCGTGGATGAATGCGGTCCGGCTGAAACAGCTTGGACGCGTCTGGCACATCGGCAATGCCTTGTAGGAAAAACGGGACCAAACCCGTGCGGTATTTTTTGGCCAAGTTGACGAACATCGCCGTGAATTTGGCGCTGTAGTCGGGTCCGTAGTTGGGTGGTATTTGCATGCCCACCAGCACCACGCGCGCGTTCACGGCACGGCAGGCTTGAATCATGGCTTCGAGGTTGTTTTGTGTACTGGTGAGGTCCAGTCCGCGCAGCGCGTCGTTGGCGCCTAGCTCAATCACCACTTGCACGGGACGCACTTGGTCGAGCATGGCGGGCAGGCGAGAACGGCCACCTGCCGTGGTATCGCCACTGATGCTGGCATTGACCACGC
>Ga0075464_10001429_pt1 | contig 10750 bp, 12 predicted proteins | sample DEB19_08_DNA_5_FD_75068 | JGI IMG/M metagenome (GOLD analysis project Ga0075464, IMG submission 75068) | Aqueous microbial communities from the Delaware River and Bay under freshwater to marine salinity gradient to study organic matter... | ecosystem: Environmental > Aquatic > Marine > Coastal ...
AGAGGCTACAGTTGAAACTTCAGGTAGTGGTTCATTAGATGTAACTGCAAACTCAAGCGCTGGTCCAAGTAATACGCCTAATTCCCAGACAGTGGATACGACATTTAACCTTATAGTACTATATGGCGATGTTATAATTCGTCAAGTTACGGATTTAAATTTTACAAGTGATAGTAATAATGCAACATCATCTGTTACAATACGATATCCAGGGGATGCTGATATATATTGGCAAAATTCTTATCTAAGTGATGTTCCATCGATTAGATATAGTCCATCAGAAGCACCATACCAAGTGTTAATTCCTAGAACATATGAGATTACACTAGAAGTTGTTGCATATTCTAGTTATAATGATTTTGGTGAAGGTCCAACGTGTACAGTATATAGTACAATTGAATGGGCTAGTGTATCTAATCCAACAGTATGGACTGCTATTAATTAAAATGAATAACATTATAAATAATATAAGAGACTTTAAATCCAAAATAAGTACTACAATGTGGGTATTTATTGGATTTATTGTGCTTATTTTAATGTTATTGCAACAGTGTAATTTAAATTCAAGTTTAAAGCAAGACATTAAAAATATAAAAACAGTTTCTGAAAGAGAAATTAATAATTATAATGCTATTAAAGATACTATTAAATTTGAAAGAAATAAAAATAAAGAATTAGTTGCAGCAAAACTGGCATATGAATATGATGTTAATACATTAACTAATGAAAATAAAAAAATAATTAATGATTATCAAAATTCATTAAATTTAGTTAGTGATATTAAAAAAATAAATTCTTTATTAAAGGTAAATATTAAGACAAGAGATTCAATTATAAATTCAAATTTAACTATTATAAATGTAAATGATTCAATGTCTATCCTTAAATTTAATGATGAAAAAAATTGGGATAAATATAATTGGAGAAGATTCTATTCAACTATTAATTTATCAAAAGGTAAAGATACAATGATAGTTACTAATAGTTCTTTTGTATTTGAACAAGGTATTGAATTAAAGGTTGCAATATTAAATGATAAGGGAGTTAAATCTTTAAAGATAACATCTCCATATCCAAATATTGAATTTACCAATATTGAAAATATTAATTTAGTTAATGATAAACTAAATCAAAAAAATGAGAAGAAGGCAGGGTGGTCAATCGGAGTTGGCATTGGATATGGATTAAATTTAACACCTGGTAGTGTTATTAATTTGGGTCCATCTGTTAATATTGGTTTATTATGGTCACCAAAATGGCTTAGATTTTAAAAAATTATAAAGAAATGGCAAAATCATCAAGATTCCTACGCATAGACGACGACGTTTTAATGGAATTCATTTATCACGATCAATCAAATGCAGATTTAGTAAAGATTGAAAATGATAATAATGGAAGTCAAATTAAGTATTTAAATACTATTGACGGGGATGATAGTGCATCTAGATTTTTAATACATGAACTTGGCGCTGATGTTGTTGAATTTTCAGTTACAATTGCAAGTGGGTATGTTGTAATTAATAATTTTGCAAGCAGACAATTATTATTAAAAAATGGAAAAACATATAAATTCGATTTATCAGATGCTAGCATAGATAATATTACCGGATTTAATATTCCTAATGGAAATGGATATTTAATAGGTTCAATCTATGTTTATACTCCAACTACTAATGGAAAATATTCCTATGAATACACTAATTTAGGTGGAACATTATTTATAGGTGGAGAAATTCAAATATCTGATAGAGCAAGTTCTCTATTCTCAGTACCAATTGCACAAACTGGAAATGATATAAAAACGGCAGCTGGCGAAAGTGGAAGATATTATGCAGTACCTGCTGGTATTGATAATACAATGGCTCTTTTAACAAATGCTCTTACATATTTAAATTCGCCTGATTGGAATGGAACTAAATTGGCTGATTTTGATGTAGTTCCAATTGCAGATGTTCAAGCTGTTTGGTATGACACTATAAAATTACACCTAAGAACAGGATATTCATTTAGTGGTAGAGGATATGATGGATTTTTATTTCAAACAAAAGTAAAAAGAAACTCAGGAGTTTATAACTATTTTAACTCTACTGTTTATTTAAATAGTTCAAACTTTGAATTTCAAAATCCAAACCCATTTATTTTAGGAGAAACATCATACTCTAAATACATTGAAATTAAGGTTCCATCTTTAGTTCAAATGTTTGATCCAACTAGAAATGGAGAATTTTTAGAAACATTCTTTGGCATAGAAGGTACGCTTCCTTCAATAAATACTTCAATTAACTATGAATTTGATTTTAAATTAATTAGTGAAGTATTTACAGATAATGGATATGAATTTATACATTTAACTGAAGGTAAATCTTTAACTCTTCCACAGGAAGATGAATTTGTAGATCTTGCTATTAATATAGAACATGCTAGCGATGGAGACTATTTTAATATATATGGAACAAAGGATGGTTCAACTGCTGGTTTTGAAAGTTATATCAATGGAAGGATGCAAACATCTGGAGATGATTTAACAGTTTTCTATGAGGTTCAAGTTAGTGAACAGTTAGGTCTTAATTATATTAATACATTTGCAAATACATTTACACAAACAAGTCAATTTGATCAACCTATTGTATTTAGACCAGTTATTTTAAATTCATCAATTTCAAGTAACTTCTTAATTAATATTAATATGAGGATTTATAATGAAACGGATAATACACAAATATTAAAGTCTGCATCATTAATTTATGATCAACCAAAAAAATACGGAAAGAAACTATTAAAATTAAATCTTAACTCTAGCTTTTCTCCAAGTATTGTTTATAATACTCTACCAAATACAAGTGTTAATAGAGAATTAAATCAATTTGTGAATTCAATTAGACCAACGGTTGGTGAAACAAAATATGTACCAGTTGCGCTAGATACCTATGGAATATTAGCTGCTAATACTCAAGTAACTACTGATGGCGCAAACGTTAATTCAACATCTAATTTTATTTATGATGCAGAGGGCGTAGGAACAATTACACTATCTAAAATGTCTGATAATTTTATCAAATTTAAGGTAGTTCAACCTGATGGAGATAATCTTAAATCAATTAGTTTAGTTAATGCTGAGGATTTAATCTTAATTATAAAGAGTGGAGATATTGAACAAAGAATATCTCATGATCCAGGATTTCCTGGAGTAGATATGGGAAGTGGTGAAGTTTTCTTTAAAGTTGCAAAGAGTGTTGCAACTCGTTTTGATCAAACTGACACTAATCAAAATCCAGATAGATTTTATATAAATATTAAAAATGGTAGTGCAGAATCTTTATTGTACTATGGAAATGTAAATATCATATAATGATTTTAAATAGTAGAAATAATTTATTTAATTTTAAATTTCCCAGAACATTTATACCAGTGGAGGTTGCAGATAAATATCGAAAATATTTAAATAGAATGCCAGGTAATTTAATATCTGAACCTATTGATTTTATAAATTATTCGATACAGGGTATTAATCTCCCAGGAATAACATTTGATCCAATTGAAGTTGCACCAAATGATGGAACTATCACATATCATCGAGGTTCTATTCCAATTCAAAATACAATAGATAGACAATTTAAAGTTACTATGCAGCTTTTAGATGGTTATATTAACTATTGGATTATGCAAGATACTCTTTTATATTATTATTCAAAGGCAGTTAGAAAACCTTTCATCAATGATATTAAACTTCAAATAATGGATGCTGAAGGTATTCATGTTATGAGTGCAGTATTTGAGAAACCAATCCTAAATTCAATCTCTGAACTTGATTTAAATATGAGTTCTAACATTGCTGAATTTACAACATTTGATTTGAATTTCTACTATAATAAATTTAATATTCAATTAGAAATAGATTAAGATATATAAGATATGAAAACATTTTTAGACTACATTGTTGAACAAAATATAACTTCTGCTGAATTAAATATTTTAAATGAGTCTCTTCAAACTGAATGGACTGAAGAGCTTGAAGCTAAGGTAGATGCTGCTCTAGAGGAATTTACAAAAACTTATAAAAATGCAGATGGTTCTTACAATATACAAATGTTTAACGAGGAACTTACAAACGAAGGTATTTTAGGAAGTATATTTGGTGGACTTGCAGGTTTTGCACTTGGAAAAACTGTAGGTAAAACAATTGCAAATATTCTTGGAATCCAAAGTGGTATTATGTATGATATGTTAACTTCAAGACTTGTTGGAGCTGCATTAGGTTCTTCACTTGGTAGCAAAATATAATATGAATTTTGTAACTATTGATTTTTCTCTTAACTCACCTGGAATTTGTGTGTTTAAAAATAATAAATATAATTTTATTGGTTATTTAAAACCCAAGACAGGAACTAAGAAAGAACAAATTCTACAAGAGGAACTTAACCTTCTTAATGATACTCAAATATTATATCAACCTGATTGGACAAATAATGAAGCTTACTCAAAGAGTGAGATGATTAAAATCCAAAGACATACTAAAACTGCTAAAGACATTATCGATATGATTATAGAAATCACAGGTAATGATGCACCTTTTGTTATTGCGTTTGAAGGATCATCTTATGGTTCTTCTGCAGGAACTAATAATATTATTGATATGGCTGCAGGTGCTGCAATCCTTAAAATGGAAATGATGTCGAGGCTTGAAGTCTTAGAAATGATGACCATATCACCATCAACAATTAAAAAGCATGCAGGAAAAGGAAATATGAAGAAGGATGAACTTTGGATTAAGTTTCTTGATAACATTCTTAATGATTCACTATTAGAGACCTCATCTCTCCTTAGATTCTGTAAAGATAACATTGGAATCGTAAAGAATATACCTAAGCCCTTAGACGATTTAGTAGATGCTTATTTTATGCTTAAATACGTAATATCCATATACAAATAAAGATCTTAATAATAAAAAAAGATAGTAATTTAAAGTCTTAAATTATTGATCTTACCCCTTGTCTTACCGGGAGGCTTAAAGACTTTAGTTATATTGTATATAGTTCTTTTTGTTTCATAATTCTGAAAAATAATTTAAAATAGTTTTTAAGTATTGATTTGAAACAAAAATAAAAACAAATATATAAGAAGTATAATAATATATATAGTATCATAATGAATTATTTTAGTAGCAACGAACACTTTGAATTACATGCTCTTTTAAGCAAATTAGTAGGGTTAGAAAAAATCTCAGTAGATGAGATGGAAAGCCTATTGATTAAATCAGGTCTTACCAAGATCGATGAAAATACCTACAAAGATGATTCAGGTTCTATTCTTTCTTTTTCATTATGAAACATTTTTATGTATTAGTATATAATTAACAGATAAACAATTTAAAGTATTAACCAAAATTAAAGTATTTAAGACATGGCAGAATTTGACATTTTCAACTTAGGTGTGGCCGACGTAGACACACATGAAACACAAGCTTCTTCAGGAAGTGACCTTTACAAACCAACAGCTGATGATGGTAAAGATGGAACCTACAAAGCAATTATTCGTTTTGTTCCAAACCCAGCAAATCCAAGAAACTCTTTAGTAAAAAAATACGTACACTGGCTTACAAATGCAAGTGGTGATGGTAAAATGGTAGATTCACCTTCAACAATCGGTGATAAGTGCCCAATTGCTGATGTATTTTTTAAATTACGTAAAAGTGATTCAGCAGTAGACAGAAAAATGAGTGATAAACTTAAAAGACGCGAACAATATTTTGCTCTTATTAAGATTATTAAAGATCCACAAAATCCAGAATTAGAAGGACAATACAAAATCTTTAAGTTTGGTTATAAAATCAAAGAAAAAATTGATGAAGAATTAAAACCAGCATTTGGTGAACCAACTCAAGTATTTGATTTATTTGCAGGTAAAAACTTCGAATTGATCATTACTAGACAAGGTGATTTCAATAACTATGATAAGTCAAAGTTTTCTTCTAAAACAAGTTCAATTGATATGGGTGGAACACCAGCTGTTAGAGATAACGCAGTGATGGCATCAATCAAAGCTGAATTAGAAGCAGCTCCAAGCTTACAACCATATGAGTATAAAGCATGGGATGCAGAAACTAGAGACTTTGTTAATAGCATTTTAAGAAATTACTTAAATCCAGGAGATTCAATGGATTCAGTTGTTTCAAAACCAGCAGTTAAAAAAGCACCTGCTAAAACAGAGAATTCAACACTTTCACCATCTACTGAATTTGATTCAGTTACTAATGATTCAGTTAATGTTGATTCATCAGATGATCTAGATTCATTCTTAAATGATTTAGATATTTAATATAACTTTAAATAAATTAAAGGGTCAGGTTTTAAACTTGACCCTTTTTTCATATATAATAATATATGCAGTTACAAAAAATAACAGAAGAACTTAAAGTTAAAATCAGAAGTTTAATAAAGCAAACAGTGGTACAAAGTCATAGTGAGCAAAGTAAACAAATGGTTAAAGAAATGCCAGGGCGTCTTGTCTTTGCCTGTCCATACTGTGGAGATTCCACCACCGATCATAAAAAGAAAAGAGGTAATTTATATTGGGATACGTTGCAATACCATTGTTTTAATTGTAGTGTCCACTCAAATGCATATCAATTATTTAAGGATAACCATATAAAATTTCAAAGTACAGATGATTCTATTCAAGTTATTGATTATATTCAAGAGCATAAGATAGAATCAAATGAAATTGAAGTACTTGAACATGATATATTTAAATTGACATATGATTTAGCACCTACTCGAAGTGATCTTTCAAAAATGTTTGGATTTAAAGAGGTAGAACCTGGAGATCCTGCATTCTTTTATTTAAAAAATAGACTTTTATCTAATAAACTAGATAGATTTATGTACTCTCCAAAGGATAAAAGAATAGTTGTTCTTAATCTTGCGCCAAATGATAAGGTGATAGGATTTCAAACAAGATCACTAGATAAACGTTCAAACTCTAGATACTTAACATATGATTTGGAAAAAATATATCAAGAAACAAATCAGGAATTAAAGCTAGATGACGATGAGTTGGTTAGTGTTAAAAAATTATCAACATTGTTCGGTGTAATGCTTGTTGATTTTCAAAGAGAAGTTACAATGTTTGAGGGTCCTATTGATGCAATGTTTATTACAAATTCAATAGGCCTTGCAACTGCAGGTAGATCTACTATTGAGTTCGATGAAATTCCAACAATTCAATATATGTTTGATAATGATGCTACAGGTAAAAAGAAGATGATGGAGAAACTTAAGCGAGGCCGTAAGATATTTATATGGGAAAAGTTTTTAAAAGAAACAGGAATTGAAAATGATTGGGAAAAATATCTTAAAAATACAGACAAAAATAATAGAGATAAATATCCTAAAGAAATAGGTGATTTAAATGATTTAGTTATAGCAGCATGGCTGACTAAAAATAAATGTTTAAGTAAATTAATAAATTATTTTACAAATTCAAAGCTTGATGCATATCACCTATGATAAAAAAAGATTTTTTGCAAATGATCGAAGAAGAATTCGAAGGTTTTGATAATGAAAGAAATAAAAGAAAGAATTTAAAAATGATAGTTGATTTCACGTCAACTAATATTAATCATGATGGCAAGGAAATCATTATGTCAAAACCTAAACTTAAAGCAAAGTTAAATAGTTCTTTTTATATTAAAAATGCTGATAAAGGAAACTCACTTTTTTAAAAATTAAAATATATGATAGAATCTAAAGATAAGATTCAACAGCTTGATGAATACTTAATTCAACAACGAGAAGATTGGACCCTTAAAATAAGGACATTAACAGATCAATTAAAGCTTGGTAATAGTTTAGAAGAAGTTAGTGCATATACACTAAGCTATCGTCAAATATTAATTGAACATCTTGCAACAATGGGAAATCGTATTAAAACACAAAAGGGAGTTGTTGATAAAAAATACAAAGATAAATGGATTGAGTATTATAGTTATGACTATAAGCTTACCGATAAAATGCGCGAAAAATTTGTAGAGGCAGATATTGCAGATGATACATCTATTTTAGAACTTTTAATTACTCAAAAAAACTTCTATGAAGGATCTATTAAAACCCTTGATAATATGGGATTTGCAATAAAAAACCGTATCGACATTTCTCGCCTATAAAAATATTACAATGAGATTTGATTTTAACATTAACAGAAGATAATCAATTTTTAAGAATTGATGAAGCTACTGAGATTGAATTAGAGCAAATTAAAATTTCTCTGACTAAAAGAATAGAAAGCTGGAGGTTTCATCCTCTAGTTAAGCGTGGAGTGTGGGATGGATATGTATCATACATCAAAGATGATAAATGGATTCCTGCAGGGCTTTGGCGCTATATTATGGCAATGTGTAAAGAATATCGATTCGAACTTAAAATCGAAGGTATTAAAAGAATTATTGATTCAAATATTAATGCTGAACAATTTGAGGAATGGTCATTAGATTTCTTTAAAGGTTCTCAATTTACACCAAGAGACTATCAAATTGAGACAGCATACAATATTTTAAAATTTAGAAAATGTCTTGCAGAATTAGCAACATCAGCAGGTAAGACATTAATTAGTTTTTTAACAGTTGCATATATGCTTGAAAAAAAGCAAGCCCAAAAAATACTTTTCATTGTACCTAATGTTTCATTGGTAGTTCAAGCGCATGAAGACTTTCATGAATATAATTATAAAAATAGAATCGATTTAAGAATTCAACAGATATTTGCAGGACAGACTATTAAAGAAAATAAAAATATAATTATAGGTACATATCAATCATTAATTAAAAAAGATGCAGCATACTTTAAAGAATTTGATGCAGTTATTGTTGATGAAACACACAAGGCAACCTCACAATCTATTAAGGATATATTAAGTAAGTGTACAAATGCAAAATATAGATTTGGATTATCTGGAACAATACCAAAGGATGGAACACTTGATAAATTAACACTAATGAGTCAAACCGGACCTGTTATTAGCGAGGTTAAAGCAAGTTTTTTACAAGAGCAGGGTCATATTGCCCAATGCCTTGTTAAAGTTATTGAAATGAATTATGCAACTCCAAAACAAAGGACAGCATTTATGGAACTTGCACAAAACAAATATGATAATAAAGATGTTTTTTCTTTAGAGCAAAACTTTGTTATCACCAGTGACGCTAGGCTTAATTTTATTTCAAATGTAATATCAAGAGTACCCCGAAATTCATTAGTACTTTTCCATCGAATTGAACATGGACAAAGACTTTATGAAAAACTTAGACAGGAAAGTAATAAAAGAGTGTTTTATGTTGATGGTGGAACTGCAACCGATATTAGAGAAGAATACAAAAAGAAAATGGAGGCTTCAGCGGATCCATGCTCGATAATTGAGTTTGGCGCTAAAAAAATTAAAGTTACTCAAAATACTCTTGTAAATTTATTAGATGGAACTCAAAAGAAGGCAAGGGACATTACACTCGACGATGATGTATGTGATGAATGGATAAATTTGCATTAAACTTCTTTCTTTACTGATATATTTGTAAAATTTTATAGATATATAATAAAACATTTATATCATATGAAAACATTTATTTATAATTTATTTATACAAAAAGATGGAATACCAGATTCAATTGATAAATTAATAGAGTATTTAGATTTAATTATAGGATATGAATATAATGGTGATGCATACACTGAAAAACATCATATTTTACCAAGGGTATCATATAATGAACATATAAATAAAGATTGGAATATAGTCAAATTAAAATACGAGGATCATATTAAGGCCCATGAATTATTATTTGAAGCATATAACTTTAGAAAATATGGTAGAACTTTGAATTTTATGAAATCTAATGTGGCAAAGAATGGTGAGTTATTAAGTATTGCATCTAAAAAAGGATGGGAAAGTCTTAAAAATAATAAAGAAGTATATGAACAATGGAAAAAAGCGCATTCAGAATATATGAAAGGATTATCGCCAGAAGAGCAAGGCAGAAGAGCAAAGAAGGGATGGGATAAACTCACAGATGAGCAATATCAAGAAAGATGCAATATAAATAAAGAAATATGGACAGATGAATTAAAAGAGTGGAAGAGTAATCAAATGAAACAATATTTAGAAGAAAATCCGGAAGAATCTTCTAGGAGAGCATTTTTAAAATATAAAAACATGCCACCTGAAAAATTTAACGAGTTTAAGTCTAAAATGAATGATGTCAATAAAGATCCAATAAAACGAGAGAAGGCAGGCTTGTCTATGAAAAAACAATGGTCCGATCCTGATTTTATTGAGAAGATGAAAAATAGAAAGAAAAAACCAGGAGATGCATATGAACTTATAAGTCCAGTAGGAGAACGATTAAATAGAGAAGGATTACATAAAATTGTTAATGAATTTAATTTTAATATTTCACTTATAAGAAAATATACAAACAGCAATCAACCAGTATCATTACCTCCAAATAAAAAAATAATAAATGAAAAAACAGCAAATACAATTGGATGAATTTTCAATAAAATAAATTAATAAATATGAAACCAACATCACATAAAAATATATCAAATGAAGAGGCAGCGGTCGTTATCGTTGCCTCTTATTGACGGAACATTTAGCACTGGAATTTCAATTAAAAAAATACATAATATATTTTTTACAGAATCATTTAAATCAGAAGTAATAATTAGACAATCAATTGGTAGAGGACTTAGACAACATGAATCAA
>Ga0075464_10001430_pt1 | contig 10748 bp, 12 predicted proteins | sample DEB19_08_DNA_5_FD_75068 | JGI IMG/M metagenome (GOLD analysis project Ga0075464, IMG submission 75068) | Aqueous microbial communities from the Delaware River and Bay under freshwater to marine salinity gradient to study organic matter... | ecosystem: Environmental > Aquatic > Marine > Coastal ...
ACATGTGGTGGTGGCATACAAACTCCGTTGGGGTATTGTAGTGACATTGCTATTTGTCAAATTATACATTAAACCCCGACATCAATTGTCGGGGTTTTCTTTTTTTAACGCATGAATGAAGTATTATGAAAAAAATGATTATAAATACCACTGTTACTAAAATGTTGGCGGACACTTACACGCCCGTTGGTATTTATTTACGTTTGAGAGATCAATTTAGAGACACCATTTTGCTAGAGAGTACCGATTCGCATGCATCTGAAAATAGTTATTCGTTTATTGGTATTAATGCAATTGGGGGTATTGAAATATCCTCCTTAAATGAAATTGAATATAAATACCCTACGCTCGATCCTGTAAAAGAGACTATTAATAATGTACAAGCTGCACCCGACAGAATATGGGCTTATATGCAACAGTATGAAATGACTGGCGATGGTATAAAAGAAGCCGCGTTTGCGCAGGGTTTATATGGTTACACTACTTATGATGCCATTCCCTTTTTTGATACAATTCAATTTAAGGAAGGGGCACCTGTGATTCCTTTAATGCGCTACCGTTTGTATCAGTACATTATTGCATTTAACCATTTTAAAGATGAAATTTTTATTTGCGAAAATAAATTAGAAGGAATTGATTCTGAATATGATGCCTTGCTTGGATTTATTAAAAGCAAGGATGTGCCACAGTATCCTTTTAGTATTAAAGGCGTTGAAAGTTCAAATTTAACTGACCAAGAATATCGAGACTCAGTGCAGAAGGGTATTCAACATTGTATGAGAGGCGATGTTTTTCAAATTGTATTAAGCAGAAGATTCCAACAGTCCTTTCAAGGTGATGAATTTAACGTTTACAGAACACTTAGGAATATTAATCCTTCTCCTTATTTATTTTATTTTGATTACGGTGATTATAAATTAATGGGCTCGTCTCCTGAAGCACAAATTGTGATTAACAACGGCAAAGCAATAGTACATCCAATAGCAGGTACATTCAAAAGAAGTGGAGACGCTGCAGTTGATTTAGCAATGACACAAAAATTATTGGACGACCCTAAAGAAAATGCAGAACATGTAATGCTAGTAGATTTGGCAAGGAATGATTTGAGCAGGGTTTGCAGTGAAGTACATGTAAAACAATACCGTCAAGTTCAATACTATAGCCATGTTATTCACTTAGTGAGTGAGGTAGAAGGAACAGTTGCTCCAAACACGAACCCGTTTCAGTTAATTGCAAAAACTTTTCCTGCAGGTACATTAAGTGGCGCTCCAAAATTCAAGGCCATGCAAATCATAGATGGGATTGAACCTACCAAGAGGTCTTATTATGGTGGATGCATTGGGTTTGTAGGTTTTAATGGTAGTTGTAACCAAGCCATTATGATCCGTAGCTTTTTAAGTAGGCAAAATACACTTACTTATCAGGCAGGTGCAGGGGTAGTTGCAGCAAGTGTCCCAGAAAATGAATTACAAGAAGTGAACAATAAATTAAATGCTTTAAAAACTGCAATTGTATTAGCTGAAAATATACATGCATAATTAGGCTTTAGAAAAGAAAAAATAAAAAGATGAAAATATTAGTTTTTGATAATTACGATTCCTTCACCTACAACTTAGTACAGATGATTAAAGAATTGTCTGATGCAAAGGTGGAAGTATACCGTAATGACGAAATTCCATTGGAACAAGTTAGAGGGTATGATAAAATATTACTATCGCCAGGGCCAGGGATACCTTCGGAGTCAGGTTTGTTATTGCCATTGATTAAAGAATATGCGGCTACTAAATCTATTTTAGGTGTGTGCTTAGGCCTGCAAGCGATTGGGGAAGCTTTTGGTGGGGACTTGATTAATTTGAGTCAAGTATATCACGGTATTGCAACGCCCATTCATTTAACAAACCCTTCTACTTTATTTGAAGGGCTACCTAATAGTTTTAGTGTAGGTAGATATCATAGTTGGGTTGTAGCGGAAAATAATTTCCCTAATGATTTAATTATTACTTCAAAGGACGACGAAGGATATGTAATGTCATTAGAACACAAACAATATGACGTTAAAGGAGTGCAATACCATCCCGAAAGTGTATTAACACCCGACGGTGCAAAAATTATCGGCAACTGGTTAAAAAATTAAAGAAGATGAAAAAAGTATTACAATATTTATTTGAGCACAAAACGCTTTCTCGGGAACAAGCAAAAGAAGCGTTGGTTCAAATATCACAAGGAATGTATAACGAACACGAAGTGACTTCTTTTGTTACCGTGTTTTTAATGCGACGAATAACCATTGATGAATTAATGGGTTTCCGAGATGCATTATTATCACTTGCAGTGAAAGTTAATTTAGGGGTGGACGATGCTATTGATATTGTAGGTACAGGTGGGGATGGGAAAGACACATTCAATATATCTACTTTGTCTTGCTTTATAGTAGCGGGTGCGGGTCAACCAGTAGTGAAGCACGGAAATTATGGCGCGTCTACGGTGAGTGGGTCTTCGAATGTTATGGAACAATTAGGCTATACTTTTAAAAATGAAGAAGCTTTATTATCAAAGGAAGTTAAGGAAGCAGGCATTTGTTTTTTACATGCTCCTTTATTTCACCCAGCATTAAAAACGGTGGGACCCATAAGAAGAAATATTGGCATAAGGACCTTCTTTAATATGCTTGGTCCAATTGTGAATCCGGTGCAGCCAAAGTACCAGTTGATTGGAGTATATAATTTAGAAATGGCAAGAATTTATAATTATGTATTACAACTATTGAATAAGGAATTTACGCTAATACATAGTTTGGATGGTTACGACGAAATATCATTAACCGCCGACACGAAAATCATAACTAATAAAGGGGAGTCTATTATGACACCATATGAGTTAGGAAAGAAAAAAGTTTTTGCGAAGGAGTTGCATGGAGGTGATACCGTAGAGGAAGCTGCTGCTATTTTTAAAAATATTATCGAAGGAAAAGGTACTTGGTCTCAAAATGCGGTGGTCTTGGCAAATTCAGCAATGGCCTTACAAATTACAGGGAAATACGAAAACTATGAAATGGCTTATCAAGCAGCGGTGAATAGTTTAGAGACGGGGGCTGCTAATAATTGTTTAAAAAAATTAATAAGTCTACAATAAGTATGAATATTTTAACTAAAATAGTAGCTAGTAAATTTGCCGAGGTAGCAGCGCGCAAAAAAGAAATCAGTATTGAGCAGCTTGAAGCGATGCCCTTATTTGGACAAAAATGCGCTTCTTTAAAAGCAAGCTTACTTGATCCAAATAAAAATGGGATCATTGCCGAATTTAAAAGACAATCTCCTTCAAAAGGTATTATTAATGCGACTGCAGATGTGGCCTCCGTAACGGCGGCATATACTAATTATGGTGCAGCTGGTATTTCAGTGTTAACCGACACGCAATTTTTTGGGGGAAGCTTAGCAGACTTGTCTGTTGCGGTAAAAAACGAACTTCCTGTATTAAGAAAGGAATTCATTATTGATGAATTCCAAATAATTGAAGCAAAGGCCTATGGTGCTTCAGTTATTTTATTAATAGCTTCCTGCTTAACACCTGCAGAAACTGAATTATTGGCTGGTACTGCCAGAGAATTAGGGATGGAAGTATTACTTGAATTACATGACGAGTCGGAATTAGAATTTATAAATGACGAGGTAACTATTGTAGGTATCAATAATCGCAGTTTAAAATCCTTCGAAGTAAATATTGACCATTCTTTAAAATTAAGAAGTCTTTTACCAAAGGATAAATTAGCAATTGCAGAAAGTGGTATTTACGATATAGAAACGTATAAACTGTTAAAGAAAGAAGGATTTGACGGTTTTTTGATGGGAGAGTATTTTATGAAACAATCCGATCCTGCAAAAGCATTTCAATTATTTTCTGAACAAATTAAAGTACAAACCAATGCAGTTTAAGGTATGTGGCATAACTAGCATCGACCAAGCCAATTTATTGGATGCAATGGAAGTGCATTATGTAGGGTTTATATTTTATCCTGCATCGAAGCGTTATGTGCTTGATAAGCTAACATTAAATGACTTGGCAAATTTCAAGCCTAGTCACGCCAAAAAGGTAGGGGTATTTGTGAACGAGCCATTGGAGCAACTATTAAGTATAGCTAAGGAAGCTGGTTTGGATATGGTTCAATTGCATGGGGACGAAGATGTTGACTATTGTGCAGCGGTTGAAAAAACGATACCTGTTATTAAAGTATTTAGAGTAGGAGGTTTGTTGCCTAATTTTGTACCCTTTGAGCAAGCAGCTTCTTATTTTCTATTTGACACAGATAGTAAAATGTATGGGGGTACTGGGCAACATTTTAATTGGGAACTATTAAAAAACACCCCAATTGATAAGCCCTATTTTTTAAGTGGAGGTATTGGTCCTAATGACGAGCAAGGCATTAAAATAATGAGGAATACCAAAGCAGGTAATACCTTAATGGCTTTGGACTTAAATAGTCAATTTGAAATAGAATCAGGTGTAAAAGATTTAGAAAAATTAAAAACGTTTATAAATGTCTGTATTTAACACAACAACAAATTATCAAAAGCCAAGTGCTGAAGGATATTATGGCGATTTTGGGGGTGCCTATATTCCTGAAATGTTATACAAGAATGTAGAAACACTTAAGGAGCAGTATTTGCAAATTATGGAGGAGCCTGCTTTTAAAGCAGAAGTTGCTGCATTATTAAAAGATTATGTCGGTAGGCCAACGTCACTTTTTTTGGCTGAACGTTTGAGTAAAGAAATTGGGGCTACCATTTATTTAAAGCGAGAAGATTTATGTCATACAGGCGCACATAAAATTAATAATACCATTGGGCAAATTATATTGGCTCAACGTTTAGGTAAAACTAAAATTATTGCCGAAACTGGTGCCGGACAACATGGGGTTGCCACTGCAACAGTTTGTGCTTTAAAGGGAATGGAGTGTGTGGTTTATATGGGTGAAAAAGACATTGAACGTCAAGCTCCCAATGTGGCAAGGATGAAAATGTTGGGCGCGAAAATTGTGCCTGCTAAGAGTGGAAGTAAAACACTAAAAGATGCCACGAATGAAGCTATTCGTGCTTGGATTAATGAACCAAATGAAACCCATTATATTATTGGAAGTGTGGTAGGGCCACATCCTTATCCTGATATGGTGGCACGTTTTCAGAGTGTAATAAGTGAGGAAGTTAGAAAACAACTAAAAGATAAAACGGGTACCGAGCTTCCTACGCATGTGGTAGCATGTGTTGGCGGAGGCAGTAATGCTGCTGGTGCTTTTTACCATTTTTTAAATGAACCAACTGTTGAATTAATTGCAGTGGAAGCTGCGGGACATGGAGTGTATTCAGGAATGAGTGCAGCCACAACACAGTTAGGCACGCCGGGTATTTTACACGGCAGTAAAAGTATATTAATGCAAACCAAGGATGGTCAGGTTGTTGAGCCACATAGTATATCTGCCGGCTTGGACTATCCGGGTATCGGCCCATTGCATGCATTTTTATATGAAAGTAAAAGAGGCACTTTTATGAGTGCAACCGACGAAGAGGCATTAGCGTCTGCTTTTCATATTTCAAAAATTGAAGGTATTATTCCAGCTCTAGAAACAGCACATGCGTTTTCAGTATTACCTAAGCTAGGTTTAAAACCTACAGATGTTGTAGTAGTTTGTTTAAGCGGAAGAGGGGATAAAGATTTAGATACCTACATGAAATTTATAAAAGATTAAAGCACAGTATATGTCAAGGTTAAAAAAATTATTCGAAGTACAACCAAAGCGCGTTTTAAACGTTTATTGCACTGCAGGTTTTCCGCAATTAAATAGTACCATTCAAGTAATGGAAAGTTTGCAAGCAAATGGGGCAAATATTATTGAATTAGGTATGCCGTATAGTGATCCATTAGCTGACGGGGAAATAATTCAAGCAAGCAGCCATATAGCATTGGAAAATGGAATGACCATTGAGGTATTATTTGACCAATTAACGCAGCTGCGTAAAACAATTCACATCCCCGTAATATTAATGGGCTATATGAATCCTATTTTACAATATGGCTTTGACGCTTTTTGTAAAAAAGCAAAAGAAGTGGGTGTGGATGGGCTCATTTTACCAGATTTGCCATTGTATGAATTTGAGCAATTTTATGAGAAGTCAATAAAGGAAAACGAACTTGATTTTATATTCCTAGTAACCCCAGAAACGCCAGCGGAAAGACTACGAAAATTAGATGATTTAAGTACAGGTTTTTTATATGCAGTAAGTTCATCAGCAACAACAGGAACAGATAAGGATTTTTCAAAAGTGGCCGAATATTTACAAGGTTTACAAGCAATGAAATTAAAAAATCCATTATTAGTTGGCTTTGGTATTAAGGATAAAGCAAGTTTTGACGCGGTGAATACCTATGCAAACGGAGCTATTATTGGGTCGGCTTATATAAATGCATTGTCAAAGGGAACCGATATTGAACTTACCACGCAACAATTTTTAAACAGCGTACTTAATTAACTACTCAAAGTAAATCGATCATGGAAATAGTTATTATACAATATAACGCTGGAAACATTCAATCGGTTTTATATGCGTTAGAGCGCATAGGAACTACGGCAGTAGTCACAGATAATGTGGAGCTAATAAAATCGGCAGATAAGGTAATTTTCCCTGGTGTGGGCGAGGCAAGCACGGCAATGGCGTATTTGAAGGAAAGAAATTTGGATGTGGTTATTAAAAACTTACAACAACCAGTGCTTGGCATATGTTTAGGTATGCAATTGATGTGTGCTTATTCTGAGGAAAATAACACAACTTGTTTGGGTGTATTTGAAGAAAATGTGCGCCAGTTTAAAACAGCTGACCCTGTAATTAAAGTGCCTCAAATAGGATGGAATACAATCACTAATTTAAAAACCGATTTATTTAATCAGGTGCCTGAAAATAGCTATGCCTATTTTGTGCACGGTTATTATGCTGCATTAGGGGCACATACTATTGCTACTACCAATTATATACAGCCTTATAGTAGTGCATTGAATAAGGATAATTTTTATGGGGTGCAATTTCACCCCGAGAAGTCGGCGAAAGTAGGCGAGCAAATTATAAAAAACTTCTTAGAACTTACTTAAGTAAATTAACAAACAAATTATGCAAATTATTCCAGCGATAGATGTGATTGAAGGGAAATGTGTGAGGCTTACCGAAGGCAATTACGCAGAGAAGATAATATACAATGAGGACCCCTTGGAAGTGGCAAAAAACTTTGAAGGCATAGGATTAATGCGCTTACACTTAGTGGACTTAGATGGTGCAAAAGCGGGAAAGGTGGCAAACTGGAAAGTGTTAGAAAAAATAGCTAACAACACAAGTTTGAAAATTGATTTTGGAGGTGGTATAAAAACCGAAGCAACTTTAAAAACAGTCCTAGACACAGGTGCTTCGTTTGCGACTATTGGAAGTTTGGCAGTAAAAAGTAGAGAAACATTTGAAGAATGGATTGCTCGTTTCGGAGCTGAAATATTTATGTTGGGTGCTGATGTGTTTGAAGAAAAAATTGCCATTGGGGGTTGGTTAGAAAAAACGAATATTGACGTGTATCATTTTATGCAATCCTATATGGATAAAGGGGTAGAACAAATTTTTTGTACCGATATTCAAAAAGACGGCAAATTACAAGGCCCTTCTATTGATTTGTATAAAAAAATAATTCAAAAATTTCCAGCCTTACAATTAATAGCAAGTGGTGGAGTGAGTTCCCTTGCCGACTTAGTAGCATTAAGTGCCATTGGTTGTAGTGGGGCTATTGTAGGCAAAGCTATTTATGAAAATAAAATTTCATTAGCTGCATTGTCTTCTTTTCAAGAGCAAGAAAACAAGGTTAAAAAATAATTAATACTATGTTAACAAAACGAATCATCCCTTGTTTAGATATTAAAGACGGAAGAACTGTAAAGGGAATTAATTTTGAACAAATTAGGGATGCAGGTGACCCAGTGGAGCTTGGTGCTTTATATGCTAGCCAGGGTGCTGACGAACTTGTGTTTTTGGATATTACTGCTACTGTAGAAAAGCGAAAAACATTAAGCGAGTTGGTCAATAAAATCGCACATCGGATTAATATACCTTTCACAGTGGGAGGGGGCATAAAAACAGAAGCAGACGTAAGTATTTTATTACAAAATGGAGCAGATAAAATTTCTGTTAATACCGCAGCGTTTTTAGACCCTACAATTATAAGTCGCTTTGCGAAAAATTTTGGTAGCCAATGTGTGGTTTTAGCGATAGATGCTAAATGTGAAGCGGACAATAATTGGTATGTTTATTTAAAAGGAGGGAGGGAAAAAACGGACATGCTGGTAACGCAGTGGGCCAAGCAGGCAGTTGACTTAGGAGTGGGTGAAATATTATTAACTTCCATGAATCATGATGGCACTAAACAGGGCTTTGCTTTGGATATTACTGCATCATTAGCAGAAAGCTTACCCGTTCCAATAATTGCCTCGGGTGGGGGTGGCACGCCAGCCCATTTTTATGATGTTTTCACCAAAGGGAAGGCAGATGCTGCATTAGCAGCTAGTATCTTCCACTATAAAGAAGTAGCTATCCCCGATTTAAAAAGCTACTTGCACGAAAAAGGAATCCCTATAAGATTATAAACTTTTATTAATTTTAATTATGAATATTAATTTCACAAAATATGCAGACGGCTTAGTCCCTGCAATTGTACAGGATGCTAAAACAAGAAAAGTATTGATGTTAGGCTTTATGAATCAGGAAGCTTTTGATACTACTTTGTTGCAGCAAAAAGTTACTTTTTTTAGTCGCACTAAAAATAGACTTTGGACTAAAGGGGAGGAAAGTGGACATTTTTTGAACTATGTTAGTATGGAAATAGATTGTGATAACGATACCTTATTAATACAAGCAAATCCGGTAGGTCCTGTTTGTCACAATGGTACTGGTACTTGCTGGGGCACTGAAAATGACGCTGACTTAAGCTTTTTAAATAGCCTAGAAGCGGTTATTGAACAAAGAAAAGGCGCTTCGTCGGACAGTTCCTATGTAGCTTCTTTATTCGCGAAAGGAATAAATAAAATTGCACAAAAGGTAGGAGAGGAAGCAGTCGAAGTGGTGATAGAGGCTAAAGATAATAATGACCACTTATTCTTAGATGAGTCGGCCGACTTGCTTTTCCACTATTTAATACTTTTGAATGCGAAAGGATTCTCATTGTCAGACGTGGTGAAAGTTTTAGAGACAAGACAGAAGGCATAGTCCTACTTAATGCATATATTTGAAATGTAATGGCTTTAATAGCATCCATAAAATAAGTTCGATAAAATAAATATAATCATGAAAAAAATTACACTTGGGGTTTTATTATTAATGGGAGTTCAATTCACCAATGCACAAGCTTTGCATATTGCAGGTGACCTAAAAAATATTGAAGACAATACTGTCATTTCATTAATTGATGGAATGGGTAATAAGGTAGTTGATTCCGTTAAAATTAGCGGAGGCAATTTTGCTTTAACTACAACTGTTGCGAGTCCTAGTATATATGTAATTGGCATTGCAGGTGTACAACAAAAAATACCTGTATTTGTTGGTAACGACAATTTAACTGTTACAGGGGACTTTAAGGAAATGAACTCAATTGAATATAAAGGATCTGTTACACAAGATTTGTACCAGACGTATATGAAAACATTAACGCCAAAAATTGAAAACTTATTTAAATCAAAAAGTGTTGATTCACTTGCAAAGCAAGCTGAAACTTATGAAGCAGATATTTTGGCTACGTTTAGTGATTTATTGAATAAAAATAATGCATCACCCGTTTCTACTTTATTCTTATTACAGTTGACAAATTTTATCCCCGCTATAAAAGAAAACATTGCCGACTATTATGCATTATTACAAGGGGATGCTAAGAAAGGTCCGTTTGCTGCCATTATAGATAAGACCTTGCAAACTGTGGGTGTTGGTAAAATAGGCTCTGTTTTACCTGAGTTTAAACAAAATGATGCAACTGGTAAATTAATAAGCCTTTCTTCCTTCCGTGGTAAATATGTATTAGTTGATTTTTGGGCTAGCTGGTGTGGACCATGTCGTGCCGAAAACCCAAATGTTGTAGCTACTTACAACGCGTTTAAGGATAAAGGTTTCACAGTATTAGGAGTATCACTTGATCAGGATAAAACAAAATGGTTGGATGCAATTAAAAAAGACGGCTTAGTATGGTCACATGTAAGTGATTTGAAATACTGGAATAATGCAGTTGCAGTTCAATTTGGAATCCAAAGTATTCCTGCTAGTTATTTGCTTGACCCTAATGGTGTTGTAATTGGAAAAGATTTAAGAGGCGCTGAATTAAAAGCGACACTTGCAAAGTATATAAAATAATAAGTTCAAGTAAAATAATATTACTTTCCTTAAACAAACAAAAGCCCTAAATTATTTTAGGGCTTTTGTATATGCAGCTTCGTCGAAGCCTAATGCAATAATTTTTCCGTCTTGTTCGAGCAGTGGCCTTTTAATAACGGAAGTTTTTTCGGTCATTAATGCAATTGCTGCTTTTTGGGTAGTAACAGCGGCTTGTGTTGCTGGTGGTAACAACCTCCATGTAGCTCCCTTTTTGTTTACTAATGCTTCCCAACCAACCTGCTTGCACCAATTGGTGAGTGCTATTGTTGTAATACCTTGTTTTTTATAGTCGTGAAACTCGTAGGCTATTTTAGT
>Ga0075464_10001432_pt1 | contig 10744 bp, 16 predicted proteins | sample DEB19_08_DNA_5_FD_75068 | JGI IMG/M metagenome (GOLD analysis project Ga0075464, IMG submission 75068) | Aqueous microbial communities from the Delaware River and Bay under freshwater to marine salinity gradient to study organic matter... | ecosystem: Environmental > Aquatic > Marine > Coastal ...
GGGCTTGGCGTCACACCAGAGCAAACTGCTGATGGCATTGTCACCGAATTGGCAAACGTTCCACCAGCTGGCCCAAGCTACCAACTGATTGCAGAGTTTGATTGGCAGTACCTAGCAACAGAAAGCGGCGATGAAATCACCACTGAGGCTGGCGATGGTTTTGAATCGTTGGTGACGTTTGCTTACAGTGGGCCTGATACAGCTGGCGCCGAGATTGTCACTGAGCAATACCCAGCTACGCCTGGTTACGATCCACAGGCCATGCTGCGCTGGTCATCTGATGGCGGCAGCACCTGGTCAAGTGAGCATTGGACATCTATTGGCAAAATGGGGCAGTACAGCAACCGTGCTATCTGGCGGCGTTTAGGATTTGGCCGTGATCGCGTGTTTGAGGTTAGCATCTCAGCGCCTGTAAAAGCCGTAATTATTTCAGCCAATTTGAAAGCTAGCGCAGGGGATAACTAATGGCAACCTCTATCCCCAACAGCAATATCAACATTCCGTTTAGCAGCTTTTTAGACCCAATAACGGGCAGGCCCAGCCAAGAGTGGTTGATGTTCTTGATGAACCCAACCTTTATCAGCGCAAATTTAAGTAGTGCATTGCCAGTTACCAGCGGCGGCACGGGGTTGACCACAATCCCAACCAACGGCAAATTGTTGATTGGTAATGGCACAGGTTATTCGTTGAATACCTTGACGGCTGGCACAGGCATCACAGTGACCAATGGTTTAGGCACAATAACCTTGGCATCCAGCGGTGTGACAAGTTTCAGCGCAGGCACAACTGGGTTTACGCCCAGCAGCCCCACAACTGGCGCAGTGGTTTTGGCCGGCACATTAGTAATAGCCAACGGCGGCACAGGAGCCACTACAGCCGCAGCAGCGCGAGCCAACCTGGGTGCTGGCACAGGCAATGGCACGGTAACCAGCGTCGGCGGCACTGGCACGGTCAACGGCATCACACTGACAGGCACGGTCACCACAGCAGGCAATTTAACGCTTGGCGGTACGCTCAGTGGCGTTAGCTTGACCACGCAAGTCAGCGGCATCCTGCCCATAGCTAACGGCGGGACAGGTACTTCCACTGCTGGGGTTAGCGCCACAATTGTGACTGCCAAACTGACTGCACTTGGCGCAGACGGTAGCATGACTTTTACAAACGGTTTGCTTACAGCGCAGACTCCTGCGACTTAGGTTGGTGCAATGAGCCTGGTCACACAAGTCAACAAAGAGCAGATTGAGCGCCTGCAAAAAGAAATGGCGGCAATGCCGCAAGCTGAGTTGGTGACAGAGCATTCGTTTAGCCCAGGAATGTACCTCCGAAAAGTTTACCGACCCGCGGGAACGCTAATTGTGGGCAAGGTGCATAAAGAGCCGCATTTCTTTCTTTGCGCCAAAGGTGAAATAATCGCCTGGACAGAAGGCGGCATGAAACACTTGTACGCTGGTGATGTGGTGGAAAGCAAACCAGGCACAAAGCGAGTGACCTTGGCGGTGACTGACGCAATTGGTATTACGATCCACCGCACTGATAAAACAGATTTAGATGACATTGAAACTGAATTGATTGAACCGGACACGGCAGCATTGTTTGATTCATCAAATAAGTTAAAACTGAAGGAGTTGACATGACTTGGATTGCAGCAGCCTTATCGGGCGTAGGATCGTTTATTGGCGCAAATGCTTTACCGCTTGCACTTGGTGGTAGTGCTTTGTTGGGTTATGCGGGTTCAAAAGGCCAAGCAGATGCTGCTAAAGAAGGCGCACAGCTGCAATATGGTGCTACGCAAGACGCAGCTAAACAGCAGCGAGAAATGTTTGACATTCTCAATGCTCAACAGCAGCCATACCGCGCCGCTGGTGGCGGGGCATTGACCAGCCTTCAAAGTATGCTACCGTACTTCACTGAGCAGCAGCCTGATTACAAACCGTTTACGGCAGCAGATCTAAAAACAAACCTAGCGCCAAACTACGAGTTTATGAAGCAGCAAGGGCTGGGCGCTACTGGTCAAGCAATGAACGTTGGTGGCGGCGGCAGCAATGTGGACTTGGCCAGGACTAAGTTTGCTGAAGATTACGCAGGCAATGCTTATCAAAATGCTTTGCAAAACTATATGTCCCAGCAGCAAAACATATTTAATCAAGGCCAATCTCAAAAAACCAACATCTACAACCGCCTGTCTAACCTAGCTGGGATTGGACAAACCGCTACAACCAATATCGGAAATGTTGGTGTTGGCACAGCGTCTAATCTTGGTCAGCTTGGGATTGGTGGTGCTACGGCTCTGGGTGCTGGCAACATTGGTGCTGCACAGGCTACGGCAGGGGGCTTACAGGGACTTGGAAGTGGTGCTACCTTGGCAAGTTTGTTAAGCCCACAAGGGGCTAGTTATTTGCCATCACAAATCTACAACGCCAATGCTATGAACGTTCCATCATCTTCACAGCCGTTGGGTTCAGGTTTTAGTCAATATCAGGTTGGATAAAAAATGGCTGATTTCAACATAACCCCAATCGGCAACACGGGAAAACCCGTGCCAGGAATGTCGCTGTCTGACATGATGAACGTAGCAGGATCTGCCCAAGCATACAAGCAGGCCCAGCAGATGAATCCTCTGCAATTGCAAGCCTCACAGCAGCAGGTTGAACAAGCACGGCAGATGAATCCATTATTGTTGCAAGCACAACGACAAGTTGTTGAACAGGCTGCCCAAGTAAATCCAGAATTGTTGCGTAGCGCTACCGCTGCCGCAGGCACTGCCGAAACTGGTCAATTATCAGCTAATTTGGATTTTGCCAATAAAAAGGTAATTGCTGTTGCTAACAGATTAACTTCTTTGATTATGAACCCGTTGATCATTGCTGCCGCACAAAATCCAGAAGCGGTAGACAAAGATGCTTTTTATGGTTTGATAAAAACTTATGGGATGACCCAAGCCAAAGAAATGGGCATATCAGAAGACCAAGCTAATTCTTTGATTCAACCTTATCTTGCAGTTCCTCCAGCTGCTATGCAACAGTTTTTAAAAGATAAATTCTTGTCAACAATTGAAGCTGGTAGTCGCCTTTCTGCTATGCAACCCACTGGCGTACCTGTTAGCAGCGGTGCTGGGACAGCAGTTATTTCCACTGGTATGTTTAGCGCTACTCCTGCTGGCGCTGCATTGCCAGGCACTACGATTACAACCCAACTTCCAGTGACACAACCGTTGGTTGCTGTTAAAGGCGATAACACTGGCCTTGAACCTGGAACGCCATACGTCAAAGGCCCACAAGCGGGTACTGTGCCTGGCCCTGTGCCAATGCTGTCACCAGCACCAAGACCAGCTGCGCCTGCTGCTATGGCTCCACCAGTTGTTAGACCCGCGGTTACAGGTCAGGCTCCTGGCGTTGCTGAGACACTTAGGTCAAACGCAACAGTCGCAAGTGAAGATTGGTCAAACACTTCCAAAGACGCATCTACTGCTCAACAGCGGATTATGACGTTGCAGAAAATCAGGCAGTTGGCTCCTGAAGCGTTTACAGGTGTCGGTGGTCAACGCAAAGAATTGATTGCAGGCATTGCCAACGCTATCGGCATTCCAGCGTATGAAGCAGAAAAGACAGCTACTGATGAGTTGATGAAAAACTCAAACCTGTTGTCGCTTGCTGGTGGTAATACTGATGCAGCCAGGATGTTGGCAGAAGCAGCAAACCCCAACAAAAAAATGAACGAGAAGGCTATCAAAGAAGTTGTTGGTCAGTTGATTGGCATGGAAAACATGAAGTCTGCAAAGGCCCAATATCTTGGTCAGTACAGAAGTGATCCAAATGCTTACATCCAGAAGTTAGCTGAGTTCAACGATGTGGCAGACAGCAGGCTTTTCCAAGAAATGGACAGGGCAGAAGTTGCCAAGCTAAAAGCATCAATGAGCGAATCAGAACAAAAAGCAATGATTGACAAAATTCGCAAAGCTAAACAAATGGGAGTCATAAAATAATGGCTACTCTTGCTGATTTGTTTGAAGATACGCCTGCGGCAGTAATGCCAACCAGCCAACCAAAGCTGACCGTTGTTCCAGCTGCTGCGGCTAATGTTATTCCAGCAGCAATACAATCTGAAAGGGATGCAGAAGCCAAACGTATTCAAGAAGTTGAGTTGGCCAGGTTGTTAAAACAACTGCAAGCAGGGCCAGCAATCCCAACTGCACAAGATAACCAAGAGGCTGTTGCTCGAACGCAAAGGGATATTAATTCAGTTCAAAGAGAGTTAAAACAACCAGTCACAACGTTTACTGCTGCGCCTGCTGCGCCTGCTGCGCCTGCCCTTGTAGCTTCTGCGCCTGCCCCTGCTGCTTCACAGTCTGCTAAAGATGTTGGCAACTTTTCTGATATGTTTGAAACAACAGTGCCAGCATATCAACCGGGATCCGTTGTCCAAAAGCCTGTACCACAACCCGGCGCTTTTACCGGCACTAGGGGCGACACAGGGATTGCTGGTAGCGATGGCCCGATTGCCCAAGCTGCACTTAGGCATTTAAAGAACCTGGGAGCCGCAACAGCATCACTGGCTGACACAACCATTGGCGGCATCATTCCTAGCGTTGCTGGGCCTATGGGCTATGCTATATCACGAGCAATTGGAGCAACACCAGAACAAGCTGCCGAAGCTGAAAAAGGTCTTGTTGGAACCTTTGAAAAACCATTTGGCAAACTATTCGGCGTTACTGAAGCACCAGCCTACAAAGGTGAAGCCAGCCGAGAAATCATGGATTTCATTGGCGCAAACATTGGCAAAGGTGCTAAGTACATTTCTGAGAAAACAGGAATGCCAGAGAGCGATGTAGCCAATATGATTGGCACTGGCTTAGTTGGTGTTGCTCCTGTTGTTGGCAAGGTCACAGCACCTGTCAGACGGGCATTGGGCGAAGGCGTCTACGCTATAACTGAACCATTGGTTGCAGATAAGACAGTGCTTGCTGAACGCGCTAAAGTTGAACCGAGTGGTTTGACAGAAGCTGCACCAGGCCCAATGTCTGCTACTCAGCTGGCAGAGACGCAAGCGGCATTTGCACAACGTCAAGCTGCTGCTAGGGCTGGTGCGCCTGCGCCTGCTGAAACAGCGTTTGACATTATGGGTGGTGGCAGATCGCCTGCGCCTGGTGTTGGTGCTACAGCTGGCAGTGTGGGTGCGGCTGCTTTTAGTTCAAATCCTTTTGCTGGAAAACTTACTGGCGAAGTTGCTGGTTCAAAAGGTCAATTCCCGCAGGTTAAATTATCTTTGGTTGCTGAAAATGTACCAGTAACTGAGCAACAGTTAATTTCAAGAATTGTTCAAGAGGTCAATCCTGGTCAACCAGTTCGCAGTGGTGTGATTACACGCAATGAAGGAACATTGAGAACTGAACACACTGAAGCAAATATGCCTAACTTAACCCCAAGGGGTCAAGTATTAAAAACGCAGATAGCAAATGAACAAAACGCATTGACAAACTTTAGCAAAGAAAGAATTGATGCCACAGGCGCATCACCAACTTTGTTGAGCGATTCAATGCGTGGAGAAAGAATCAACGATGTGTTTCATGGAGCAGCAATAGAAGGCGAAGCAGCAACAAGTTTAACGTCTTATTTAGACCAATCAAAACGACAAATTTATAAATCAGCGTTGGAACGAGTTGGTAGCAATCAAATCAAAACTTCAAACATTGATAACTTGTTAAAAAATCCACAGTGGAAAGCAGGTCTTGAATTTAAAGGTGTTGAAGGAGTTGCCAAAGGTGCTGAAAAATATTTAAACCTTGCCAAAACAACAGGATTTGAAGATGTAAATGGAGTGATGCATCCACCTGGAACCGTATCAACTTATGACGCTGTACGCAAAGCAGTCAATGCAGAATGGTCACCACAAAACGCCAGTGCAATTAGAAAAATAAATGAAGCAATTGATAAAGATATTGCAGCAGTTGCTGACCCTGCCTTGTATAAACTTGGAGACAAAATTCATCAAGTTGAAAAAACTATATTTGGTTCAAAAGGAATTAAATCTTTGTTTGGTGAAGTAGACAAAAATGGCGTTGTCTTATCTTCTACTCCATTAGAAAAAATACCTACCAAATTAAATGAATTGGCTAAAGATCAATGGAAACACATTAGAGGCACATTAGATGAACTGGCAAATGGACAAGTAAGAGGCGCACCAAGCGGGATGCCACCTGTGCCAGCTGAACTACGCCAAGCAGCTGCTGCTGCAAGAAACGAAATTGATGGCGCATTAGCAAGAGCCGTCTATCAAGCAGGGTCAAACAAAGCTGGCGTATGGAATCAAAATTCTGTTAACACGACATTGAATTCTGTTATTGGTGAAAAAATCTTAGAAAATTTCTCCCCGGCAGAAGTAAAAAAATTCCATACGTTAAACACAGCTGGTTATTTAATGCCAGGAGTCCATTCGTATGAAGGCGCTGCGTTGCAAGCTAGACGGGCTGGCAAAATTGAGGCTTACGCTGAAAAAGCTGGCATTGGTGCAGGAGCAGCAACAGGTGGATTTGTAGGCTCAGCGTTTGGCCCAGCAGGAACCACAGCAGGAACCGTCATAGGCGGTGAAGCTGGCAGGAGAGTAGGAGCAGCAATTAGCGGGTCACGAGCAGCAAAAGCAGAGGCAAAAGCTGCTGATGCTCTAAGAAATGAAATGCAAAAAAATGCACAACTGAGAGATATGCTGCCATGAGCCTTGAATCACAATTCTCTAGCCATGAAGCCGTATGCGCTGAGCGCTATGAGCAGATTAACGCACGTCTAAAAAGACTAGAGGGCATCCTTATAAAGACCGCCGGGGTGCTTATTTTTTCAATGTCTGCTATTGTTTATGCCAGTCTTACGCTGCATCGTTAAAAACGGGAAAAATGATGAAGTACCTACTCCCATTGTTATTTGTCGCTTCTGCCTACGCTGAACCGGCGCTAGTTATGTGCCACGGCAAGTACGCACTCTGCGCCGCCAGCCCGACAACGCCAACCGGCAAGACGATGGTTATTGGCGGCGTGACGTTTCAAGAAGGCGTATCGGTCTGCCCCGTGCTAACCGGCAAAGCTGTTGGGGATCAAAACCTAATCGGATCCTGCAAGCCGCCCAAAGGCAAGCATATGGTCTGGTCACTGTTCAGCACTGAGATGAACTATCCCCAAGCGCCAACCTGGGCGGTGGTCAAAGCGCAGCCCCGCACTTTTGTAACTACTGCTGGCGCTGGCGGCATGGCAAACCAGTGGTCTTACCCATGCGTTATTCGGCCCAAGAAGGTCAACGGCGCTACGCTGGCAGATTGTTTAGGCCCACTCAATGAAAGTCCTTGGGGAGGCGCTGTAGTGCCTATTGGGGCGACTGTCGTGACATCTGCGCCTGTTGGGTCTGCTTATCCTGTTGGCGGTAATCTTCCGTGAAAGCCAAGTTGACATTTTGCGTGACGTTGATGGTTAGCCTGACGCTGTGCATCGTCGTGATTGGCATGGTGGCTGTGCTGATGATCGGCTTGTTTGATGAGAAGGTGGACAACTCGGAAATCTTCAAACTCATCTCCCCGGCATTTCAAACTATCGTAGGCGGTTTTATTGGGCTGCTGGCTGGCGTCAAACTATCGCATGATGAGGAAGAACCAAAATGATTACTTTAATTACCACATTGGTTAGTTTCTTGGCGGGGGGCTTACCAAAGTTGTTGGGGTTTTTCCAAGACCGCGCCGATAAAAGCCATGAAATGGCAATGGCTCGGCTCCAGACTGAGCGTGAACTAGAACTCCGCAAAGCTGGTTTTGAAGCCCAGCAACGGGTGGAGGAGATCAGGGTTGAAGGCCAGATGATAGAGGCGGCATCAGCAGAACGCAGCGCCCTATACGCCCATGACATTGCTATTGGTCAAGGTGCATCGCAGTGGATGGTTAATCTCCGTGCGGGGGTCAGGCCAATCATCACATACGGGTTGTTCTTGCTGCTAGTGTTTGTTGACGTTGCTGGGTTTGTTTATGCGTGGCAGCACGGCGTTGACTTTCAAGTCATGTTGAATAATATTTGGGACGATGAGACTCAGATCATTTGGGCAAGTGTCATTAGCTTTTGGTTTGGAAGTCAGGCCTTCAGTAAAAAATGAAAGTCTCTCAACGGTGCAAGGACATGATCAAGCACCATGAAGGTGTTAGATACAAGCCGTACCGTTGCCCTGCTCGACTTTGGACAATAGGAGTAGGCCATGTTCTCTATCCCGTTCAAGGTCGTTTACCCTTGGATCAAAGAGACTCTTTTCCATTGGAGCCAAAACACAATCGGACGTTTTCCAAAGAGGAAGTAGATGGAATCCTTAGTGCTGATCTCCAGCGATTTGAAGTTGGCATCACCAAACTTTTTCCTGTGGTGCTTACCCAAGGTCAAAACGATGCTCTTGTCAGTTTTGGCTTTAACCTTGGTCTGGGAGGCGTACAGCGAAGCACCCTCCGTCAGAAGGTTCTTCGGGGCGAGATGGAAGCGGCGGCAGATGAGTTTTTGAAGTTTACACGGGGCGGTGGCAAAGTTCTGCCGGGGCTAGTTAAACGCCGTCAGGACGAACGCTCACTGTTTTTATCCTGAGTAGCTGCATGGCATCTCGCAGGTCTTGCCGTAGCTGCTCCAACGCCTCCTGTTGGGCCTGTAACCTCAAGTAAGAGTCCAGGGCGAACCTGTCCAGCGTCTGACGCTCCCAGGCTGCAAAGTTCGGTAGATCGTTCAATTTGAGTCCTTAACCACTGTGGGCCACCCAACTGCATCAACTTGATGCGCTGTGCCTTGGTCAGTTTAACGGTGTACACCACCTCAAGATTTTGGGTGGGACGTTTCAAGGGCGTTTCCTTGGTAGGGGCGCCCAATGCGTCCAGAACTGCGTACCCGGCGTGTTTTCAAAGTGACCCATAGTCGCTACACCTGATCTACCAAGCAGCAAGACTTTCATGTATTTTGGCGTGTCTTGGTCAATTGGAATCCAGTAGTAATCATCCGCCACTACCGTTGACCGGGTGCTGTCCAGCTTGTACTTGATCTCGCGCTCAAGGCGCTCGAACTCATCGTCTTCAGTGATCACGATATTCCCCCTTAATAATCCAAAACCAGTAAAAATCAACAGCCGTAAGCCAAGTGTCTATCAAATAGTCAACAATCAATTTTTCAAACATTTTTAGCTTTCAGCTTGGCTTCCACAGTACGGGCAAACTCAATCCATTTGCTGCCGTAAACATTGTTTCGATCAAACAAATCAAGTATCTCTTCGGGTTCAAGCCCTACCCACTCACGTTTTATTTGCAAGTCTTTAATGATCTGGTGGCAGTTCCTCACTTCTTCACGCAGATGCTCAAGCTCACTACTTGCTATTTTCATGTGTTGCGCTCCTCAATTTTGTCCAAGGCAGTCTCAATGCTGGCTCGTACTCCAAGACCCATCTCGTATATTTCAGTAATCTCCTTATCCGTCAGCCCTACCCACGGGCGCTGTGCTGCTTTCCACTCCGCAACAAAGCTGATTGCCTGTAGCCCGTACTCAGCAATGATGTTGTTGATGGCTTCCCATTCGGGAGGTGGCTCTGGCTGTGCTGCGGCTTTTAAGCCATCAACGTAGCCGATTGCCCAATCAGCAGCGGCAATTAACACCGGCTCCTGCTCTGGCTGTGCTACTGGCCGTGCCTTCGTATCCCCACAGTCTTTGTAATGACACGCATCACCATCTTGACAAGGGCATCGCGGGTCTTTTCCTATGCATGGCTCGGCTTGCTCTTGCTCTATCTCTTGTCCCAGCCGCGCAAGATCGTGCATAGCGTTTGCTGCTGCCTTACCGTCCGCGAAACCTCGCTGGTAGACAACCGTCAGCGTGTCGGCATACACCTGCGTGTCATCGTCATCAGGCAGTTTGGCTAGTGCCATCTTGCGCTTTGAATCAAATCCTGTCATTTCAACTCCTATAAACCAGAATCGGCCAAGAACTCGGCCAGAATTAAATAAAACCATGAATGGTCAGGCTTACCCTGCCAGGAATCAAAATACTCTGAAAATTCATTCGCGGCGACATGAGCAAAGAAAACTTCCCAATCTCCACGGTAAGAACTATCTTCAGCCATCTCCCGCAACGCCGTGCTGATCGGGCCGTATTGGAGGTGTTCGTCTGCCGGGTGGATGCGGTAGTCGTATCTTGTGTAATCAGCGGTAGGAATATACGCAGCAGCTATCCAGCTGTTTTGATAATCAGTTTGTATTCGCGCTCCACGGGCGGCAGCAAAAAGTAAGCGGCTCATATCACATACCCCGCAACAAAGCCAATTGCCGCAATGACGCACAAGACAGCCACGGCCACTGCAGTGTCACCCCAGCCCCATGCGAATAGGTCTTCGATCTCATCGTCTTTCATTTGGCTTCTCCTCAAAATGGAATATCGCTATCTTCATCTTTTGGCAAGCCCTGGTACTGCTCTTTAGGCTTGGGGTCATTCAGATATGCCCAGCCATCCCAACCACCTTCTTTAAGTGGGATAACGTCCAGCTTGAGCATTTCTCCGCGCTGCGTCTGGATGATTGACCCGATACGCTGATAGCGGTTTTTTGTTGCGCCCTGCGCGTTGGTGTATGTGCCGACTACGCAGCTGATTTCTTTTGTGATTGCCATGATTTCTTTCAGTAGGTGTGTTGTTTGCTGATTTCTTGGATAACCTGGTCGTAATAGACCCTGGCCGCTTCGACTTTGGTTCTGATCTTGTCTTCCA